>OGRR01000094.1_pt1 | contig 91317 bp, 130 predicted proteins | sample 1553511 | NCBI WGS metagenome assembly OGRR01 (sample SAMEA2580040, study PRJEB22360) | human gut metagenome | biome: human gut; feature: human-associated habitat; material: faeces | place: Denmark | collected 2008/2010 | reverse complement strand
TAATTGATAAAATTAATAAAATTAATAATTTAAGTGTTTTTTTGTTTTTCATAACGTTTCTCCTTTATTTGATATTGTTTGATTTTTCGAAGTTACTTACTTCATTTTCAATTTTCTTTAGAAGATTCTTTGCTCTTTCTAAATCTTTTTCATTAGCATAGGATTTTTTTATATAAACATAAGGTCTTACTATATAAAATAGAATTGCAAGTTTTACAATTTTTATCTTATTATGGCAACTTGACATATTATTCAATTCCTTTCTTATTCATAAAGTTATACTTGCTACCCATTGCGATACCTAATTCATATCCTTCATTGCTATTTCTTTTAAAATGCGATGTGGTAGTTTTACAATTGTTGTCTATATATGTTTTAACAGTAGGGGGTAGGTCAATAATTGAAACTTCAAATTTCTCTTCTTCTTTTAATTCTATGAACCCTTTGTCTAATTGAGTTTTAATTCCTTGAGCAAAACCTTCACACCAATTTCTTTTAAATACTCTAAAATCCACTTCACCTATATAGCATGATCTTAAATCAATTAAAGTATCTTCCATATAATCAAGTATAGGTAATGCAATTTCTTTACATAGAGTAATATCATCCTTAAAGCCTATAATTCCTAAATATGCTTTTGAATTTAATTTTCCATTATAGAAACCCTGAGCTTGACAATATTCTGCTATTGACATTAAAGTCCAAACTAAATAAGCTGTATATTTTTTCTCAAAATAATATTCTTCGACATTTTTAGAAGAATTGTCTTTTTCAATAATATCTTTTCTATCAAGCTTATATTTAAACATTAGCTTTTCAGCACGATACGCTGCTAACTGAATTTCTTGATCAGAAGCTGATGGATCTTCAGCAATAGCTAATAGTTTCTTTATTTTTCTAACAACATCATTCAATTCCATAGTATCACCTCAATTTTTTAATTACTGTCTCCCTGATCATTGTTATGTTCCTCAATTAGTTTTCTTTCTTTTAATTTTTTAGCAATTTTTATATATTTAAATAGTTGCATTATTGAATAGACAAGTATTACTAATTCAATAAGATAAATGATAATAGTACTTGTTAAACCATAAATTGAAGCTATTAACTTTTACAAATACTTGATGCCACATTTGATAAAAGGACTAAAACAATAGGGTATGAGGAATCAATCATAATTTGTTTAGTATTTTTAGCAATAATTATTAATATACAAAGCAAAATAATCGTATTCGATATTCCTAAACATGCAAGAAGAGTATTTGATAATTCTTTCAAGATATTACTCCATATTTTCTTCATTAATTCTTGTCATAAGATATTTATAGATTGATTCATGATGATGTTGATCATAATAATCGCTAATATAACTGTCTATGATTTTTCTTGCTTCTAATTTTTTTAATTCTTTATGTTTGTTTTCATATATTTGATAGAAAAGACTTGTTTCTAAAGCGGTTCTTTGTTGATCAAGAAGCATATCATATACAAGAAGAATCTCTTCATCATTCATATTGTTTAAATTTCTTGCAATATTAACACATTTATCTATTGAATTTTTTTCCATAATTTTATTTTCCTCTTTTCCTGTATGTTTATCTTCTTTTTCAAAAGAACTTGTTTTTGCTATTGCTAATTCGTCACATAGTTCTTTTGAATGTTGTAATTGTAATTTAACAATTTCTTTAATTTTTTTATTTGATAAGCTCCTATATTCATAAGGTAATATTATTTTTTGTACAATAACCATATGTGCCTTGTTTCCATTTGCACTGTTTACTATGGTGATGTTATAAATATATCCACCATTAATACGAAAATCTATTTTTTTTGTATATTCAATTAGTAGATCTAAAACACCATATTTCGCACAGGAAAATTGTGTAAAAATGAATTCGTCCATTTAGTTCACTTCCTTTTCAAAAGAGCCAACTTGGCTCAATTCTTTTGAATAAAATCTTCCATCTTCAAATGGAACTCTATCTACATAAGTTGCCCCATTATCGCTTCTAAAAATATAGGCATAGAATTCGCCATTAAGTTTATTAATAGGTAAGATCCAGCAATTCTGTAAAACATCATAAATAGGGGTATATTCCACTATTTCATTTTCATCTAGCGAAACAAATTGTTTAACATAATTCGTTGCTGAATTGATTACATTTTCAAGTGCATCAATTTTTTTATCTTTTGAATCATCTTCATTGATAAAATTAAAGATGACATCAAAATCTTTTGTAAAATCCTTCACTGCTTCAATAGAAGCAACAAGCTCAATTATTTCTTTTTCACTCATATATTTACGCCTTCTTTAAATTAAACTTTGTATAATAGAATTACTCATAAATAGTGCTCATTTTCTAATAGATACTAAAGTCACGAGCATTAGAAATTTCTTGATAAAGATTTAGAACTTTAGGACTAGTTTCTTTTTTGGCATCTTCTAGTAGAAAAGGAATATCAAACCAATTTTCCATTTGTGACATAAGACTTGCAAGTTCATGATTACGTGCTTCTGTATTCTTATAAGCTGATTGGTTTTCATAATCCTTTTCAAGTATTTCTTTGAACTTTCGTTCAATGATTTCAATTTTTTCTTGTTTTCTATGTTGCATTTGTGCAACGCCGTGTATTGATGGCATGTTATTTTCCTCACTTGTAATAGATTGTTTCAATTAAGATAATTAACTTTGATATAACGGTATCTAATTTTTTTCTTTCTCTTTTTGTAATACCGTTAGTTTCATCATTTAATTCTTTTTTAAGCAAATCCAATGCTTCATTTAAGTTTTCTAAAGATTTTTCTTTGATCTTCATATAAACTTTCTCCGTGTAATCAGTCTAGAAATACAGTTATTTCATACGGACATTCATATTCATTTCCGTATTGATCAAACTGTGTTATAGGATTTTTTTTATTTGTAGATAATTGATAGTTCAGACCGTTCTTTTTACAGCTTTTTTCTTTAGAATCTCTATCAGATTTTTTTGAAAAGAAATATATGTTTTTCATTTTTATGATTGCTCCTTTACATGTGGTTTTAATTTTTTTTGAAATACTTATCAACTAGTAGTGCATCATTAAGTATCAAGTTTGTTAGTTCTTGTTTTTCTTTGTCAGAGATTAATTCAAAATGATGTGTAATTTCGACCATTCCTTTAAATTCATCTATTTTTTCAAATTTTGCAAAACTATAAATCCATAATGAATTATCTATGATCATTTGTTTGTATTCTAGAATGTTATTTAATATATAGGTATAAGCATCAGAATTATTCATTTTCTTATGTCTCCTTTATTTGAATAAGATTTGTTATTTATTTTTTTGTTTACTTTTTCTCCTGCAAGTCTTCCCAAATGTCTTAAGAACTTAATATATAAGAATGATGCAATACCTACAACAAGCAGTACTATTGTGAGGATGGCAACAATAATAATTGTTGCCTGAACCTCAACAGATAGTGAGTTCCACCAGTTTTGTATTATTCCGCTATGGATGATTTCATAAACGATTAATCCAACCCCTAAAATAAAGATAATGAAACCAATAAACTTATTTTTATTTCTCTCTAAAAAGTTTTTTATTTTATTCATCTGTTTCTCCATTTAATCCTAATGCTTCTATGATCCTTTCGTAATTTTCAGCAGTAGAAGTGATTTTGATTGTAAAACTATTGTCTTTATAGGTTGTATCAACAGGGCATCCTAATTTTCTACTAGCAAATTTTTTTCTTTTATCAAGTTCTTTTTTAAACGTAATTTGTTCTTCAGTAAGAAGAGTTTTTTTCTTATCTTTTGCGTATTCTTTTCTTTCTCCATCCTTTAGTTGTTTTTTGAGAAAATCAAAAGCAACTTGAATAGTTTCTTTTGGTAGGTGGGTTTTAGATGAAATATATTCGTATTTGTCGACTTTTTTTCCTTGATTTGTTAGATTAAGAACTTCACAGGCATATTTGAATATTTCATCTTCTAATTCTTTTTTTAAATCTCCGACTTTCATTTTCCCAAGACCCGTTGTTTTAGCAATTTCTTCTCTAACTCGACCGTTGAAATCGCCTTTAAGCTTTTTTAGTGCAAACAGTTGATAACCTTGTAAAAACAATGCTTTCTTTTGGTATTCAGTTTCAAACTTACGATAACCGTTATAATCCATAATGAGTTGTTGTTCTTCGATTTCATCTACTGGTTTAGGAACAACGATACAGTTGACATTTTTTTGAATATGTCCTGTGTCATCTAATTGATCAGCGTTTTCAACATTGTATCTTAAAGCTTTTAATCTCTTATGACCTGATAAGAGAATATAATCTCCATCATCATCACGATAACAAGCTAAAGTATCAATTATTCCTTTAGGGTTGTGGTAAATCTTGTCAGCGAGTTCTTGAATTTCTTCTTCAGTATCGAATTGTGGATTTAAAGGGTTTAGCTTCAATTTGTTTATATCTATCATTTCTACTTTATGTTTATTTTTTAGATCGTCAGCAAAATCAATATTGCTTGATTCAAAACTATTTAAATTTCCAGTAAAATCTAACATTTTATATTTCTCCTTTTTTAAAGATGTTTGTATTCAACAACATTAGTGAAAACATACATCAATTTGTTTTTTATTTTCTTATCTATTACGAATGCGTTTTTCATACAATAGGTACAGTTGTAAGTGAAATCATAAAATCCTTCCTTTAGTTCATTAACTCCTACACCTAGAAAATAGTGTAGATAGATAAACTGTTTTTCAACTGCACTGAATCTTTTTGAAGCAAAATCTAGGAATTGATAGACGAGAGTATCAAATTCATTTATATTTTTATTTTTTCCTTTTCGTGAAATAGAAACGAGAAGGGCAAGATCAGTTTCTTCATCGATTTCAAAAGCATTTATCTTTTTAATTTGATAAAGTTCTGAACTTGTAAATGCTACCTGTATGCAATTTAATAGATTTTCTACTCTATTTAATGTTGCTTCATTGTCTATCAAATCCATGATTTTAACTCCTTTCTAATTACTAATTTCTAAATAATTTGTTCGATTTCATCAACGACCTTTTTAGAATCGTAGCCAATATTTAATTTACTATCTATTAAATATTGGTTATTCATTGAGGCTTCACTTGCTGGTTTACCTCTATAACGAACATATCCGTTTAATAAATAATCACCAGCAAATGCCTTGAATACTTTATATAGTTTTTTATTGACCTTGTTATTATCAAAAATTGAAAACATAAATTTAAAATTAAGATTTAAATTATTTTTCTTTTGAATATCCATCATATAGTTGTAAGTATGTAAGAAACCTTTTAATGATCCTTTGTCACTTTTTAAAGGAATTAATACGAGATCACTGGCATAGATGACACTTGAAATAATCATATTTTGGTCAGGTGGACAATCAACAATAACGTAATCATATTTTTCTTGAACTGGTTCAAGAGCTTGTTTTAACTTACTTATTGTTCCACCTGTAAATGATTCAATAATTAATTCAATTTTTGTTCTTCCTAAATCAAGTGAAGAGGGGATGATGTCAAGGTTTTTGACATCAGTTTTCATGATATAGTTTTCTATGTTTTTATCTCCATCTTTATAGACATCAGCTAAAGTATTTTTGATACCATAGTCTTTATATAAAGAAGAATATAATGATTGCATGAATGTAAGCATCTTTTCATCACTTGATTTGTCTTTAAATAGTTCTTCGTAGTCAACAAGCATTTTATCTAGAAATTCCTCTTCGATATTATTTCCGATATTTACTACTAGATCAGTAGCGTTTGCTTGTTGATCAGCATCAATAATCAATACTCTATGTCCTTTATCAGCTAGACCTTTAGCGATTGATGTGGAAGTTGTTGTTTTTCCAACTCCACCTTTTAAGTTTGTTACAGCAATTAATTTAAACATTTTTCTTTTCCTCTATCTTTCTTTTTAATTTTTTAATCTTTTTCTTAATATTCTTTAGAAAATTTTTCGTAAATAAAATCAATTTGTTTTTCGTTTAATTTGACCCATTTTCCGTTTTTATTTATGCCAGCAAAAATAACATTTCCTACAAAAGTTGTCTTTGCAATGCCACCGTGATAAATTTCAAAATTAAATTTTTTATCTTTTAATTTTCCGTCTTCATCTACAAGAAGAATGATATTTTCTTCTTTAAATACTGGTATATTAATTACTTCGATAGTATCGCAGTCAATTAAATGAAGCAGGGTACTAAGTTCAAGATTTTCAACAGATACTTTTGTAATAGATTTAAGTGGTTCTTTGATTAATATTTCCATGTTCTTCCTTCCTCCCATTCTTCGAGTTTTCCATTTGCTTTCATTTCTTTTTTCTCTTTTTTTAACTTTTTGATGATTTTTTCCTCTTCTTCATCAGTAAAGACATACCAGTCACGACCGAAGCACTTATAAAGTTCAACTTGTTTGATTGTTCTTACACGGTCATATTCATCAACACAATGAATAGTAAAGTTAACTTTTGTTTTTTTGTTACAGATCATGACGTTGTAATAACCTTGTTCTTCTTCATAGTTCATTTTTTTCACCTCCTTTAAATACACATATTTCAGGTAAACATAGTGCTAAAATCATCAATGCTTCTTTTTTGTATTTGTAGAACAACGATTTTGATATGTTTAATTTAGTAATAATTGAATTTATTGTTTTTGCTTCAAAATAGTAGTAGATAATGATGTACTTGTGCATGTATTTCAAATCATTGACTTCATTCAAAATTATAGAAATATAAGTGATTTCACTTTTTTGCTGATCTAATTTTTTATTGAGATAGGATGATTCTCCATTTTTACCAATTATTGAGTTTTCAGCCTTTAAAATTGATGTGGTCTTGATAGAAATTGGAAGTGTTGGAACATTATCTAACTCAATTCTTACATCATCTGAAGTCTCTTCTAAATGATGTGGAAAGCGATAGGATATAGAATCAGCTACATAGTTTAATGTTTTATCCATTAACTTGAATGTATCGTTGCTTAATATGACATCTAACATTTTTTATTCTCCTTCCATCAAATTTTTATTAGTAATTTCTTTCAAATCCTAAATAGATTTCATCATTCCACCATGAATTTAGAAGTTGATTGATAAAGTTTTCAAATAAAGTGAGATTGTCTTTAATACTTGCTACAGATTGATTAGTTCCTAGATAAACTGAATTACCAGTAACAGGATCATGCCAGTTTGTTTGGTAGAGAGTTTTATCAATGTGATGTATGAGTTTGTGAAAGGATCTTTCCACGTCATACCAGTATTTTGATTTATACAAAGCTTCTTGCATGTTTATGACACTTGCATTTATTCTTGCGATCATTTGATTTTTAGCAGTTAATTTCTCTTTATTTTTAAAACTTGATTTTTTTATGGTGATTCTAGAAAAATATTTAATTTGATGTTTCCAATAATCACGATCTTTTAAAAGCTTTACGTATTCAATTATCTTAACTAGTCGATTTCTTAAATTTTTAATTGTACGATATTTGAATACTTTTTCCTCAACAGGGGAAACATAGAATGTTTCTTTCAATGTATTTCCATCCATGTCTTTTTTTACATCACCTTTTTTATGAAGTAGCACCGCATCTATATCATCTTTTTTAGAAATCTTTTTTGTGTTTGGATTCCAATAGAAATCTCTATTGTATTTCAATTTCTTTTCCTGCTTACGTTTGAAGTATTTTCTTGTAAAACAAAGAACTTGAATATAGTTGCCTTTACCTTGTTTGGTAAATTTATAACAATAGAGAAAACTTTTAAGTTTATAACACGGATGTAAAGAAGACATATAATTCTTAATGAATGTATGTTTTTCATCATCTTTGAGATCAGGAATCATGATTTCCAAGAAATGCCCATAGATGTTTGAATAGCATTTTTTATCTTCCTTTTGACCATAGGAATAACTATGTTTCTCTTTGTAATCGCATAGATGATTGATTACAGTTACATAATCATCTTGATTGCTATAGATTGTTTCGTTTGATTTCAGCCACTCAAAGATAGATTTTCTATCGGTGAATGTATCGTAGGCAACGTATTCAGATGATGTGATCACGGCTAACTCCTCCTTGTCCTCTAAATAGACATTAAAGCTTTGCTTTAATGTTTTTTTACTTACATCACCTGCGGAAGCCATGCGCTGGGATGTAATATTTAGTTTTTGATAAAGCAAAAAATCACCTCTATTAAAGAAAAAAATCACCTCTATTAAAGAAGTGATTTTGGTATAATTTATTGTTTTTTTAGCTTTGATACTGGGGTGTTTAGAGAAACTAACAGTAAATTCTGTATTTGGAACTATCCCCATCACCCGCTCCATGATGGAGCTGACACACTTACTTATTGAGTGTGTTTTATTTTATCCAGTTAAATAAAGGGATTTGAATATATTTTTGAAGGAGAAGGATGAGTGAGCTTAGTTTTTTATTATATTTCATTAATCTTTTTCTTTTTTGAATTAAATTATCTTTGTGGTAATAGAATAAACATGTTTTTGGGAAAATGGCATAACATAAAAGTAATTGTAATTCTTTTGAAGTGAGGTTGTTTTCATTAAAAATATGTTCTAATTGTTGAAGAGTAATAAAATCATTTAGATAAAGATTCAAGAGATCGTGTACAGTAAGATCTAAAATAATATTTTCTATCTTGTAGATATCTTCAAGGGATTGAATTGTTTGATGTTGCAAACTACAAGGTATTGTTGTAGAAGAAGAAAAATAATGATTTAAAAGTTCAATAGATAGCTGACAAAGGGTAAAAAGGGTATAATAGATGATTTGGTATTCTAAAGAATTTAAGGACGTATAGATTAGAATGGATTCGTAATATTGAATCCATTCTTTTTTTATAATGTTTATTGTTTTGGCTTCTAGAGGAATAAGAGAGATAGAAATGATTTTTTGGATATCGGTTGGAATGTTTAGTAATTGATAAAGAATAAACCCTTGAGATTGCTTTTGTTGGTAAATATTATCAATGATTTTAAAGGGATTGATTTGAAGTAAAGAAATGTATTTTTGAAAATAGAAGGGAAAGGGCTTATTTGTAAGATAATATTTATGAGAGTCATAAGTAAAAGTAAATTGGTCTTCTAAAGGAATATGATAATAATTTTGTAAGATATTTAATTTTGATACCATGAGGGCACCTCACCTTCAATTATTTCATAAACTAGAGGAATGGTATAATTTTCTTTAAAATGGTCATGATATAAAGGAACTAGAACTTGTAAAGTAATGGTTATATTTAAATCAATGGAGATTGCAAGATGATTAATGCCATAATTTTTTATCTTTTTATTAATATTTGACGATGTCAAAGAAAGTGTTTTATATTTAATAGAAAGACTTGGACCAACATTTTGTAAAAAAATATTATTAGTAAGAGAACCAAGAGGTACGCGAGCAATGATGCCTTGTTGTTTACTGATATGAAGAAGTTTTTTATTATAGGGAGAGGTGTCTTTCTTTTTATAGGTGCCATCTTCCAGCTTTAAAAGGGTTTCTTCAAGATTATTGATATAGTTTGTGGCGAGATCATTAATATAACTCATTTGAAAACTAATGGTATTATTTTCTTTTTTATAAAGCTTTTTCGTCTCTATTTTTTGAGTAAATGAAGTATGATTGATGAGTATTTGCATAAATTGATTGATTTCTTTGTGGGCGATATTTTCAATTTGAGGGGTGATACGAGATGAAAAAAAGTAAATTGTGAGAAAAAGTATAAGTATTATTATAAAAATATATTTTCCTCTTTTCATAATATCACCATTATAAATTATGTAAAAAAAAAGAAAGTAGAACAAATCTACTTTCTTCAATCTTAATAACCGGGTTTACCTAATAATTTGAACATGTTTTTCTTGTAAACTTCAACACCAGGTTGGTTGAATGGGTTTACTCCTAAGAAGTAAACTGACATAGCACATGACATTTCGAAGAAATAAACCATGTAACCAAATCCGTAAGCATCCATTTTATCTAATGAAATGATGATGTTTGGTACGTTACCAGTATTAACGTGAGCATCAATAGTACCTTCGCATGCTTTTTTGTTGACATAATCAACAGATTTACCAGCTAAGTAATTTAATCCATCTAAATCATCTGGATCACTTGGAATAATCATATCTTCTTGAGGATTTTTAACTTCGAAGATTGTTTCATATAAAACTTTAGAACCTTCTTGGATAAATTGTCCTAATGAATGTAAATCAGTTGAGAATACAGCGCTGTGAGGTAAAATACCTTTATTTTCTTTACCTTCAGATTCACCGTATAATTGTTTCCACCATTCAGCAACATTGTTTAATTGTAATTCATAAGTTACAAACATTTCTGCTGAATATCCAGCTTTATTTAATAATTGTCTTGCAACACCATAACGATAAGCATCGTTTGTTTCAATGTTTGAATCATTATATTTAACCATCGCATCTTTAGCACCTTTTAACATTTCATCAATGTCGATACCAGCCATAGCGATAGGAAATAAACCTACAGCAGTTAATACTGAATAACGTCCACCAATATCATCAGGGACAACGAATGTTACATAACCTTCATCAGTTGCTAATTTTTTAAGTGCACCTTTTTCTCTATCGGTAGTTGCTACGATTCTTTCACGAGCACCTTCTTTACCATATTTCTTTTCACACATTTCTTTGAAAATTCTAAAAGAAATAGAAGTTTCAGTAGTTGTTCCTGATTTAGAAATAACATTGATAGCGAAATCTTTACCTTCAATGTATTTAGCAACTTGATTAATATAAGTTGATGAGAAAGTATTACCAACATAGATGATTTCAACTTTGTCATCAGAATATAAACCGTTGATTGCTTCAATAGCAGCACGTGCTCCTAAATAAGATCCCCCGATACCGCATACTAATAATACGTCTACTTTTTCTCTTAATTTAGCAGCTGTTTCTTTCATTAATTGAACTTCTTCTTTGTCAAAATTTTCTGGTAATTCAACCCATCCAAGGAAATCGTTACCAGCACCTGTTTTGTTTTGAATCATATCATGAATTTCTGCTACTTTTTCTTTGTATGATCCTAAATCTTCAGCTAATTTTGCTTTTGATAAATCTAATGTGATCATTTAGTTTTCCTCCATTACACCTTGTTTTAACCATTCTTCCATTGCTTGAGCTAAAGGTGAAAAACCTTTAGGTGTTTCTACAATTGGTTTTCGCGGATTTTTATAGACGAGTTTTTTGTCTTTCCTTCGAAAACGATTGTCAACAGCTTTCAAGCTTAATTTGGCGTGATTGCTAGAATGATCAAAATCAATGACTTTTACTTTAACAATATCATTAATATGAACATAACTGGCAATACTTTTAACAAATTTATCTGATATTTCTGAGATATGAATCAATCCTGTAGAACTATCAGGTAAAAGAGCAAAAGCACCGTAAGGCTGAATACCGGTTATTTTAACATCAATGATATCCCCTCGTTTGATAAGTTTTGTCACTTGATTTCACTCCTTGCGGCACTATTATAGCACAATTTAATCATATGTGTTGTATTTAATAAGGAAAAAATATAAAATATGGTGGGATTTATATGAAATAAGATCAAAGTTATAAAAAAGGAGTTTGCGAAAATGGAAAATATGGAAGAACAAATCAAAAATGTCATTCATAAATTAAGACCTTACCTTCAAAGAGATGGTGGAGATATTGAATACGTTGATTTTAAAGATGGAATCGTTTATGTAAGAATGCTTGGTGCTTGTGCAGGATGTACCATGATTGATGACACTTTAAAAGATGGTGTTGAACAAATTTTAATGGAAGAAGTTCCAGGCGTTTTAGAAGTACAAAATATTTCATCAGCATTATAGTACAAATTTCTTGCATTTATAGAGAGTTTGTAATATTATGTTTTAGTCGTTGGATTCATTATAAATTTCTTTGTACAAGTCACACTTATTTTAGGTGATGAAATTGGATGAAAAAAAGAAAAATCAAATCAAGATTGCTCATATTTTGAAAGATCTTGGTTTAGAAGATGAACTCATAGAAAAAATGACATCATTAAAAAAAGAAGAATATCAATAAAAATAAAAAGGACTCTTATTAAGAACCATGAGATGAAGATCGATGAAGTGGTGGCAACCCTATATGTTAGAAGGTGCCTTTACTGAGCAAGTTTATTCTTGAACAATAAGAGAAAGCTTCCTAACGGCTTTCTCTTTAGGAAGCTTTTTTATTTGATAAATGAAGGAGGAAGAAAAAATGAAAGAAAGAATTTTATTTACGTCAGAATCAGTATCAGAAGGACATCCTGATAAAGTTTGTGATCAAATCAGTGATGCAATTCTTGATGAATGTTTTAAACAAGATCCTAATTCACGTGTTGCTTGTGAATGTTTTGCAACAACAAATTTAGTCGTAATTGGTGGAGAAATTACTACAAATGCGAAAGTGGATTATGAAACTGTTGCAAGAAATGTTTTAAAAGAAATTGGTTATGATGATGAAGCTAAAGGTATGGATTATAAAACATGCAAAATCGAAGTTGTCATGGATAGTCAATCAAGTGATATTGCTCTTGGAACAAATGAAGAAGTTGGTGGTGCTGGAGATCAAGGAATTATGTTTGGTTATGCTACAAAAGAAACAGAAGGGTATATGCCTCTTGCTATTTCTATTGCTCATCATTTAGTTCGTTATGCTTCAACTTTAAGACATGAAGGAACTTTTAAATGGGCGAGACCTGATATGAAAGCACAAGTGACAATTGATTATACGGACGAAAAACCAGTGATTGATACAATTTTAATGTCTATTCAACATGACGATGATTTTAATGAAGAAGAATTTAAAAAATTCGTTAAAGAAAATATTATGGATGCCGTTGTAAAAAAATATGATATGAATACAGATTATCGTGTTTTAATCAATCCAACAGGACGTTTTGTTATTGGTGGTCCTCATGGAGATACTGGACTTACCGGAAGAAAAATTATTGTTGATACATATGGTGGATATGCACGTCATGGTGGGGGAGCTTTCTCTGGAAAAGATCCAACTAAAGTAGACCGTTCGGCTGCTTACATGGCACGTTATATTGCTAAAAACGTTGTTGCGGCTGATATGTGTGATGAACTTGAAATCCAATTATCTTATGCTATTGGTGTAAAAGAACCAACATCTATTTATATTGATACAAAAGGAACTGAAAAAGTACCTCATGATGTTATTCTTGAAGCAATCAAACAAGAATTTGATTTAACACCTGCAGGAATTATTCATACATTAAATTTAAGAACACCAATTTATAAAAAGACAGCTTCTTATGGGCATTTTGGTAGACCAGAAGCAAATTTACCTTGGGAACAGTTAGATAAGGTTGAAAATTTAAAAAAATATATGTAAAAAAGGCTCATGAATTGAGCTTTTTTTATTTTTAATATTTTTTCAAGAGATAAAAAGTTATATTAAAGTAGGAATTTAAGAAAGTTTATAGTATAATAAAGGTATCAAAAGGAGGAATTAATTATGAAAATTACATTAAGAGGAAAGAACATTGAAATCACAGAAGCAATTGAAGAAAAAGTTGGTGAAAAATTATCAAAATTAGATAAATACTTCATTGTCAGTGAAAATGTAGAAGCCAAAGTGCTTGTAAGAACTTATCCTTACGGACAAAAAATTGAAGTGACAATTCCTACTGAATATGTACTTTTAAGAGCTGAAGTTGTGGATCAAGATTTATACAATGCAATTGATTTAGTGATTGATAAACTAGAAGGTCAAATTAGAAAGTATAAAACAAGATTAAACAGAAAGTCAAAAGATAATAAACTTGCATTCAATTTAGCATCAATTGAACCACTAGATGACGAAGAAGAAGACGTATTAGTAAAAACAAAAACAATTACTCCAAAACCAATGGATATGGAAGAAGCAATTATGCAAATGGAATTAATTGGACATTCATTCTTCGTATATCGTGATACTGAAACAGATGCTATTAGTATTGTTTACCGTCGTAATGATGGCGATTATGGATTAATCGAAACTGAATAGTGCCATTTGGCTTAACAATGAGAGTTTTGAGGATATGTTACTCTTATTTTACTCCCAAAAAATAATATTAAGAAAATCACTTATCTAAATGGGTAGGTGATTTTTATTTTAAAACAAAAAATATTTATGAGCATATACATAAAAAGGAGGTGCTTTTTATGGCATATGTAATCAAAAAACATCTCGCAAACCGTGCAAATTACGGTAGAAAAAGAGATACTTTGAAAATTAAATATTTAATTATTCATTATACAAGTAATGATGGTGATAGTGATGAGGCTAACGGGAACTATTTTGCAAGAAGAATTGTTAAAGCATCAGCTCATTATTTTATAGATGATGATTCTGTGATATGCAGTGTTCCAGATGATTATGTTGCTTATAGTGTTGGGGGTAAGTGTCAATCAAATCATCATCCGATGTATCAAGTAATCACAAATACAAATTCTATTTCTATTGAAATGTGTGATACTAAAAAAGATGGGAAGGTAGAAATTACCAATCAAACTTTAGAAAATGTCTATGCTTTTTCACGATTATTAATGAAAAAATACAACATTAGTATTGATCGCGTTTATCGACACTTTGATGTTAATGGGAAATTATGTCCAAATTGTAATGGACTATTAGATGCTTCGCTCTGGCAAAAATTTAAAAACAATATTGTTAATACTACAATGGAAAATCTAGAAAAATCTTCAACTATTCCTAAATCAGCAATAAATCCAAATAAAGATAGCGTAATTGCACGTGGACAACAACAATCAATAAATTTTACGAATCATTCTATTACTATTGATGGAATTTGTGGAAAGAATGCTTTAAAAAATATGAGGCGTTGTTTTCAAAAAGCGATAAATCTTGATTATGGGAAAAAATTATCTGTAGATGGTATTTTTGGTAAAAAGAGTAAAGCTTCTTTGGGAAAACATTATGTAAAGAAAAATGATAAACAATATTTAGTAACGGCAGCAGAAATTGCTTTAATGTGCCGTGGTTATGAGGTTCATGGTGTTGAGTACCCTGGAATTTTTGGATCAGGTTTAGAAAAAGCTGTGAAACAATTTCAAAAAGATCGAGGATTGAAAGTGGATGGAATTGTAGGTAGAAAGACGATTTTAAAATTAATAGATGCTTAAAAAGAAGATTATGATTATCAAAGAAATTTTATATAATGATTAAGCAAGTGGGTGGTATTATGAAACTTACAAATAATTTAGGGGATAAACCATTAAGGAGTTAGCTTTAAAATAGAATTAAAACGGGATATTATTCAATAGGGATGATTCTTTCGCTTGAATTAAAATTAATGGAAGAATTTGATGTTTTGCGAATTACAGTAAAACAGTCAATGAATAAATTGATCTAATCAGGATATATTGTTAGAAAAAGGGTAAAAGAAATATTTGTTTTAAAGAAAAACGACAAGATTAAAACAGCTTTTCAATCTTCGTTCCATGGAATCTATGAAAAATAAAGAAATAATTAAGCTTATAAAGGCTTATGTAAAATAAAATCAATTTTTTAAGAAATTTGAAACAAATTTGAGACAAAAATACGCAAAAAGAGGTATATAATAGTAATAGAGGTTATATAAAAAATAGTCCATTTTTATTGGACTGTTTTTTTATAAAGATCTCCTTGATAAATATCACGTTCTTTCATTTGTTTATCAATATCATTTAAAATCGTAACTTTTTTAATTGACCACATTGGCGCAATTAAATCATCGATTTTACCATCACCTGTCAATCTTTCAAGAACGATTTCAGGATTAATATAGCGAAGTTGTTCAACAACGATATCAATGTATTCTTGACGAGTAAGCATTTCAAATTCATGATTTTCATACATTTGTTGGAGCTTTGTGTTTTTCACTACAAAAAGCATATGAATTTTTAAAGCTTGAATATCGAGTTGACCAAGTGTTTTAGCTGTTTCAATCATCATTTCTTTTGTTTCGAAGGGAAGACCGTTGATGATATGGACACACACTTCTAAATTATATTGACGACATAGAGATAAACCATCAAGAAATTCTTGGTAGGTATGACCTCGATTAATCAGTTTACTTGTTTCATCGTGAATGGTTTGTAAGCCAAGTTCAATATAAACATCTTTTGTTTGATTAACTTCACTTAAGTAGCAAACGATTTCTTCATTTAGACAATCAGGACGTGTGGCAAGGGCAATTCCTTTAATATCTTCTTTTTCTAAAAAAGGTTGAATCATATTTTTGATTTTATCTAATGGTCCATAAGTGTTTGTATTTGCTTGAAAATAGGCAATATAAGCACATTCGGGCCATTTTCTTTTCATGATTTGTGAAATGGTTTGGAATTGTTTTTCTAAATGATCATGGACATTTCCAGCGTAATCACCAGATCCTGAGGAACTACAGAAAATGCAGCCACCATAGCCTTTTGAACCATCACGATTAGGACAGGTAAAGTCTGCGTTTAATGCAACTTTAGCAACTTTTTGATGGTATTTATTTTTTAAATAGTAGTTATAAGTATGATAACGTTTGTTATCTAAAGAGTATTTGAATTGATTCATTTTATCACCGAAGCAATTATAACATAAGGAGGAAGAAAATGGGATTAGAGTTAAAAAATGTTACAAAGAAATTTAAGACAATAGAAGGAGAAAATATTTTATTTGAAGATTTATCCATTACTTTTCCTAAACAAGGTCTTGTTGTTATTACAGGTGAAAGTGGGTGTGGGAAATCAACACTTTTACAATTGATTGCAGGAATAGATCAAGAATATGAAGGAGAAATTTTATTTAATCAAAAAAATATTAAAGAGATAAAGGATTATCGTCAACAAAATATAAGTTTTGTTTATCAAAATTATCAATTAATTGATTATTTGACAGTGAAAGAAAATTGTTTGTTTTATTGTCATTTAAAAGGAATCAAAGTAGACTTGGAAAAGTATCAATATTTAAGTGAGATTTTTGAATTACAAGGAATGGATAATCAAAAAATCAAAGACTTATCAGGTGGACAAAAACAACGCGTCGCTTTAATGAGGGCACTTCTATGTTCAAGCGCCCTTATTTTGTGTGATGAACCCACAGGAGCACTAGATAGTGATAATCGAAAGAAAGTTTATGAGATTCTAAAGAAGATCAGTCGAAAACATTTAGTCATTATCGTATCACATGATCAAGAGAGTCTTAAATATAGCTCGTATGTTCTTGATTTTAATTGTTTAAAACATCATTATCATTGGAATTATCAGCTTTACTTGCGTTATGAAACGAAAAAAAGAAAGTGCGGAAGTTTGTTGAAGGAAATGATAAAAATGATGATGAAGGATCAAAAAAAAGCAATGATGATGTTTGTTTCACAACTCTATATGATTTTAGCGATTACTTTGATTATAAGTGGTCTAAATGGTTTTCAAATTTATTATCAAAAACAGTATACAAAAACATTGAATAATAATTTAGTAATGATTCAAAAGAAAGATCAAAATCCTTTTAAAGAGAAAGAGATAAAACAATTAAAAGGAAACTATTTATATCGTTTGGATATGGGAAAGATTGAAGGACTAAAAAACTTTCAATCTTTTTCTATAAATAAAAAACTCAATCAAAATGAAGTGTATGTCAATAACACTTTTATAGAAAAATATAAGAAAACAAAAATTGCCTATATTCTTAATCGGCAAAGTTATGAATTAACTGTTAAAGGAGTTCTTCATGATACATATCAAGAACCTATTATTTATTATAGTTTTTCTTCTTTACCTGATGAACTAGCAATACAATGTGTTGATTTATCAACATGCTTGATTTATGTAAAAAACAAAGATTTTTTAGAAAATTACATAAGTCATTTACCAATGAAATATCAAGGAACGTGTCTTGTTTATGAGGAATATCGAAGCTATTTTGAATTGATTGATTTATTTACTAAAATCAGTTCTATTTTTATTCTTTTAAGCTTTTTAATTTCATTAGTATTAATGGGGTATCTTGTTTTATCCATGTTTTATGAAAATCAAAAAATTTATGCTTTGATGCTTGCAAATGGTTACCAAAATAAACATTTAAATTTGTTTATTTTAAAAAAAGTAACATTGACAATGATGACTATTGGCGTTTTTTCATGCTTTTTTTCTTTTTGCTTTTTACACACAATTAATTATTTTGATATTTCTAAAATAGTATTTGGAATATCCAAACTATTTATTTTACCAAAAATAGGCAAGTATTCCTATTTTGTATATGTTTTCTATCTTTGCTGTTATGGTGTGCAAGGTATTTTGTTAAGTCTTTTTATGTTTATAAAAATGAAAAAAATAAAGATGTATGAATGTTTAAGGGAGGAATAGTATGCTAGAAATCAAGCATTTAACCAAAGCTTATGAACGCGTTATATTAAAAGATGTATGTTTGTCTTTTAAAGAAAAGGGACTTTATGTTATTACTGGGCAAAGTGGTTGTGGAAAGTCAACCCTTTTAAATATGATAGGGGGTCTAGATTCTAATTATCAAGGAATAATAGAGATGGATGGCAGGGACATTCAAACAATTCCTCGTTATATTCAAAAATATGTAGGATTTATTTTTCAACAGTTTCATTTGATTGAAGAGATGAGTGTTAAAGAAAATGAAACGTTAATATCTTATTTTAAAAGAATATTTTCAGCTAAAAAAGAGATTTTACTTTCACAATTAAAATTAAAAAATCTTCAATCTTATAAAACAAAATTACTTTCTGGTGGACAAAAACAACGTATTGCCATTTATCGAGGATTTATAGCTAATCACCCAGTTGTTTTATGTGATGAACCAACAGGGGCTTTAGATGTAAAAAATAGTGAAGAAGTGTTTAAGACTTTAAAAGAATTGGCAAAAGAAAAACTGGTGATCGTTATTAGTCATGATGAAAAACTTGCCTCTAAATATCACGATTACCTTTATGAAATCAAGAATCAACAGATTCATTTGGTTCATCAAAATAAAATAAAGGAAACAATCACAGCGAAAGAAAAAACAACAAAGAAATCTTTTTTTCAATTTTTATTAAAAGATTTTAAACTTTGCTGGAAAAGTCATTTTATTGTCATACAAGTTTTATTTATTGCACTTTTAAGTATTATGTTGACACTTTCTCTTACAAATTCAACAAATAAACAAATTCAAGCACAGCTTGAAAAGATCATTCCATCTACAACAATTATGTTGAAAAAGAAAAATAATGAGATGTTAACACAAAAGGATTTACAAAATATTCATCATAAAGAGATTACGTATCGTTTTTTACAAAATGATGATGTTGAATTTTTAGGCATTTCTCCATTAAAAAAATATCAAACGAATAAAACACTTTATATTTCTGATTATATTCAAAAACCAAAATATAAAATACAGGGGAAAGAGATTGGAAATGATCAAGAAATTATTCTTGCAAGATCAACTTATGAACAGCTGATTTATTTAACGAAACAAAAGAGTTTGATGAATCAAGAAGTTTATCTCTTTTTTGACTATCAAAATGAAGTAAAATCTTATCCTGTAAAAATAGTTGGAATTGAAGAAAAGGAGACTGTTATGGAAACTCTTTATTTAAAAGAGTTTGCGTTTAATCATTATTTACAAGAACTCTATCAGTTAGAACAAGGACATACAGCCTTTTTACAAGTAAAAAATAAAAAAGCAATGAAGATTTTAAAAGAGAAATATCCAATTTATCAATTTAAACTTGCAAATAGTTCGCTTTCTTCAACAATAGATAAAAAATTTAAACAGATAGAAATTATCTTTCTTGGTTTTAGTTCATTATCAATTATTACAGCTTGTTTTTTATTAGGTTTTGTTTTGTATTTAATGGTGATTAAAAGAAAAAAGTATTTTGCAATCTTACAAACCTTAGGTGCTTCACTTAAACAAGTATGTTTTATTGTTTTATTTCAAGGTTTGATTATTTCAGGTGTTGCTTTTTTCGAAGCGTTTCTTGTTTTAAATCAATTATTTGTTTTAGCAAACACTCTTATTAAAGAAAGTATCTCAAATTTGATGGATAATTTTTTTATAGTGTCCTATGAAATGATGGGTGTTATGTTTATTGTGGTACTTATTTTTACTCTACTTTGCAGTATGGTTCCGATTAAAAAAGTGAAGGAAATAGAGATTATAGAAGCTTTAAAAGGATAAGAAAAGTTTTAAAAGGATAAGAAAAGTTTTTTATTGCATATAAGTTACTATGTGGTATAATAAAAAGGCAAAATCAATGAATAGGAGTATTAGCAAATCCCCTATATTTAGAGAGTCAGTGGTTGGTGGAAACTGATTATAGCATTTGTGAACTCGCCTAGGAGATGTATTTTTGAATAAAGTAAAAAATATCGTAGAACTGCGTTAAAGTTTTGAGGTGCTAGAAGTGTTTATTTCTAGAACTAAGGTGGTATCGCGTTAAAATTGGCGTCCTTAGATAAGGACGCTTTTTTATATTTAAGGAGGAAAAATTATGCCGTTCGATCACACAAAAATAGAGCCAAAATGGCAAAAATATTGGGACGAAAACAAAACATTTAAAACAGATTGTTATGATGATTCAAAACCTAAATATTACTGTATGGATATGTTCCCATATCCATCTGGAAATGGTTTACATGTAGGACATCCTGAAGGATATACTGCAACAGATATCGTATCAAGAATGAAAAGAATGCAAGGATACAATGTATTACATCCAATGGGATTTGATTCATTTGGATTACCTGCTGAACAATTTGCGATTCAAACAGGTCATCATCCTGCAGAATTCACAAAGAAAAATATCGATGTTTTTAGAAAACAAATTAAATCATTAGGTTTTTCTTATGATTGGGATCGTGAAATTGCGACAAGTGATCCAGAATATTATAAATGGACACAATGGATTTTTACAAAATTATATGATCAAGGATTAGCATATATTGATGAAATTCCAGTTAACTGGTGTCCAGAATTAAAAGCTGTTCTTGCAAATGAAGAAGTTATTGATGGTAAGAGTGAACGTGGAGGATATCCTGTTATTCGTAAACCAATGCGTCAATGGGTTTTAAAAATCACTGAATATGCAGAAAGATTATTAGCTGATTTAGATGACTTAGATTGGCCAGAAGCTACAAAACAAATGCAACGTAACTGGATTGGTAAATCTATCGGGGCAAATGTTGATTTCAAAATTGATGGAACAAATAAAGTATTTACAGTTTTTACAACACGTTGTGATACATTATTTGGTGCAACATACTGTGTTATGGCACCAGAACATCCATATGTTGAAGAAATTACAACTGAAGCACAAAAAGCAGCTGTTGAAGCTTATAAAGAAAGCTGTGCAAGTAAATCTGACTTAGAAAGAACAGAACTTAATAAAGATAAAACAGGTATCTTCACTGGAGCTTATGCAATCAATCCTGTAAATGGTAAAAAAATTCCGATTTGGATTTCTGATTATGTACTTGCAAGTTATGGTACAGGAGCTATCATGGCTGTTCCAGCTCATGATGATCGTGACTATGAATTTGCTAAAAAATTCGGTATTGAAATCATTCCAGTATTAGAAGGTGGAAATATCGAAGAAGCTGCTTATACAGAAGATGGTGTTCATATCAATTCTGAATGGTTAAATGGTCTTGGGAAACAAGAAGCTATTGATAAAATGGTTGATTGGTTACAAGAACATCATTGTGGACAAAAGAAAGTATCTTATAAATTAAGAGATTGGTTATTTTCAAGACAACGCTATTGGGGTGAACCAATTCCTATCGTTCATATGGAAGATGGTACAATGCGTACAGTTCCTGTGGAAGAACTTCCATTAGAATTACCTGCAACTAAAAACTTCCAACCTCATGATAGTGGTGAATCACCACTTGCTAACTGTGAAGATTGGTTAGAAGTAGAAATCGATGGACAAAAAGGGCGTCGTGAAACAAATACAATGCCTCAATGGGCTGGATCATGTTGGTATTATATTCGTTATATTGATCCACATAATAGTGAACAAATTTGTGATCCAAAATTATTAGATAAATGGTTACCAGTTGATTTATATGTAGGTGGAGCAGAACATGCGGTATTACACTTATTATATTCTCGTTTCTGGCATAAAGTTCTTTATGATTGTGGTGTTGTTAAATGTAAAGAGCCATGGCAACGTTTAGTACATCAAGGTATGATTTTAGGAGACAACAACGAAAAAATGTCTAAATCTAGAGGTAACGTTGTTAATCCTGATGATATCGTAGCAAGTCATGGTGCTGATTCACTTCGTTTATATGAAATGTTTATGGGACCACTTGAAGCATCTCTTCCTTGGTCAACAAATGGATTAGATGGTTCTCGTAAATGGTTAGACCGTGTTTATCGTTTAATGATTGAAACAGGAAAATTATCTAATGAAAATGATCATAGTTTGGATCGTGTTTATCATCAAACTGTTAAAAAAGTAACTGATGATTTTGAAAAATTAGGTTTCAATACAGCTATTTCACAAATGATGATTTTCATTAATGAATGTTATAAAACAGAACATATCTATAAAGAATATGCTGAAAACTTTATTAAAATGCTTTCATGTATTGCACCTCATATTTGTGAAGAAATGTGGCAACAATTAGGACACAATGATTCAATTGCTTATGAACCATGGCCAACTTACGATGAAAAAATGTTAGTAAGTGATACTGTACAAATGGGTATTCAAGTTAATGGTAAATTAAGAGCTAAAATTGAAGTTGCTAAAGATGCAGATGATGAAGCTGTTAAAGAATTAGCATTCCAACAAGAAAACGTTAAAGCACATACTGACGGTAAAAATATCGTTAAAGTAATTGTGGTTAAAAATAAAATTGTAAACATTGTCGTTAAATAAAATATTACAAATGTTTAAGTAGAGATACGTCTCAAAAGCCTTGAAAAATCAAGCTTTTTGAAAAAAGTGTCTCTACTTTTTTATTTGCATATATTTTGATTAGTCTGCAAGAGTTCTTTTAATATTAACTAAACTAACGATAGGTAGTAATATAACTAACAAAAGGAAGTGAATGGATATGGAGAGGAAAGAAGAAATTATTCAAGCGACACTTATGTTAGCGTCTAAAAATGGAATAGACAATGTTTCAATGTCACAAATAGCGATGTAATTAGGAATAAGGAAACCATCATTGTATAATCATTTCCGTTCGAAGGATGAAATTGTAAAGGCAATGTATGATTATTTAAGAACACAAGCAAAAGAAAAACTAAAAATAACAGATCTTGATTATGGAAAACTTGTCAAAGATAAAAGTCTAGAAAAAGTTTTAAAATTAGCGGTTCATAATTATTGTAAGATGAGTACACAAAGTGATCTGTTTTCATTTTATAAAATCATTTATTCAACACGTTCTACAAATTGTATGGCTGCTCAAATTATGTGTGAGGAAACAGAAAAAATGCTTTTAGCAACTAAAAATCTTTTTTATGCATTACAAGTTCATCAAAAAATATTTGTAAAAGATATTGATCAGGCAGCTATCTCTTTTACAATGACAATACATTCTTTGATTGATTATCAATTAGATAGGAAAAGTGCAGGAAATAAATTTAATGAGGATATATTAGATAATTATATTTGTTGGTTTAGTACGGAATTTGGTGGTAAAGATGAAGAAAATATTGATTAATTATTTAGGACTTTTAGGAATTATATCTTTGATTTCTTACACTCTTGCTGTTGTTTTTTCACCATTTGGCTGAAAATAGAGCTTTAGCGTTATGGGCATTGCTTGCTTTAATTTTTATGATTTTAGAAGTTATTGGCACAAAGAATGTTCTGCGTTCTTTTTTTGGTATTCCGGAAAGATTTTCAGTCTTCGCAGTTACAGGATTTAATGCTGTCTTGGGAATTTATTTAATGGGTTTAAAGGAGAAAAAGATGCAAGCAAAAAATCTAATAATTTGTAAAGAAATTAGAGAATATTATCATGATGTTGAAAATTTAGTGAGAGATAGTTTTTGGAATGTATATCGTCCTGATTGTTATGAACATTATTTGCTTAATCAAATAAGAAATGATGAAGATTTTGTGAGTGATTTGGATTATGTGATGTTTTTAAATAATAAAATAATTGGACAAATTATTTTTATGAAGGCTTTAATTAAAATAGATGAGGGTAGAAATTTAGATGTTATGACCATAGGGCCTATTTCTATTGCAAATGATTTTAAAAGACAAGGATATGGAAAAATACTTATTGAATATGCACTTGAAAAAGCTAGAGAATTAGGATGTGGTGCTGTTTGTCTAGAAGGAAATATTGATTTTTATGGAAAAGTAGGTTTTGATTATGCTAAAAAATATGGCATACGCTATCATGGATTACCTGAAAATGAAGATAGTTCATTCTTTTTATGCAAAGAACTTATAAAAGGCTATCTAGATCACACTCGAGGTGAATATTTTACACCTCAAGGTTATTTTATTGACGAAACGAAAGTGGATGTCTTTGACCGACAATTTCCATCTAAGAAAAAATTAAAAATGCCAGGTCAAATATTTTAATGAATATTGGCAAAAAGGAAAAATAAAATGGTATCAAGTCAGAAATATTTAGATTATGTTTTAGAACAATTGAATGGTTTAGAAGAAATTACTTATCGAAAAATGATGGGTGAGTACATTCTTTACTATCAAGGAAAAATAGTAGGTGGTATTTATGATGATCGTTTACTTGTTAAACCTGTAGCATCAGCAATTACTTATATGAAAGAGCCTGTTTATGAATATCCATATACAGGTGCAAAGGAAATGCTTCTTGTAAAAGAAGTGGATGATTCTTCTTTTATAAAAGGATTATTTAAAGTGATGGTTGATGAACTTTCAATGACTAAAAAGAAAAAATAGAATATTTTGAGGAATTATGGATTTTGCTGTAATTCTTTTTTTATTTTTGTTAAAAAAAGGTGTAATTATGATAAAATATTTACAAGAGAAAGATGGGTGATTCCGTGAAAAGACAAGAAATCTATAAAACATCATTTAATCTTATTTAAAAGCAATGTTTGTATTTTTTGTTTTCTTTTTAATTTGTTCGTTTACGTTCTTCTTTTATATTAAAGAAGATATTGTAAATGAATCTGTTGATAAAGTTTTGATGAATACGGAAAAACAAACAGAAAGTTTAAAAGAATACATAAATATTTAATATCGTTATCTTGAAGGAATTGGAAATCATATTAGTAGACAAGATCTTTTCTGTGAAGATAATATTAATTTAATAAAATCAATTAAGAAATATACAAAACTTGAAAATGTTGGAATTATTAATTGTGATGGGGAAAGTCATTATGATAATGGCGCTGTTAAAAATGTTGCCCATCGTGAGTATTTTCAAGAAGCACTTAAGGGGAAAAGGGTTTTGAGTGATCCACTTGAAAGTGCTATTGCTGGGGAAACAAGGGTTATTTTGGCGGTTCCTATTTATAATCAACAAAAAGAGATTATTGGGGTTTTAGGTGGTAGTTATGATATCGGTAATTTGAATAAAATTGTTTTTAAAAATATCTATGGTGGAAAAGGTTCAACGTTTATTGTTTCTAAAGATGGACGATTGATTACTTATGATACTGCTTTCAAGAATAAAAAAATTTTACAAGCAGAAAGTATTTATAGCTATTTTGCAGGTTATGATGTTTTGTCGACGGATAAACTTCAAAGTTTAAGAGAAAAATTTACTAAACAAAAAAAAGGCTATATAACATTGAATTATCAAAATAAAAAATCATATATGGCATATTATCCACTAAAAATCAATGATTGGATCATGTGTTATAGCATTGATGCTGATGTTGCTCAAGAATCTTATACAGTTATTATTAGCTTAGGGTATCTACTCTTTACATTATTTGTTTTAGGTTTACTGGTACTTCTTTATACAATTTTTAACATCAACAAAAAACATCAAAAGAATCTATTAGAATATGTTAGAAAAGATGCGCTTACAGGAATTAAAAATAAAGAAACTTTAAAAACGGAAATTACAAATTATCTTGCAAAGGATAAATCTCAACATACCGGGGCTTTATTTATGATTGATGTTGATAACTTTAAAATGGTCAATGATCTTAATGGTCATGTTATAGGTGATGAAGTATTAAAAGCTTTTGGTACTCTTTTGAAAGAATCGTTTGCCGTAGATGATATTGTTGGTCGTGCTGGTGGTGATGAATTTATTGTTTTTGTTAAAGAAATTGAAGATGAAATACAAGCTCAAAAGAAAGCAAATGAAGTATGTCAAAAGATAAGAGAAATTTACATTGAAGACTTTAAAGGAAGTATTTCATGTAGTATTGGTATTGCCTTTTATCCAAAACATGGAATAACATTTAAAACTTTATATAATTTAGCGGATCAAGCTCTTTATCAGACAAAAAATCAAGGTCGTAATGGGTATACTTGTTATATAGAAAAATAATTAATTATAGATAAAAACTATTGAAACAATAATTTTTATCTATTTTTATTTATGTAAATAGGATTGTATAATTTCTAGGCAAGGAGAGAAGGAAAATGAATAAATCTTATTTATATTTAATGACTACGTTTATGTTATGGGGAAGTTTATATGTTGTTAGTCAATTTGTTTTAGGAAAGATTCCTACATTTACAGTTGCAATGTTTCGTTATTTGATTGCATTTATTGCGTTAAGCTTTATATCTTTAAAAAGTAAGAAAGAAAAGATTGAAAAAAGTGATTATAAATATTTCTTTATTATGGGATTTATTGGTTATTTTATTTCTGTGGATTGCCAATTATTAGGAACAAAGATTTCTGGTGGTTCAATGGTTTCTTTGATTAATTCTCTTAATCCAATTATTATCAGTGTAATGGCAATGATTATTTTAAATGAAAAACTAGAAATTAATAAAATTATTGGAATTATTCTTTCACTATTTGGTGTTTATATGATTGTTGGAACAGGAGCCAATATTGAATTTATTGGTGTTCTTATTTCTTTCATTGCTGTTATTGGTTGGGCTTTTATGTCTGTTATTTCAAGAAAGATTTCTAATAAATACAGTGCGCTTACTCTTACAAAGGTTTCAATGCTTATTGCGACAGTATGTAATATACCTGTTTCTTTTTTAGAAATTCAAATAACACATCCACTCATTCAAATTGATATAGGAGCCATTTTAGGAATTTTATATATGGGAATAGTTTGTACAGCCTTTACAAATATTTTATGGAATAAAAGTTTATCAATGCTTCCTGCTAATACATGTAGTGCTTTTTATCCTATTCAAACACTAACATCTTCTTTTTTGGGGGTGCTTGTTTTTCATGAGATTTTGACAACATCCTTTGTTTTAGGATCAACATTTATCATTGTTGGTGTGTTGATTAGTTTACTATTTCAAAAACGCACTCGAAAAGAGGAAGAAGTCCTAGTATAATAATACTAGGTGATGACAATGAATTTATATCAATTGCGTTATTTTGTAACGCTTGCTAAAGAGGAACATTATACAAAAGCCACTGCAAAATCACATATTACACAACCGAGTTTGACTCATGCAATTCATCTAATGGAAGATGAAATAGGATTAAGTTTATTTGAACGGAAGGGAAGAAATGTTATTCTTACAAAATATGGACATCTTTTTCTAAAAGAAATAGAAAATCTTCCTTTCATTACTTTTACTAAAAGTAGTGGAATTCGTTCTATGATCGATCATATTTTAGAAAAGAAAAATATTCATCCATGTATATCTATGGAAATAGAAGAAGATGAAGTGGTAGGTGGTTTTGTAGGACATGATTTAGGAATTGCTATTGTTCCTGACATGGCTGTTTATGATTTGTTACCAATTAAAAAAATAAAAATCAAAGACTTAGAAGATCAACAAACTTTTTATATGGCTTATTTAAAAGATAACGAAAAATCAAAAGCATTTAAACAATTTATTGACTATGTAGTAGGTGAAAAAAATGATTGGTGATCGTATTAATGATATTTTAAATAGCCAAGTAGAGTCTTCAAGTTTATCAGCTTTATGTCTTTTTTTAAAAGACAATATTAAAATGATTCCACAATTAACGATTCAAGACATCGCCAAGGCTTGTCATATTTCAAAAGGGCAAGTATCTAAATGTATCAAGATGTTAGATTATAAAAATTATGAGGAGTTTCGTTTTGCCTGTTTACAACAAATTGATTCTCTTACACGACATAAACAATTTTTCGATGATACGCAATCAGAAAAAGAAAATATAAACGCATTTACAAAGTATTTAGTTCAAGAAATAAATTATGTAAGCCAACATCTTTCGATGGATGAACTTATGAAAATGATTAGGAAAATTCAAAATGCACATCATGTCTACCTTTATGCAAGAGGAGATGCGAGAAGTTATTGTTATCAACTTTTAAGAGAATTGAATATTAAACATATATCTTGTACTTTATGTGATGGTAATTTTAAAAAGGATTATGTTTATCAAAAAGATGATTTATTATTGATTATCAGTACAAATGGAAACCTCTTTACTTTTGATCAACGAATTGTTAAAAGATTAAAAGAAGCTAAAATATTTAAGTTTCTTATTACCTGTCAAGAAATAAATGATTTTGATCAAACGTTTAGAATACAAACACATAATGCTTTATATAACGTATACAGCATGCGTCATGTTTTGGATTTAGTATTGTTATTGCTTTAGTTTCCTTTTTGGAAACTTTTTTAATTTATCTTGCAAAAATGTTTAAGATGTTTTTGTAAGATAAAGGAGGAATGACAATGGGATTTAGAAAAGATTTTTTATGGGGTGGCGCTACTGCTGCGAATCAATGCGAAGGTGGTGTTAACCAAGGGAAGAGAGGTCTTGCTAATGTCGATTTAATGCCGTTAGGAAAAGATCGTTATCTAGTTGGGACAGGAAAGAAGAAAATGTATGATTTTGATCAAGAACATTTTTATCCTGCCTTAACAGCAATAGATTTTTATCATCATTATCAAAGTGATATTGCTTTATTTGCGCAAATGGGTTTTAAGACATTTCGTCTTTCGATTGCTTGGACACGCATTTTTCCACAAGGTGATGAAAGTGAGCCAAACGAAGAAGGGCTTCAATTTTATGAAAATATTTTTAAAGAATGCCATAAATATGGTATTGAACCTCTTGTAACTATAAATCATTTTGATTGTCCAATGCATTTAGTAAAGACAATAGGGGGATGGCGCAGTCGAAAAATGATTCATTATTTTTATAAACTTTGTAAGGTATTATTTACACGTTATAAAGGCCTTGTTAAATACTGGATTACATTCAATGAAATCAATATGATTTTACATTTTCCTTTTGTAGCGGCTGGACTTTGTTTTGAAAAAGGTGAAAATGAAATACAAGCAATGATTACATGTGTTCATCATCAACTTGTCGCAAGTGCAATGGTTACGAAACTTGCCCATGAAGTAGATGAAAAGAATCAGATAGGTTGTATGTTGGCGGCGGGCTCTTATTATCCGGAAACTTGTAAACCTGAAGATTATTGGCAAGCGATTTGTGATAATAGAGAGGTCTATATGTTTGCTGATGTACAAGCTCGAGGTTATTATCCATCTTATGCATTAAAATGGATTAAAAAAAGAAAGGCCAACATTCCCTTTGAAAAAGGTGATCAAGAAATACTTATGAAAAATACAGTAGATTTTGTAAGTTTTTCTTATTATTCTTCAAGGGTAAGTAGCAGTGATTTAAGTAAAGGAAAACAAAGTGAAAGTAATATCTTTGCTTCAGCAAAAAATCCATATCTAAAAGAAAGTGATTGGGGTTGGGCTATTGATCCATTAGGTTTTAGAAGTACAATCAATGAACTTTATGATCGTTATCAAAAACCACTTTTTGTTGTAGAAAATGGTTTGGGAGCAAGTGATGTTGTAGAAGAAGATGGAACGATTCATGATGAATACCGTATTGATTATTTAAGACAACATATTCAAGCAATGAAAGATGCCGTAGAAGAAGATGGTGTTGATTTAATAGGGTATACAACATGGGGTTGTATTGATTTGATTTCTAATGGGACAGGAGAAGTACAAAAGCGTTATGGTTTTATTTATGTAGATCGTGATAATCTAGGAAAAGGAACTTATCAAAGAAAGAAAAAAGATTCATTTGAATGGTATAAAAAAGTTATAGAAAGTAATGGGGAAAATCTTGATTAAAGTTGCTATTTATTGTTAGATTGAAAGCTTCTTTTCTAAATAGAAAAGAGGCTTTCTTATGGCTTTAAAATGATAATCTCCAAAAGTGGAGGAAGCAATATGGAAACATTATTCAATTCTAATAAAAAAACATCAAAGAAAACACAAGAAGCAATTGCTTAAGCAATTAGTAAAGATAAAATTGTTATTTTAAATACAGGAAAAAATCAAACAGAACTTGAAGAGTTTTATGATATTCTACCAAGAGTATGTTATTTAAATTGTATTTTTGGAGCACTTGTTTAAGATTTAAAAGAAAGCATTGTATCAAAAAAAGTTTGATGAGGATACTTTAAAAAACTATTAGAAATTGCGGTAAAGGAAGATGATTTTATTCATTTTCTAACAGAAAAATCTTTTGTTCAAAAAGGAAAAGTTGAAAGAATATCACATAGAAAGCTACCAAGAAATGTATAAACGTGTGACAATTCAAAAAGAAAATCTTGTAGAGTTTTATTTCAACAATCCTTTTCCGGTTTATAAATTAAATCTTTATCATCAAAGTTCAAAGTCAAGGCAAAGAACCTATAATCGTATTCAAGAAACTTATTTAGATGTTTAAATGGCACTTACTGAAGAAACATCTTTAGAAATCATTTGTAAAAATATCAATAAAGGAAATGGTTTAAAACATTTATGCCAAGTTTTAAATTTACCAACTGAACAAATAACTGTGGTTAGAATGGATGTGTAGAAGTAATTAAAAATTATTTATTAAAAGAGTTACGAGAGTTACTTTTTTTGTGCTAGGATAATAAACGAAGGAAGTGTTTTAGGTGTTTAAAAAACAAAAGAAAATGACAGTAATGGATTTTACAGGAATCTATGAAAATGAAAATTTTTATAAACATAAAAATATTGAATGGCTTGATTTTCGTGAATTGCAAGGAGTTTATGGCTATTGCAGTCAACAAGCAAGAAAAAGTATTGAAGATAAAATAAAGGATTTATCACCGGAAGGCATTCATTTTATAGATTCAGGAAATTTTCATTATGTGAGTGAATTTTGGATAGAGAAAATTAAACAGAGTTTTATTTTAGTTGTTTTTGATCATCATAGTGATATGGTACAACCTTTATTTGATAATATTTTAAGTTGTGGTTCCTGGATTTTAAACAGTATTGAAAATAATGTGTATTTAAAGAAAATTATTCTTATAGGAATCGATGAAAAACAGGTTTCTTTAATTCCTAAACATCAAGATAAAGTTTTATACCTTAAAAATGATGATTTAGAAAATTTGGAAGTTTGGAAAAAAATCGATGATTTGTTACACCGTTATCCTTTATATATTTCAATTGATAAAGATGTTTTATCGAAACGTGTGGTGCAAACAGATTGGGATCAAGGTTCAATGCAACTTATTGAATTTAAAATATTACTTGCTTATTTATTTAAAAACAGTCATACCATTGGTGTTGATATTTGTGGAGAATGTGCTAATGAAGTTGGGCTTCTAAATGAAATTAAAGAAGATGATGTCTTTAATAAAAAAATTCTTTCATTTTTAAAAGAAGAAGAAAACTAAAATAGGACCAAGATTTTTGTCTTGGTCCTATTTTAAAGTATTGTGTAACATATTTAAAAGTAATTCTACAAAAATAACCACGATTGATTGTAAATCAACGATTGATTGTTTAGATAATGTATAGCCTGGTAAAATAAGAGTATTTTCAATAGATAATTTAGGTTTCGAATTTAAAGTAATTAAATACGTATTTTCTGAAGCATTTGAAAGATCAAAAAAACGAGAAACATTATTTTGATTTCCTTCGATAGAAAAATAAATCAATAAATCATCTTCATGAATCGTATTATAAAGATGACTGGCTTGCATATAATCATAGGCAAAATAAGTATTAATACCTAAATCTTGTAATCCTAAAACTAAATGCTTTGCTGGTAAAGAGGAATAATGAACACCGATGATGTAGATGGTTTTGGTGTTTTTTATTTGTTCAATAAGTTGATTGAGTTTGTTTTGATCGATGTTATTAAATTGACGAATAACTGATAAATATTGAGAAATTTGTTGATTGAATAAATTTTCAGGATTCACTTCAATATGTTCTTGATGAAGATAATGTACCATATCAAAACGAAAATCTTTATAACCTTTATATCCTAAAACTCGGCAAAATCTTAAAATACCAGAAGTTGAAACTTGGCATAGTTCAGCAATTTTTGTAATTGTTGCTGTTTCAACGGCAGAAGGATTTTGAATAATGTAGTCATAGACTTTACGTTCTGTTTTCGAAAAATCATTTTTATGTAAGTGTATCGTATCCATTAAATTCATAGTATCACCTCATGTTTATTTTATCTAATTGTGATAAAATTGTCAAAATAATATGTAACTATTGACAAAGTAATGGAAGAAGAATAATATAAAATTGTAAAAATTATCAAAATAAAGTGTAAAAAGTAACAGGAGGCTATTATGAAACAATTACCAAAAGGATTTTTATGGGGAGGAGCAACAGCTGACTTTCAATATGAAGGAGGATTCAATGAAGGAGGACGTGGACTTTTATCTCATGATTTTGAAACCGATGGTTCTCAAGAAAATCCAAGACATCATACTTTCCAAATGCCAGATGGAACAATCTTAAAACCACGAAGTTCATTTTTCTATGCAGATCCAGTACCTAGTGAAGCTAAACCAGTTTTTTTAGATGATCAATATTATCCAAGTCATCAAGCAGTTGACTTCTATCATCATTACAAAGAAGATATTGCTTTAATGGCTGGAATGGGCTTTAATGTTTTTCGGTTTAGTATTTGTTGGAGCCGTATTTATCCATTAGGGGATGAAGAAACGCCAAATGAAGAAGGGTTAAAATTTTATGATGAAGTTATTTCAGAACTTGAAAAATATCATATGGAACCACTTATTACCATTTGTCATGATGAAATGCCAATGCATCTTGCTTTAAAATACGGTGGGTGGTCAAACCGATATGTTATTGATTGTTATGTAAAATATTGTAAGACATTATTTGAAAGATTTGGAACACGTTGTAAGTACTGGTTAACATTTAATGAAATCAATGCAGTTAGAGGATTTGGTCCATGTGGAACAAGAGAAAGTGATGGAAAAGTAAGATATCAAGCAGACCATCATATGTTTGTTGCCAGTGCTAAAGCTGTTATTTTAGGACATCAAATGATGCCAGAAAGTATGTTTGGAACAATGTATGCGATGAGTGAACTTTATCCAGCAACATGTAAACCAGAAGACATATTTAAACGCCTTCAAGCAAGAAGAGAAAACTGGTATTTTATTGATACAATGGCAAGAGGATATTATCATCCTTATGCTAAAAGTGTGTGGCAACATCATGGATTTGATTCATTAGAAATTACAGAAGAAGATAAAGAAATCTTAAAAGAAGGACAATTAGACTTCGTATCATTTTCTTATTATCGTTCTAATACAGTAAAAAAAGATGATCTTTGGTTTAATGTTGGCGGTTCTTCGAATCCTTATTTAGAAAATACACCTTGGGGATGGCCTGTTGATCCACTTGGACTAAGACATTGTATGAATGAAATTTATGATCGTATCCAAAAACCAATTTTTATTGTTGAAAATGGTATGGGTGCCATTGATGAAGCAGATGAAAATGGTTATGTAGAAGATGATTATCGTATTGAATATCTTCAAAAACATTTATCTGCAATGGCTGATGCCATTAATATTGACGGTGTCGATTGTTTAGGCTATACAATGTGGGGACCTATCGATCTTGTCTCTTTATCAACGGGAGAAATGAAAAAACGTTATGGATTTATCTATGTTGATATGGATGATAAAGGAAATGGGACTTTAAAACGTACGAAGAAAAAATCTTATGATTGGATGAAACATATCATTGAAACAAATGGAAAAGCACTTGATGAAAAGCTCTAGCATTCGCTAGAGTTCTTTTCATTCTTGACACTTCTTTATAATTCCTATAATATTAGTAGGAAAACGGAGGCGTCTTATGATTTATTTAGACTATGCAGCTAATACACCAATAGAAAAAGAAGTCCTTGACACTTATTATCAAGCAACAATGCACTATTTTGCTAATCCTAATGCAAATCATTCTTTAGGGTTACAAGCAAAAGATATTATTGATCAAATAACAAAGAAAATTGCTGAACAACTACATGTTTTACCTGAAGAAATTATTTATACATCAGGGGCCAGTGAAGCAAATAATCTTGCTATCAAAGGGGTTTTAGAAAGGTATAAACATCGTGGAAAACATATTTTAATATCTCCATTAGAACATAATTCAATTTTATCAAGTCTTACAAAAATGCAAGAACTTGGTTTTGTTGTTGAAATGCTTCCATTAAAGAAAAATGGACAAGTTGATGTAGCTCAAATAAAGTCATTGCTTAAAGAAGATACCATTCTTGTAAGTGTTTGTAGTGTTGATAGTGAATTGGGGATTAGACAACCAATTGAAGAAATTGGAAAAGTTTTAAAAGATTATAAATATTGTTTCTTTCATAGTGATGCTTCTCAAGCTATTGGGAAAGTAGCAATTGATTATCAAAATGTCGATTTAGTAACCGTGGCACCACATAAGTTTTATGGAATGTTAGGTACTGGAATTTTAATTAAAAAGAAAAATGTGGGGTTAAAAACACAAATTGATGGAGGAAAATCAACAACTGTTTTTAGAAGTGGAACTCCTGAATTAGCGCATATTGTTTCTATTGAAAAAGCTTTAGAAATCGCATTTTCAAAACAACAAGAAAGAATAGAATATGTTAAGAAATTAAATTATAAAATTGTTGATGAACTCAAAGAATATCCACAGGTATTATTGAATCATACAGAATGTTCTTTACCTCATGTAATCAATATTTCTTTAAAAGGAATTAAAGCCACAAAGTTTGCAGAACTTTTAGATCATCAAGGAGTTTATGTTTCGACGAAAACATCATGTTGTCCGGCAGAAACACCTTCTAAAATGATTTATGCACTCTTTCATGATCGTGGACGTGCTTTATCTTCTTTTAGAATAAGTCTTTCTCATTTAACAACAGAAAAAGAAATTGATGAATTTTTAGCTATTTTTTCTCAATGTTATAAGGAGTGTTTTGGAAATGGAAAAATATAGAGAAATAGAAAGAAGTATCATAAAAACTTATCGTAAAGAAATTTGGTCTAAATTTATTAAAGCTATTAAAAACTATCAACTTATTCAAGAAAATGATAAAATCATGGTTTGTATCAGTGGGGGTAAAGATTCTTTTTTGATGGCTAAATGTATTCAAGAATTACAAAGACATGGACGTGTTCCTTTTGAAGCATATTATGTTGTCATGGATCCGGGATATAACAGTTATAATCGAGATTTTATTGAAGATAATGCGGATTTATTGAATGTACCTATTGAAATCTTTGAAAGTGATATTTTCGATGTGGTTTCAACAGTTGATAAAAGTCCATGTTACTTATGTGCGAAGATGAGAAGAGGGTATCTTTATAGTAAGGCTCAAGAATTAGGATGCAATAAAATCGCTTTAGGGCACCACTTTGATGATGTAATTGAAACGACGCTACTTTCTATGTTTTATGGTTCAGAAATCAAAACAATGATGCCTAAATTACATAGTGAAAACTTTGAAGGATTAGAGCTTATTCGACCATTATATTTAGTGAAAGAAGAAAGTATTATTTCTTGGCGTAAACATAATGATTTAACATTTATTAATTGTGCCTGTCGTTTTATTGAAGGATGTTCTTTAATTAATGATGGAACAAGTAAGAGAAAAGAAATGAAAGAATTAATTAAAACAATGAAACAAGTAAACTCAAATGTTGATCAAAATATTTTCAAAGCTTTAGATAATGTTAATTTAGATTGTATTTTAGGAACAAAAAAGGATAAAGTTTATCAGAATTTTTTAGAAGAATATGAAAAATAAAGAAATTATAAAGAAAGCATTTAAGCAATCAATTCCTATTATGTGTAGTTATTTGTTTGTTTCAATAGCTTATGGCATAATGATGAATGAAGCGGGATTTGCTTGGTATGTCGCATTACTTGTAAGCTTTTTGATTTATACAGGAGCTTTTCAGTTTCTTTTAATTACTTTACTAAGTGTTGGTGCTTCTTTGCTTACAATTGGTGTTACGGCTCTTTTGATGAATAGTCGACAACTTTTTTATAGTTTATCTTTTATAGATATTTTTAATAAAATGAAACAAAAGTGGTATATGATTTTTACCATGACTGATGAAACCTATGCGGTTAACTGTAATTTAGAAAAACAAAATAAAGAAGAAGTTATGTTTTATGTCGCATTTTTTTCAAGAAGTTATTGGCTTATTGGAACTGTTTTAGGAGCTGTACTTGGCAATTTGATTCCTTTTGATTTAACAGGAATTGATTTTTGTATGACAGCATTGTTTATTATTATTTTTATGGATCAATTAGAAAAAAATAAAGATCATTTTCCAGCTATTGTAGGGGTAATTACTGCTATTATTTGTTTGGTTGTGTTTGGCACTCAAAACTTTATGTTACCGTCATTGATTATTTCTTCGATGGTTTTACTTGTAAAACAAGGAGGAACAGGATATGAATAAATATATTTTAGGAGCTATCGTTCTTTCGGCGATGATTACCTTTTTATTAAGAGCTTTACCTTTTCTCTTATTTAAAGAAAAGGAATTGCCTGAGTGGTTAAAAAAAATAGAAAAAAAATTACCAATGACTATTATGGCAGTTCTTATTGTTTATTGTCTAAAGGATTTAAGAACACAAATGACAACACTCTTTTTCCCTTGTTTTTTAGCATGTTTAACTGTTGTGTTTACTTATAAATGGAAGAAAAATACTTTTTTAAGTATTATTTTATCAACTGTTGTTTATATGATTTTTATACGTCTATAGTTTGTTAAAAATATCACAAGCTATAGATTTTTTATTTTAACAGTGCTATAATTACATTAACGCTTAAAAATTGTATTTAAGGAGGAAATATAAATGGGATTTTTGACAGGTAAAACAGCAATTATTACAGGAGCAGGACGTGCTGTCTTAGAAGATGGAAGCTGTGGTTCTATTGGTTATGGAATTGCAACTGCTTATGCTAAAGAAGGAGCTAATCTTGTTATTACAGGACGTAATGTTAAAAAATTAGAAGCTGCTAAAGAGGAATTAGAAAGATTATATGGTATCAAAGTTTTAATAGTTCAAGCAGATGTCAATGCTGGTGCTGATAATGAAGCCGTTGTTAACAACGTTGTTAAACAAGCTATGGACACTTATGGAAGAATCGATGTTTTAATCAACAATGCTCAAGCATCTGCATCAGGGGTAACATTGGCGGATCATACAACAGAACAATTTGATCTAGCAATGTATTCAGGCCTTTATGCTGCTTTCTATTATATGAAAGCATGCTATCCATATTTAAAAGAAACAAAAGGATCGGTTGTCAACTTTGCTTCAGGTGCAGGGTTATTTGGAAACTATGGACAATGTTCCTATGCTGCAGCAAAAGAAGGAATCCGTGGATTAACACGTGTAGCTGCTAATGAATGGGCAAAAGATGGAATCAATGTTAATGTGGTATGTCCTTTAGCTTGGACAGCACAATTAGAACAATTTGAAAAAGCATATCCAGAAGCTTTCAAAGCAAATGTTAAAACACCACCAATGGGACATTTTGGAAATAACGAATTAGAAATTGGGCGTGTCTGTGTACAACTTGCAAATCCTGATTTCAAATATATGACAGGAGAAACACTTACATTAGAAGGTGGACTTGGTTTAAGACCTTAATAATCAATCACTCTTAGGAGTGATTTTTTTTATGTATTCTTTTATAATGAGTATACCAAAATAGGACTAATTCCTTTGATTTATAAGGATTTATGAGTTTAAAAACTAGTTAAAATAAGTTGGTAAGTAACAAATAAGTAACAATAGAGATAGCCATTTTTACTCAATGACTATTTTTTCTATTTCATTTTTTAAGTATTCGATTGATTCATGAGTGTATACATCATCTGTTAAGTCTTTTAATTTATGGCCCATAATCTTCTTTACAGCAGAAGGTTTCATACCGCATTCTTTCCCAAGTGTAGCGAATGTATGACGTGTATCATGTAATGTGTGGTTCATTGAATATTTTTGCATTAGTTTGTTGAAAATGTATTTAATGCTATCATATTTTTTATCACTCAAGTACACTATTACATCTTTATAATACAGTTTGATTATTGAATGGATTGGAATTTTTCGTTTTCTTCCACTATCCGTTTTCAAACCGCATACTATATACTCTTCATGAACTTCTTCGACATCTAACAATTCACTAGCTCTACAACCTGTAAATAAATACATCATAACGGTTTTAGATTCTATATCATTTTTTGTCATAAGTATTTTAATTTCATCAAGAGTGAAAGGTTTATGTACAGTCTTTCTAGAAGCTTTACTCTTTATTTGTATATATTTCATGAAGTCATCTTCGGGACGTATCCATTTTTTCATAACTGCATATCTAAACGCCATATTACAAGTAACTTTACATTGGCTTAAAAATGATATTGAATAATGAGTTCCAGAATTAAAAATATTTTGCATTTGATCCATTTCTAGTTCATTGACATTTACATTTTGTATTTCGTTTAGAAAAATCATCGATGTCTCTCTAGCACTCATCCAAGATTTAGACTTCCCATCTTTTTCTCTTTCAATAGCTCCTCGAACGCATTCTTCAAACGTATGAGATATTTTAGCTTTCTTTTGAATTTCTCTAGCATTTACATAGTCCATTTCTAAAGCTAAATTCTTACTCTTCTTAGAAACTTGATATAAAGATAACTGCTTCATTGCATCCGCACGAGTTTCGAACGTTCCAATACTCTTTTGAATCTGTTTACCACTCTCTTTATCGAATCCAACTGTAACCTTAGCAACCCAAGGTTTTCTTCTTCTACCGCTTAATTTTGTTACACTACCAAACCCGTTAGGGTTCTTCATAAATCCACCTCCAATTCCATTATAAGTATAACATCACATAATTGATAGTTTTTTATCATATTTTCACATATATAATTAAATTACATTAGCTAATGAATTTTGTTTTAGGAGGAAGTTGAATGCTTACTATATCAGTTAAAGAAGCATCTAAACTATCTAACATGTCTGAGTTGTTTATCAGGCAACAAGTTCAAAACGGGGCAATCCCTCAAGCATTTATTATTCAAAATAAAACACGTAAGACTTATATCATATACAGAATACCATTTTTAAATTGGTTAAAACTACTTAAAGGTGGTAGCAATGATGAGTAGGTATAGTATTCAAGAGCATGAAAAAATTGAATATTATAAATATCGAATAAGAGAGCTTCGATATTTACAAATTGAGAGGCATAATGTCAAAGAAGATTTAAAAGAAATTGAATTCAGGCTTAGACTTATTCCATCTCCACAAATAAAACAAACATACAAATCAAAATATGAATATAAGAATAACTGCGCTTTATGGAATGAATTAATCGCTGAAAAGGAATCTTTATTTATTAAGGAAATGAATATTTCAAATGCTATATGTAGTATACATAGAATTTTAGATGCACTGACGCCAAATACAAGAGAGTTAGCTATAGATTTGCTTGTGAATAAAAAGACAGTAACTTACGTTACTTCAAAATACAATACTAGAAATCCGTATCAAACCATTAATGATGAGTTGAGACATGTTGAAATTGATAGTTTTTAATCACATATTTCATGATAATGTGGTATTGGGTTGAAAGAACGCGAAGAATACATTCACTTTAATGAGAGGAGAATAGTTATGATAAAAGACGTAAAAGAAGAATTAAAAGATTTTGAGGAGAAAATGGCTAAAATGAGTCCTGAAGAACAAAGAGAGTACGGACGAAGTTTCGGCAAATCTGAATGGAATATTAGCGCCGCTAGAGCTGTAACAATGGCGTCGTTAGATCTTTTGGATGATGAGAAACAAAAGAAGTATGGAGAATTTGTTAAAAACACTCGAAAATAGTTATTAACTCAAAACGCATTTGATTCTTAACAAGATTGAGAGAAAATAACAATCTCTCTTCTTTTTACGCATATTCTACAATCTATTTAATGGAGGTGATTAATTTATGGATTATGAAGGATTAATGAATCAAGCTATGACATATATTCAGTTGCAAATGAAAACATATGAAATCTTAGCAAAATCTGCTAGGGTACTAAATGACGAAGAAGAGGCAACAAGATATTCAAATATGTACATAGCAATTCGTGATACTAAAGTAGGAATTGATAAATTGGCTTTACAAATGAAAAATGGGGAATAGTATCGTAATGATACCAACCCATTTTCTTTTTTTTATAATAATCCGTGTTCTTTAGCAATCACAAGGTTTTGAGCTTGCATTTCTAAAAGAGAAAGACGATCCCTTGTAGCATCTTCTAATGAATCATTACCGTATACATCCATTACTAACTCTTCAGTCCAATCATCTCCAGCTTCTTGCATTCTTTCAATAAATTCTTGTGCTTCTTGTTTTGTCATATCAAAGACTCCTTTCTGTGTTATTGATTAGTAGATTTATGATAACACGAGACCGCGATATTTACAATTAGTTTAATGAAAAACAAAAATAAGGAGGATAAATGATATGTATAACAATATCAAACAAGAAAACAATTTTATAAAGAATCGAGGTGAAAGAACATATATAATTTATATTAATACAATAGGTTCTTATTCAGATAAATACATGAATAGATTGTTTAAATGCTTTGAGAAGATAAATAATACGAAACGTATAAGACGTGGAAATTATGGGACTTTTAAAGCAAGAAAATATTCATTCATAGTAACAATGGATGAGGCTGTTGAATTAAGAGAAGCTATATATAGAAGAATTAATTTCGATCAAAAGGATAAAATTAGAATTCTTGTGGAAAATGATTACAATATGTATATTATTGATGAAGTTAGTTTTTAGAATAAATGGGCTTATTACAAGCTCTTTTATTTTTACGCGAAATTTTCATGTTGTATTATGAGAAGGAGAGCAATTGATTAGGATAGTTGAGATTGCCTTAAACATAAGTTTACGCTTGGCTTATATCCTTAGAATATATTTCCTGGTGGGAAGGGTATCTAGACGACCGATGGTTCGATTCCATCTATATTCTTTTTATTTTATCATGGGAAGGAGAAGATAAATATGGTATATTTTGTAACAATTTGTATTGGTTTTGCTTTAGGATGCTTGTTCATGTTTCTACATTATGCACCTAAAAAAGATGGTAACTTGTATGTGGTGTTTGATGAGCATAATCAGGAAGCAATTGGAGGAATTGAGTTTTCGAAGAATGCCAAAGATATCATGAATTCAAAATATGTTTTATTAGAAGTTCAAACACGCAATATAAACAACGACTAGTATGAGGAGGAATAATTATGTTAAATAAAGAACAAAATGAACAAGAACAAAAGATTAAGGAGAAACTCTTAAATGAAATGAATGCGTGGGATGCAAGTAGTGATAGGTACAGCGTGGCACTTGACAATTACACAAAATTTGAAAGCATGGAAAGGCAACGTGATAAAGATAAAAAAGATAGAATTGAAAAAAATATTCACAGTTGTATTAACCATGCGATTAAAATTGCTGAAATTGTCGTGCCGGTATGTATTTATGCTACTATTTGCAATAACGGATTCATTGTAGAAAAAGATGGGGTCATTCGATCAAACATTCTTGAATCGATGATTAAAGATTTTCCAAAATTATTCAAATTTAAAAATAGATCGTAACACACGGTCTATTTATTTTTAGGAGGTTATATGTGAGGTATCATTTTTCTACATCAAGGCAGACTTCAATGTATGGTATAAAATACGCTTGTAATCATCCATTGTATAGTTTTTGTACTTTATTCAAAATAGGCGATAGAGGCATTGCTGTCATTCAACAAAGATTTGATCCTGATACAAAAACGACATGGTGGAGCGATATTGATACAGAACTTCAAGACGAAATATATTTAAATACAAATTTTAAAAACTATTTTGATAAAATTGGAGCATTGCAAAACGAGAAAGGCTTCTACCCCACAGTTACAGTACGTCAAATAATGTGGGCGTTAAAAATGAAGCCATTGAAGAAAGAGCCTTGGGAAACCGTATTTGATCGAAAGAGTATTTAAATCATACGCAAAAAAAATCGTCCCTATTATGAGGTGATAAAAATGAACAATTTAATATTTAAAGAGTCTTTTGACTGGGATAAGAGATTTACTAATGATGAAAAGTCTACCAAACATTGCAAAGAATTCTATGAAGGAATTTTGATTGGAGCAGGAGTTTGCTTGATTACTGGTATAGTTTTAGCAGTAGTAAATACGCTATAGAGTCGAGAGACTCTTTTATTTTTTTTAAGTTAGGAGAGAAAATATGAAGAACAAACAATTATTAGAAAATATTATTGATAATTCGAAGATATTTTTAAAGAATAATTCTTCAGTTTTATTAACAATTGGAGCAACGGTTGGCGTTGGACTAACTGTCATTTCAACTACGAAGGCAACAATAAAGGCTGTTGAAATTTATAATGAAATTGAGGTTGATAAAAAAAGAAAACCAACTCGTAAAGAAGTTGTTTTAAATACTTTTCCAGTTTATATTACACCATTCTTATTATGTTCAGCGACATTAGCTTGCATATATGGTATGAAATATTTGGACAAGAAAAAACAAGTTAGCTTGCTGAGTGCATATCAACTAGTTAACTCAACATTTAATGACTATAAAAATAAAGTTAAGCAAACATATGGTGAAGACGCTCATAAAAAGTTATTAGATCAAATTTATATTGAACATGCCGACAAACAACTTGTATATGCTCAAAATTTAACAGGAGAAGATGTCTTATTACCAGATGACGATGGAGAAATAAAAACATTCTATGATCAATTTGGTGATAGATTTTTTCAATGTACAATGGAACAAGTATTGCAAGCTGAATACCATATTAATAGAAACTTTTCCTTGAGAGGAGAAGCCTCAGTTAATGAATTTAACTTATTTTTAGGATTAGCACCAACTGATGATGGGGATATGCTAAATTGGTCAATGGAAGATGGTTTCACTTGGATTGATTTTGATAATCGTAAGGTAACTATGGATGACGGTTCATGCTTTTATGCCATTGAGATGCCATTTGAACCTAATCTAATGTTTTAGCGCATTATTTTCATGCACTAATATGAGGAGGAATAGTTATGAAAGAAGTAATTGAAAAACATGGGTATCAAATTTTAAGTATTGCCGGACTTGCTTTAGCAGGATTAGGACAATTGTTAAAAGACAAGGCTAGCGATATTGAACTTGAAAAACTTGTTGAGCAAAAAGTTAAAGAAATTAACTCGAAATAGAAAGATCTATTATTTAGGTCTTTTTATTTTTTGCGCGAGATTTTCATCTTGTATTATGAGAGAGAAAGACAATTAACACTTGTCATGAGATCAAGAATTCGTCCCCCGAATTTGGAAGTCTCTTTCTCTTTATTTTTTTAGAAAAGGAGAGATAAAAAATGAAAGAGGTACGTTTACCAAAAATTAAAAAGGTTATTTCAAAATCAAATCCTAAGTTATTGGTAGCAATTGGTATTGCTGGTTTTGCAACAACTGCAATATTAACTGGGAAAGCCACTATTAAGGCTAATGAACTGATTCTACAAAAGAAAGAGGAATTAAACACGGAAAAATTAGATGCAAAGGAAACAATTAAAACAGTGTATAAATGTTTTGTTCCGCCAATGGTATCTGGAATTCTTTCAACTGCATGCATATTGGGAGCTAATTCTATTCATGCTAAAAGAACTGCAGCTTTAGCTACCGCATATCAAGTTGCACAAGTTGGAATTAAAGAATATAAAGATTCAGTTGTGGAACTAATTGGAGAGGAAAAAGAAAAACAAATTGCTAAACGAACTGTTGAAAAGAAAGTTCAAAAAGTAGAAAAAATCGATAAACCGACTTGTGATATCGATTTAAACAAAAACGATTTGGTTTTATGTTATGACGTATTTGCAGGAAGAGGATTTTATTCAAATAAAAATAAAATTATGGCAGCTGTCAATGAAGTCAACTCAAAGATTTATCATGAAAATAGTGCAAGTCTTAACTATTTTTATGAATGTGCTGGAGCAAAGCCAAGTGAATTGGGAGAATTAATGGGGTGGAATACGTCATTTAGAAGAATCAATGTCGACATTTATGGCGATGTGACTAAAGAAGGTGTCCCTTATTTAGCCGTAGAATTCAATCGAAATTCATTACCACAATATGATTATGATTTAGGTTGGTAAGCGCGAAAAAAACATTTTATATTATGAAAAAATAGAAAAGGAGATTTTAATATGAACGAATTACAAGATTTAGAACAACAAGAAATGGAAGTAGAAACTACTGAAGAACCAATCGATGAATATGTCATCGAAGAAGTTGAATCAAATGATTTACCAGAACCAGTTGATGTTGAATCAGATGAAGAAGGAACAGAACTAAGTAAAGTTACAGTTGCTTTAGCAATCAGTGCAGGAGTAGCAATTGGAGCTGGACTTTATAGAGGTTTCAAACATTTGAAAAACAAATATACTGATAAAGAAATCACGAAACCAGCTTTTAGAAAAAGATTAAGATTGGTTACAGTAGATGAAAACGGAAATATTGTTGATCCAGAACAACCAATTAACTAAAACTATTTTTAAAGACAGATATCTTATGCAAGGTATTTGTCTTTTTCTTTGAAAGGAGCACACATAAATGGCTGATAAAAAAATAAAAAAAATTGACTGCCAAGTTGAAGTAAAAAAGAAAAATGAAATTAGCAAACTGGCTGACATTTTCTTCAAAGAAGATTTAATAAGTGTTAAAAATCACGTATTAAAAGAAGTTATCTTACCTTCAATAAAAAAAGCATTAGCTGAAAGTGGAAAAACAGCAATTGATATGATTTTTTATGGAGAAACAAGATCATCTTCAAAAAAATATTCGAACAGATATAAAACTTATGATGATTATTATAACTCAAATGATAACACGGTAATTGTATCTGATAGAAAAAGCAGTTTTACAGGACATGTATATTCTTGTGATGACATTATTTTTAAAAGCAGGGCTGATGCAGAAGACGTTTTATCAGAGCTTTTAAATATTGTAAGACAATATAATATCGTAACTGTTAGCGAATATTATGGAATTATTCAACAACCGACAACGTATACAGATGAACGCTATGGTTGGAACAATTTGGATAACGCAAGAATTGTTAGGGTAAGAGATGGGTATATGATTAAATTGCCAAAAGCCTTACCAATTGATATGGATTAGAAAGAGAGGAAAAAAAAATGAAAATTAATAAAGAATTAGTAACAAATAAATTGAATAAACTAGCAGTAAAAGCTAGTAAAAAAGCTCCAACAGTATTAGTTGTTGGAGGAATTTGCGGAGTTGCTGTAAGTACAGTACTAGCTTGCAAAGCAACTTTAAAAGTAAATGAAGTATTAGAAGAAGCTAAACAAAATATCGATAATGTGCACAAAGCATTAGAAGATGAATCAATTTCAGAAGAACAATATTCCAAAGCTGATTCAGTAAAAGATTTAGCAATCACTTATAAAGATTTAGGTATCAAATTAGCTAAACTATACGGACCTGCTGTTTTAATCGGAACAGTATCATTAGTAAGTATTGTATATTCTCATAATTTATTAAAGAAAAGAAACGCTTCATTAGTGGCTGCGTATGCAGTGTTAGATGCTTCTTATAAACAATATAGAAAAGGTGTTAAAGAAGTATTTGGTGAAGATGTTGACAAAGGATTAGAATTAGGCATCGTTAGAAAAAATAAAAATTTTAAAGAAAAAGAAGTTGCTGAGAAACCATATGTGATTGATCATACATTACTAAAAGAAAATGTAAGTGATGAATACAAGATTATTTTTGATGAAGGCAATAGAGGTTGGGAAAATGATCATTATTACAATATGTGCCACTTAGAAGCACAACAATCTTACGCAACAACTTTATTGCAAACAAGAGGGTATTTATTTTTAAATGAAGTCTATGATTTAATCGGACATGAAAAAACTAAACAAGGGCAATTAATCGGATGGTTCTATGATCCTAACGACCCAACAAAACAAAACTATGTTGATTTTGGATTAGATGAATTCAGAAAATATTATGAAATGGCAACAAGAGATGAAGCTTCTGAACATCCAGCAGGCATTGTTATGCATTTTAATCCTGATGGATATATTTTGGATTTAATCTAAGAAAGGAATGATTTATATGACAGTATTTTATACTTTAGCAACACTCTCTGGACTATGTTTCTGGGGAGGAGTTGCAGTATTAAAAGGCGGTAATCATCATGGATAGGATTGATATGACTGTATCTGTTTTAGATAACATATTAAACTCAAAAAGAAAAAGACATATTGCTGGTGGTATCTTGTTAAGCGTGTCGTTACTATTCGGCGGCTTAGCATTTACTGCCTTAAGTATAGGAACGGAGGATGAAGACGGTGAATAGAGGGTTAAGTGCTTTTTGTTCATTTTTAGTTGGTGCCGGGTTAGGCGTAACAATTGCGTGGCATTTTGCAAAGACTAAATATGAAAAAATTGCTGATGAAGAAATTGAATCAATGAAAAAAGTGCTTTTAAAAGATAAAGAAAAAGATAATGAAAACAGTGAAAAGAAAAAGAATATTTCAAAAGTAGATGAAATCGTTAATAAAGAAGGTTATAAAGTACAATCAACTAATTACGCAACTGTTTATAACGAAAAAAAAACTCAAAAAAATGATGCAGAATCATATATTCATCCTATTCCATCTGACGAATTCGGTTTAGAAGAAGAATATGATGTAATTACTTTGATATATTTAGTTGATGGAGTCTTAATTGATGATATGGATGCTGAAGTTGGAAATATCGAAGAAAAAATTGGAGCAGATTTCGCTAAATATTTTGAAGAAACTAACGGAGACACTATCTACTTCAAGAATGATAAGTACAAAGCTTACTATGAAGTTGTGCAAGATGACAGAAGTTTTGATCAGGTACGTTAATGATTGATAAATATTTTGAATGGCTATTTGAAATAGCTACAAATGATAAAACTCGCAGATATAGAGAACTCTGTGAGTTTTTGTTTAGCAAAGATTTTTATTACACAAACGAATACGATGCAAACCGAGTAGGAGATGGTCTCAATTTAAGAGAACGATTTATAGATGAGCATCGTATGTCGCTTATGGATATGCAAGCTTTGAGAGGTTTCAGATGTAGTGTACTCGAAATGATGATTGGATTAGTTTTAAGATGTGATGAAACAATCATGCGAGATGCTTCACATGGGGATAGAACATCACTATGGTTCTACAAAATGATATGCAGTCTTCATTTGGATATGATGGATGATACTCATTTCGATGAAGATTATTGCAACGTTGCTATTGAAAGGATGTTAAATAGGCAATATCTTCCTAATGGTGACGGCGGTTTATTTACAGTACGTAAACAAAATGTTGATATGAGAAAAGAAGAATATTGGTATCAAGCTATGATTTTCTTTAATGAATATCTTAGTTCTGATTAGGGGGTGTTTGGAATATGCTAGACTTTTTATTAATTTCAACTCGCTCTCCCAAAAAAGGCATTACTGAGATTTATCCTAAATTTATTGCGAAAGATTCATCGGATTTAATGATTCGTGGTGGGGACTTCTATGCGATTTACAATGAAGAGACTCAGTTATGGTCAACAAAAGAAAATGATGCAGTTAGACTGATTGATAAAGAGCTAGATAAATTTGCAAAAGAAAATGAAGCAAATATATCGGACTCTATTAGAGTTTTACATTTATGGGATACCGACAGTGGTATGATCGATAAATGGCATAAATATTGTCAAAAGCAAATGTGGGATCAATATAAGTTATTAGACGATAATCTTATATTTTCTAATATGACAATAACAAAAGAAAGCTACGCAAGCAAGAAATTAAAATATCCTTTAAAAGAAGGACCTTACAAAGCTTTCGACACACTTATAAGTAAATTATATTCTCCTGAAGAAAAGCGAAAAATAGAATGGGCTATTGGAGCTATCGTGTCAGGAGAATCAAAATTTATTCAAAAATTTATGGTTTTATATGGTTCTGGTGGAACGGGTAAATCAACCATGCTTAGAATTATAGAAAAACTCTTTGAAGGGTATTGCGATTCATTTGATGCTAAGGCGTTAGGGCAAAACGGTTCATCATTTGCGTTAGAGGCATTTAAATCAAATCCTTTAGTTGCTATTCAAGACGATGGCAACTTATCGAAAATTGAGGATAATACGCGTTTGAATAGTTTAGTGTCTCACGAAACGATGAGAGTTAATGAAAAATACAAATCAACATACTCGGCAAGCTTTAGAAGTTTTTTAATTCTAGGTACAAATAGTCCCGTAAAAATAACTGATGCTAAATCAGGTTTAATCAGACGTTTGATTGATGTTACGCCGACAGGTGAAAAATTTCCTGTGAAAGAATATAACAAACTTATGCAACAAATTGATTTTGAATTAGGCGCAATTGCTTATCATTGCTTACAAGTATTCAATGAGGACCCTGGATATTATGATAGCTATATTCCATTGTCTATGTTAAGCGCAACGAATGATTTTTATAATTTCGTTGAAGACTCTAGATTCACTTTCGAAGAAGAAAACGGTGTTAGCTTACAAAGAGCATGGGATATGTATAAAAATTATTGTGAAGAAGCAAATGTCCAATATAAAAAATCAAAACGTATATTTCAAGAAGAATTGAAAAATTATTTTAAAGAGTTTAAAGAAAGATACACCTTAGCTGATGGTACACGTGTTAGATCGTATTATTACAACTTTATAAAAGAAAAAATAGATGGTGGCACTTTTAAATCTGTCGATTCAAATACTAGTCAAGAATCATGGATTAATCTAAAAAATCAAGCATCTATTTTTGATAAAGAGTGTAGTGAATGTCCAGCACAATATGCATCAGCAGACGAAACGCCACAAAATGGTTGGGATTTTGTTAAGACGACTTTGACCGATATCAATACAAGTAAATTGCATTATGTGCGAGTACCTTTAAATCATATTGTAATAGATTTTGATATTCAAGATGAAAATGGAGAAAAGTCACTTGAATTAAACCTAAAGGCCGCTCAAGATTTTCCGCCAACATATGTTGAAACCAGTAAAAGTGGTAAAGGACTTCACTTACATTATATTTATGAAGGTGACGTGTCTAAATTAGATACGAAATATAGTGATCATATAGAAGTTAAAGTATTCAATGGTAAGAGCTCACTGAGAAGGAAATTACTTCTATGCAATGCGCTAGCAATAGCAACCATCAGTTCAGGTTTACCTTTCAAAAAGGAGAAACCAATGATTGATATTAAGACGGTTAAAAGCGAAGAAAAAATCAGAGAATTAATTAAAAACAATTTTAAAAAACAATATCATCCGGGTACAAAACCCAGTGTTGATTTTATTTATAAAATTCTAGAGGATGCCTACACCAGTGGCTTACATTATGATGTGTCTGACATGTATGATGAATTATATTCTTTTTGTTTAGGAAGCACTCATCAAAGAGAATATTGTCTAGACATGTTAACAAAAATGAAATTAAAATCGGATGAACCATCAGATTCTATTAATAATGATGAAGCACCGCTTGTATTCTTTGACTGCGAAGTATTTAGTAATTTATTCGTATTGAATTGGAAACTTGCAGGAAAAGATAAAAAAGTTATTAGAATGATTAATCCTAAACCAGCTGAAGTAGAAAAGTTACTCAATTTTAGATTGGTAGGTTTCAACTGCAGAAAATATGACAATCATATTGTCTACGCTCGGCTATTAGGATGGAACAATAGAAAGTTATACGAACTATCACAAAAACTAGTATCTGATGATAAAGAGCTAGCTAGAGCTGCAAGATTTGGAGAAGCGTATAATTTATCCTATACTGATATTTATGATTTCTGTAGTAAAAAACAATCTTTGAAGAAGTGGGAAATTGAATTAGGCATCCACCATCAAGAATTGGGATTACCTTGGGATAAGCCAGTTGCTGAAAATTTATGGGAACTTGTTGCTGAATATTGTGACAATGATGTTAGAGCAACTGAAGCGGTATTCTATGCTAGAGAAGCAGACTTTAGTGCAAGAGAAATCTTAGTAGATATCGTTAAGAAGATGCATGGCATTGACAATATTTCTGTTAACGATACAACAAATACTTTATCTACAAGGATTATATTTGGTAAAAATAAATCACCTCAGAATCAATTTAACTATCGAGACTTAGGGGAAGTATCAAATGAGGATTATATTGTAGATGGTTTTGATGAATATACGAGATTCAATAAACATCATCAACCGGTATTTCCTGGATATGAATTTTCATTCGGTAAATCATATTATCGAGACGAATTGGTAGGAGAAGGTGGTTATGTTTATGCTGAACCTGGAATGCATGGAAATGTGGCGCTATTAGATATCGCATCGATGCATCCTTCGAGCATTATCGCAGAATTGTTATTTGGAGAGTTATACACAAAGCGTTTTCAAGATATTAAAGATGCAAGAGTTGCTATCAAACATAAGGACTATGATACAGCAAGAGGAATGCTAGATGGTGCTTTAAATCCATATATCGATATGATTCTTGATGGTCAAATAAGTAATGGTGATTTAGCTCAAGCATTAAAGATTGTCATAAATTCAATTTATGGATTAACTAAAGCAACATATAACAATGAATTTAAAGATCCTAGAAATGTTGATAATATTGTCGCCAAAAGAGGAGCTTTATTTATGATTAATCTAAAATACGAAGTTCAAAAGCGTGGATATACAGTCGCTCATATTAAAACTGACTCTATCAAAATACCAGATGCTGACAACGATATTATTAAATTTGTGATGGACTACGGTAAGCTATATGGATATGTATTTGAGTTTGAAGCTGTGTATGACAGAATGTGCTTAGTTAATGATGCCGTATATATTGCTAAATACAAAGATCCAGCAGGATGTAAAGCTTTATTTGATTATATTCCTGGAGAAAATGAGGATCATGCCGAAAGTCCATGGACTGCGACTGGTACTCAATTTGCCGTGCCATATGTATTCAAAACATTATTTAGTCATGAACCTATCGAATTCAGTGATATTTGTGAAACTAAATCAGTTGGTAAAGGTACTATCTATTTAGACATGAATGAAAATAAAACAGAATTTATCTTTAATACTGAAAATTCAATAAGAGATAAACGCAAATTAATTACGAAATTAAAACGCAAAAATCACGCTAACCCACAAATTACTGTTTTAGAAAGTGAAATCGAGCAATTATCAGATGAATTAGATAAAGCGCATAATTATATTTTCGTTGGAAATGTTGGATTATTCTGTCCTGTTCGAGAAGGTTGCGGTGGTGGAGTATTATATCGTTTTAATGAAAATAAATATTATGCTGTTACTGGAACAAAAGGCTATAGATGGTTAGAAGCTGAAGTGGTTAAAGCAAATCATAAAGAGACTTGCATTGATACATCGTATTATGATGTTCTGGTGGATAAAGCATCGAAGGAAATTAGAAAATATGGTGATTTAGATTGGTTTATATCTGAAGAACCTTATATTCCAAAAAATATTCTTCCTGTTAATAATGCGCAAAATTTACAAAGTGTATTATGAAATGGAGGAATTAAGTATGTTAAAAATTAAAGAATCTTTAAAAGAAAAAATTGTAAATTGCAAGGAAGGAGTTAGCGACTTTTATGAAGAAAATAAACTTGGAATAGCTTATGCGGCTGGTATATTTGCAGGAGCTACAATAAGCTTTGTAGGGTTTACTATCGGACATAAACAAGGAGTTAAAAACTATGAACTAGCTTTATACAATAAAATCATTGAAGAAACAATTAAAGAAACAACTAAATAATTCATTAGAAATAGAGATCAAACATGGTCTCTATTTTTGTTTTAGAAAAAAAAGAAAGAAGAGGAAAGAAAAATGAGAATTGAATTTAAAGAAAACAATGGAAGAGAATTAGTAAGCGTAGAAGATGGTAGAGTCGCTTTAAAAAACTTTAGAGGGGATAAATTTGGTAATGGTGGAAAACGTTCATTCTGTTTAGTTATTCCAACTGAAGAAATCAAAGATGAATTAATCAAAAGAGGATGGAATGTAAGAATTAAACCACCATTCCATGAAGGCGAAGAACCATTTATGTATTTACCTATTAATATTAATGATTTCAGAGATGATGGAAGAGGCCCTAATGTTTATATTAAATCAGGAAGTAATCCTTTATATAAAGTTGAATCAAATAACAGATTAGATAGTTTACAAGATATGAGCATTGCTGGGGTGGATTTATATTTTAGACCTTATGACAATCCTGACAGAGGAACTCGTACTGCTTGGGCTCAAAGTGTAAAAATTTATCAAAGAATCACTGACCCTTTCTATGAAGATTATGAAAATGAAAACCATAAAGATCCAAGTGACTTTGATGGAGAAGCATTTTAAAGGTAATCATTATGGACGGTACTGAATTATATAAAGAAGTATATTTTAACGAATATTGTAAGAGTTGCAAGTATAAGGAAAAAGAAGAATGGAAAGATCCTTGCCATACATGTTTATCGATTCCTTGTAACATAGATTCGCACAAGCCATTAAATTATGAGGAGGATAATAAATGATTAGTAAAATAATAAGTTTTATAATTTGTAATCCTCCTGTAATGAATACTTTATGTATTGGCGTTCCAGTGTTAGCCATAATATTGGGCGCTATCAAAATAAAAGATATTTTACAGGAGTAATACCATGAGTGTAGGTTTATATGATTTTCAATTAGAAGCTATATCTAAAATGCATAATGGATGCATTTTGTGTGGTGGTGTTGGGACTGGAAAATCAAGAACGGCTTTAGGATATTATTTTAAAGAAAATGATGGAAATCTGACATCGGACGTTTATATTCCGATGAATGACCCACCACAAGATTTATATATTATCACAACTGCACGAAAACGCGATACGCATGAATGGCTTGGCGACATGGCGCCATATTTATTATCAACAGATGAAAAGGTTAATTTATACTCTAATAAAGTCATTGTTGACTCATGGAATAATATTGAAAAATATAAGGACATCACCAAGTCCTTTTTTATTTTCGATGAACAAAGAGTAATTGGATATGGAAAATGGTCAAAAACATTCATTCATATTGCAAAACGTAATAATTGGATTTTATTGAGTGCAACGCCTGGCGATCAATGGACTGATTATATTCCTGTATTTATAGCGAATGGATTCTATAAAAATAAAACAGAATTTATGCATGAACATGTAATATATTCTAGATTTACTAAATATCCTAAAATCGATAGATACATGGGCGTTTATAAATTAAATAAGTTAAGAGACAGCTTGTTAGTTGATATTTCAGTGAAAAGACATACTGAACGCCATACTATTTATGTACGTCATACCTATGATATTGAAAAGTATCGTTATGCTTTGAGAAATAGATGGGATCCATTCAAGAATGAGCCAGTCACTAATCCAAGCTCATTATGCTATGTCTTGAGAAAGATTGTTAATACTGATGAGTCCAAGCAGGCGGAATTATTACAAATCATGAAAAAGAAACCAAGAGCGATTATATTCTACAATTTTAATTACGAGTTAGAGATTTTGAAAAAGTTAGATTATGGTAAAGGATATGAAATTGCTGAATGGAATGGTCGTTCTCATCAAGAAATACCAGACGGTGATAAATGGATATATTTAGTTCAATATACTGCTGGTTGCGAAGGATGGAATTGCGTTAAGACAGACACAATTATATTCTTCAGCCCTAACTATTCGTATAAAGTTATGGAGCAAGCAAGTGGTAGAATTGATAGGTTGAATACGTTATATCATGATTTATTTTATTATCATTTACAAAGCAGCAGTAGTATTGATTTAGCCATTAGAAGAGCTTTAGATACTAAAAAAGAATTTAATAAGAGAAAATTTACAAATTGGTAAGGAGAAGAGAATAGAAGAATGAGTTTAGAATATGATAATTATTTAAAAGAGCACAAGGCAAATGTTGGGGCAGCGTTAGTTTGGCTCCAAGATAATTTGCCAGAAGTATTAAATTGTAAAAATGAAGAAGGAAACGATTTTGACTGGGAATGGCAAATCGTTTTAAAGCATGATGCTAGCAAATCAGATCCTGAAGAATATGATGCATATGACAATTATTTCTATAGAAACAAATCATTTGAAAATACGCGAAATTTCAATTTAGCTTGGCTACACCATATCCATGTAAATCCACATCACTGGCAACATTGGGTATTAATTAATGATGAGCCTAAAGAAGGAATTATCTGTTTAGATATGCCTTACAATTATATTATTGAAATGATTTGCGATTGGTGGTCATTTAGCTTTAAAACTGGTAACTTATCGGAGATCTTTAATTGGTACGATAAACACAAAGCTCATATTTTGTTAAGTGATGATACTCGTGAAATAGTTGAAGATATTTTAGGTAAGATTAGACAAAAAATCGAAGGTGTTGTTAGATAATGTGGAAAGTAGTTTTAACCATATTTAGTTTATTTTGGATTAGAATACAATTGACATATTTAGAGGCAGACAGCACATACGCTTGGGTATTTTTGATAGGCGATGCGATATTAGGTTTGTCTCTTTTTATTATAACGTGGTATCAAGAGATAGAAAATATAGAAAAGAGAGGCAATAAAAATGAAAAAGGTAAATTTTAATTCAATAGTAAAAGTTAAATTAACAGATTTTGGAAAAGATGTTTATTATCATAAAGATGATGAATTGATTTTAAGAGGTTTTAAAAATATTACACCAAAAATGCCAAAAGAAGATGCAGGAGGATACACAAGCTTTGCGTTACATGAATTTATGAAATTATATGGAACTTATTTATATCCAGGTTGTAGTAAAGGAAATGTTGTAAAAGATATTTCCTTTTACTTTGAAGATGTCGATGTTGAAAATGCAGATAATATGTATGAGCCTTTATATACATTAATAAATAGTAAGAATCCATCGTTTAATCTTTGGCGTTCTAAATTTGGTTATTGTGAATCGTTTCCAAAGGAAGTCGACCCAAATAATAGAGTTTTATGTGATTTTGGAGGATATTTAGATGAGTAGCATTGATGAAGAAAAGATTAAAAAATTGAATAGAATTAATGATGATGTGAAAACTACAAAACACATATGCGATGCTTTAAAAAAATATTCTGGAAATAATAAATATACAGTAAGAATTGACATTTATTATAAATCTAGCGGTTATGCTACATGCGATTCGATTAGTGAAATTGATGCTAGAGCGATATTAGCATCTTTATTAATACAAAAAGAAGAATTAGAAAATGAAATTAAAGGAGATATAAAAAAAAATGAAGGAAATTAAATTTAACGAATTAGTAACATTTTTAGTAGCAAATATGATAAGTGTTAAAGTAGAAACGACAATTCCCAGTATCGTAATTGTATTCATCGATGCCGAAAAAGATAAAGAAATATGTAAATATCTTATACTAATGTCTATTGATATTAAAACTGTAAAAGATGTTTTGATGTGGTTATGTGAGCGTCCTAAGCGTCTGCAAACTATCAAAAATGACATTCTAAAGTATCGTCTTAATCATGAACCTATGTATTTATTGACATATTCTGATACAGCTTGGATATTTTCAAGAGATGATGGGGAACGTTGTAGAGATATTATGATAAAAATAATAAACTCTATATTTAGTCTTGATAGTTATATCGATGACGAACATCATAATCCTAATATTGATTATATCGAGTTTATTTTAACTAAGTTAACTCGTCGAGATATTTTAGAACAACTTGCGGAAGAAGCTAGCGAAATTGCTGAGATTGCTTTAGGTGTTGGTCAATCGGCAACAAGCATTTCGAAAGACGCAAGCAAATTAATCAGAGCTACTGAAGATACAAATAATGTTACACCTGTAGCTTCATATGATATTATCTCTGATATCAATTGCAATCTTAGCATTATTAAATCTGCTAGAACTGAGTGGCTTGAAGAAGAATGTGGCGATGTTAATATGTGTTTGGATTTGTTACATCATATTGATGATGGTGAGCCAATTGAAAAATTTCATACTTTAGATAATCCTAAATGGAAACGATGGGCTGAGCGTTTAGGATTTATTAGTTTTTAGGAGGTAAGAGAAGATGTCAGTTGAAAAACTCATAGATGCTATGGCTGAAAACAATATTAAAGAATTTAAACATTTCTTAAATGGTAATGAAATTAAATTAAATTTGACATATACTGATAAACTAAAAACGATTGACTGCATTTATATGTTAGGTGATCGAAAATTACTAACTGAAGATGTATTAATTGACCCATTCATAGAAGTAACAAATAAAAATATATTTGACACTTATATTGTTGCTCTCAGTACACAAGGAAAAATCGGTGATAATTTTGATAAGTTATTTGCAATATTGCATGGCGATCTTCCTGATTTAGATGAATATGAAATTTGTGAAGTTGAATCGCCTAATACTCAAAAGGAAATAGAAGGATCATTAGAAGAAGCAGAAATAGTTAATTCAAAAGGAGTAATTGAAGTATCAATCCGTGAGCAAACATTAGATGCTGCTAAAAAATGCGTCATGGGTGATAGAGAGCAAGATTATGGTACTCCTGAATCTAACTTTGCTACTATTGCTAGTTTCTGGTCTGACTATTTAGATATGGATATTTCAGCTCAACAAGTAGCAGACATGATGATTCTAATGAAGATTTCAAGAATTAAAAATGGTGGTGGAACTGGTGATAGTTATGTAGATATTGCTGGTTATGCCGCTTGTGGTAATGAGCTTTTGAATAAAACGCAAAAAAAATCGTCTCTATTATGAGGTGGATTACTTATGATAAAAATAGAATATAGTAGAGATGGCGTACCAAAAGACGTACGATATTTTAAAACAATAATTGAATATGTCAATTGGATACGTGCAGAAAGAATATTATGTCCAGAAGTCAGAATTCTAAGTAAGAGAAGAGTTTAATAATGACTCTTCTTTTTATTACGCGAAACATGCAACTTATATAATGAGAAGTAGATAGCTTATGTGTGAAAGCGCCTGACTAACCCTCGGGAGAGACCGACTCAAACTCGGTTCTATTTCTTTTTATTTTATTAAAGAAAAGGAGAAAAAGATTATGAAAATTAAATTTGGAGATTTGGTTAGAGTAGATGGAAGCGCAACTGAAGAGATTATTGTTAAATCTGCGTTACCAAATAAAGCAAAAGATATTTTAATTGGAGGAGGAATGACATTAGTAGGGGTAGTCTATTTATGCTATACGGCATTTAAAAATGGTGTTGATGAAACTGCAAAAGCAGAGCAAAGAGCTTGTAAAAATGCAGGATATTTAAATGAAGAAGGTTGGGTTGCAGTTATTATGTCCGATTTAGCAAAACAACTTAGAGGAGAAGAATAATGGAAGATTTATGTACTATATTAAGCTCAATCATTGTAGTGGTTGGGCTTTTATTTTTGATATGTCTTGGGTGAGACATACCTTTTTCTTTTGGTAAAGCGGTAGGTATTTGGGCAGGAATATTCCTAATTGGTATTGTTAAGAAAATTATATTTAGTTGATTGGAGATGATTAATATGTTTGAAGGGTTGCCAAAAATAAATAAAAAATTGATTATGTCTGTGGATAAATGCACTGAAGATTTGGATTTCTTACGCCAGCAAATGGATGCTATATGTGAACGGGAAAGCTTTGAAACAAATCAAAAAATTCTAGAAGAGATATTTAAATTTACTAATTATGAGGTCAATTTAAATAACTACGTGGCTTTATTGCTTAGCAGAACTTTGTTAATTGAGGAGGCTGCGGATACAGGTTGTAAGTATTTACATGTTTATTTCCGTGGAGAACATTTAATGAATATTAGAGTAACATCAGAGCTTCTTTGCCCTAGAGGAACTATTAGGGATAAAGTTGGATGCCAATACGTAACAAAAATTTATGTTGAAAAATAAAGGAGTGTGTATGTTATGGAGGATAAAGTTGATGCTCTTATAAAGCGATTAGGATGGTGTAAAAAAATAGATAATGGAATAACCTTGAAATATTTCAAAGGAATCCGAGAAGGTGATTATATATATTATTATGCAGTTACTATTAAAGATGGAAAAATAAAAACTAGCGGTGTGGTAAGTAAGCATTATTGCCTAATAGAACCTTTGGAGTATGAATTATCAGAGAAAGAATCATTATTATTCGAATTGATAAGAGCTTATCAAGAGATAAGGATTTTGAAAAAGGAGAGATAAAGATGGATGCATTAAATGAATGGTTAAAAGAACATAGGAATGTTGAAACAATTATGGATGGCATTAAACGAGATTGTGTTATCGAGAGAATTGTATGTAAGGATGGGTATAGCTTTTCTTGTCAAGTTAATGAGTATGCTTATTGTAATCCAAGAAAATCTGGTGCGTACCCATATTCTAGTGTTGAAATAGGATATCCTAGTGAAAAGGATACGATAATAAACAGTTATGCTGAAGATAGTAAAGCTGAAAAAAATGAAGAAGGTTACGTCGATACTGTCTACGGCTATGTGCCAGTCCAAACGGTTATTAAATTAATCAAAAAACATGGCGGATTTAAAGACGGTCCTAGTAAGGCTGATATTGATATTTTGGAAGCGGGTTATAAATTAATCGAACCGGGTGCTGATGGTCACTTAACTTATCTTAAACATATTAATGACAATAAGATGCGAGTGATTGATATTAGCAAAAAAGGTTACAGAGTAGCATGCTATAGTAAACATATTATTGGTTCTAGTAAAGTTGTAACTATGACTAAAGCTGAAAAAAGATTGTTTAATGCTAAGTTAGAAGATTTAGGAAAAGAATCTAGACGTGACATGATTCGTAAAATGGATCCGGATGTTCGATTCGATAAATGCAACGGATGCCCATATCATTATAGTGAACCAAACTTATGTATGTATGGCGAAGGGGATGTTCCTGATGATTGGGAAAAGAAATGTGAAGAATAAAAAGGAGAAAGAAAATGAAAAATAAAATTTATGTAGTTTATGGTAAAACATATTATGGCGGATATGGGTCGTACGTAGGATTATTTGGTGTATTTTCATCTAAAAATTTAGCAGAAAAAGCTAAAACAAAAATAGTTAAAGAACTATTTGAGAAAAATAAAAATGATGACGGGTCATATGTAACATCAATAGATGACATTGAAGTTTATATTGAAGAGATTGAAGAAGATAAGATGCTTGATATATATTTAGGTGGTTACGCTGAATAAAAAGGAGGAAATAAAAATGATTAAATTAAATGTACGCTAATTACACAATCTATTTAATGAAAGGAGACGTGTAATATGAATGAAACATTTTATAAAATAGTATACAACTATGAAAGGGTGCCAAAATTTTTACAGAAAAGTATGGCAGAATGGTTTATGAAACATAGATCAAAGGTGGTTAATATATATATATAAGGAACATATATCTAAAATAAATTCAGAATACGATTCACTTGGTAAACCGATAGTAGATGGTGATACTGAATATGGAAGATTTATTCGTTCAAAAATGAGACCACATCTTAGATCAATTAATAAACAATTCATAATTTTTCAGTATGATATTGATGATATTGGCGATATAATTGCATACGTTAAAGGTATAAAAAATTCAAAGTTATACATCGAACTGATAGAGTCTAAAAAATAGACTCTTTTTATTTTTATATAAAAAGGAGAGTAGAAAATGATTAAATTAAAACATGTAGTAGAACCAAGTACCGATCAAATGATGTTTGTCATTGAGGGAATGAGGAATCCAATGAATAGTTGGCGTAAAAGAGATAGTGAAATATATTTTGAAGGCGATCAAGATCATATTTACACAGCTCAATATTGGGGTGATGTCGATTTAAAAGAGGAATTACGTTTAGGTCCTAATGATAAAACGTTAATGAAAAAATTAGCTAAGGCTGGAACTGACCATCGTAAATTTATGAGAATGATGCCTGTTATGGTACGAATCACTGCGCCTTTATATTGGTGGAAAGAATTCGATACTTATAAAGTTGGAACCGTTACAAATAGCTGCTCAACAATGCATAAGATTGTGGATAAGGAATTTAGACTGTGTGATTTTAGTGTCAATAACTTAATTGATACTTGTCTGCTTGAAAATATTGTTAATAATCTAAATATTTATAGAGATATTTACATTAACTATGATAAACAAACTGATAAGTATAAAGCTGAATTCTCAAAGAAAGACATTTGGTGGCAATTAATTCAGTTGTTACCAAGTAGCTATAACCATTACATTTTCTAACATTGGGCGTTTAAAACGAATTCGTTCCCAAAGGAATGGATAACCATTCGACCTAGATCTCATACCTATATTATCAACATGGTTAATCACCCAAGCGCTTTCTCCTGATCTTTTTAAATACTCTTCTAATGATATTTTTAAATACTCTTCTAATGATATTTTTCCTTGACTTAATAAGCATTTTAATTTATCGCAGTCTTTATTTAAATCTTCGAAGTACTTAATATGCTCCTCGTTAATATCTTTTTGAATATATTCTGATAAATCTATAATGTTGTTAAAATATTTATGCATTATAATTCTATAATGAGCATTTTCATCTTTTTTATTTTCTTCATTATAAATCTTTTCAACGATATAAATATTTTCCATAATCATTCCTCCAATTCTATGTTATTAAACACAATACGATCACTACCATAATACCTAATGCTAATAATACTTCTGGACATTCGTTAACCGTATATCCTACAGTCCCAATCCAAATAAGAATATATCCATAATTATTAATCCTCCTAAGTGACTAATTCTAAAATAATAGCAAAGAATAATGCAATTAGTGCACAATACCAATATCCATACCATACACAAATCATCGTTGTAATTACAATTATCAAATCTAGCATTTTTCTTCTCCTAATAAAATATCAAGTTTAAAATCATAAATAATAATGTAACTAGCAATAAATACATTAAAAGATTAAAAAGCTTATACCATACTAAAAAAATCACAACTGCTATAAATATACCTGCCATTAATATCCCTCCACAAACTCATTCAGTTTGTCAAATACGTAATAGAATGGATAAATAGCTATCCAAATTGCTAATAATATCAATAGGAAAACGCATGTAATAAAACCTAATATGATATCCAACACTGCATTTAACTTATGGTCTTTTTCTATGCATTCTAGATCAAACATTATCACGTCTTTTATTGTGGTGAATGTTAGGTTTAAATATTTTAAAATAGCATCACGTTTTATATAGATAACTAATCCAGTAAGCACACTCATAAACATTCTAATTATCATGTTTTTCTCCTGTAATTAAAAATGAGAATTCCAAAGTTTCAATCCACTTACAGAATTCTCTCCATTCATCTAATTTATGATTTTTTCTAGCGTGATATATGTTATACAACACTTCATAATTCAGCATAACATTACGAGTTTGGTTATAGATTATGTGGTTCATGAAATACCGTACGGTGGACATTAAGGAGGTAAATAATTATTGGTTAGCGAAAAATACAACTTCTATTATGAAGGGAGTGATATTTTATGAATAAGGATTTATATTACGATACCATAGATTGTATGAAATTAATCAAAAAGAAGTATCCGTGGATACCTATATTTGTTATACGGAGAATTCTTTTTGCAGAGGAATTGTATATGCATAAAATTGGTATAATTGACAGGAAACCTGATTTAAAAAGCTGGCACTTTAAGAAATAAAAGATTAAAGGCTCGGAGTAAAATCTGAGTCTTTCTTTTTATATGTAATTAGGAGGTAAATGATTATGGATATTTGGGTTAGAAGTCAACATGGAAGTATATTAACAAAAGTTGATGGTATTTATATTCAAGAAAGAGGAATGAATGGAAGTTATATGTTCGATTTAATAGGTATACAACGCGGTGGTTCTACAATTAGATTGGGTAAATATCAATATAAAAGTAATGCTTATAATGCTTTAAAAGAATTTGAAAACTGGGTTATAAATACTAACAATATTTTTTTAGGTCACATGTCCTCTTCAGAAAGAACGATCATTAATAGCTATAGCATATTTCAAATTCCAGAGGATAAAAATGTTTGATTTATTTATGAGATATTGTCGGATGGTCAATTGCAAACCAACCCTACACTTAACTCCAAAGTTTTGTAAGGATAATGATTTGACGGTATCTGAGTGCACATTTATATTTGATCATTTCAATCAGTTAAAAGAGGAGTATGGAAAATTATATTACGTTTCGAAGGGGCTTAAGAAAAAAGTCCCTTTTGAGTATTTAGAAGTTTTATATAAATTATATGGAGGTAATTGAAGATGAAAGTTAGAGATTTTTATGAGTTGTCTGATTTTGGTACACGAGAAGAGATTTGCGTTATGGATGAAGAAGGTCATGAAACTATATTTGAAGGTTATAAACATACTTATTATGACGAGAAAAAGAACAAACATATTGATGAATGGCCTGAGGAAATTCTAAATATGGAAGTTGTAGGTATTTTCCATGCCGCTGATTTTTGCGTAATCGAGTTATGGTCTAAAGGAGAGAAAGAAAATGAAAGCAATTGATTTATTAGAAAAACTATATATCGAAGATATTGAGTATATTGATATTTTCTCAGAAGATGATGATGGTTTATGTGGCGTTTTACATCCTGAAAGATGGCGTGAATTTCTACCGGAGAAAGTTTTAAATTCGGAAGTAGTTAAATTTTCACCAAATGGCACAAGCAGTGAACCCGGGCTAAACATTTATATTAAGGATGAAGAAACTTGTAAAGATGTTTATAAAGACAAATTTGAGAAAAAGCACGATGATAGTGTGGATTCATTAGTCTTTGCAGTAAAGGTGCTCAACAAAGTTGGTGTGCAGCACGAACCATTCATGAATGAAATTGAGGAAATTATCAAAAATAATCCGGATACTGTAATTCAAGTAACTTTTGGGGGTAGCAAGATTTGCGTGATGGTATATTCTAATTATCTTCGAGCCACTAACTTTAAAAACTTGTCGCTACACGCTTCTGTTAAAGATATTTTGGATGCTATAAAAGATTTGGTTAGATCGGTTAAAGAAAAGGAGGACAAACAAAATGGGTGTATGGATTAAATATAAAAATAAAGTCATGGAAGTTACTACGTTTGAAATTACTGATGAGAGAACAAAAACAGATAAAGGACGTATTGTTGATACTGATCAAGGGGTGAATTTCTTTGCTCCTGATGGGGATGCCATTGTAGTTGGTTATTATTCAAAAGAAAAAGCTAAAATGGTATTCGATAAGTTAACAGAAAGAGTTGCGCGTCTTGAAATATTAACTAGATGCATTCAAGGTTTTGACGCTGAAATTTTAAATGAAGATACTGAAGATGAAGTAACCCTAAAAGCTTTATTGGATTTAATGATATTTGAGATTCCAAATGATCAAACAGATCCTATATTTAAAGAATGGGAAAGAGAAGCTAAAAGATCTAAAGAAAGAATAGAATTAAAAAAGGATATGACTGATTATAGTAAGATGGCGGTGAAAAAAAATGAAAAATATTAGAGTGAAAGATGTACTAGATATATTTGATGATGGAGATTATACCAATATAGATGCGATTACTGTCACTACACAAGATGGAGAGTGCCCTTTAATGAAATGTACTTTTATAAGCTGGGGGAATATTGCATCTCATATTTTAGAACGTAATGTGCTTAATTGTGCGGTTTGTGTTTATAATGGTGATATAACCCTAAAAATTTATGTAGAGGAATAATGTAATGATTACTTTATTGTTACTATTAGGTGCTATTACATTTTTACGAATTCTAATTGGTATATTTGGACCGATTGAGTATTTAGAAGTTTTACATCAATTGTATGGGGGAGAAAAATGGAAAAAATTAAAGTAAAAGATTTATTAGAATTATTTGAAAATGGTAAATATTCGAATCCAGATTCACTTACAATCATATCAGATTTAACTAACATTACTCTAATGGAATGTAAATTCAAAAATTGGAATAATATCGATAGGCTGATATTAGACCTTAAAGTTAATGGATGTAATGTAACGGGCGATAGATATATCAAGACTTTAATCATTAATACTGGTGAACTATCATGAAAGAAAGTGAGTTTAAGTTAATTGATATTTACAATTGGATAAATACAAAGATTGAGGCTGGTAAATAATCCAGTCTCTTTTTATTTATATTTTTGAAAGGTGTGAAGATTATGAAATTAGTAAAGAAAATTATTATAGTTGTCGTTGTTGTTTGGTTGATATTTGGATGGTTATTAGGAGTATCGTTTTCTAATTTAAATAAAGTTTATGCATTAGATAGCGTTGAAGAAAATGTAGTAAAAACGGATATTGATGATGCTGATTCTTTTACTGTTAGCAAAGTTGATGAAAAAAAGATTGAGAGGGAGTGTCCCACCGATAAGCTGGTTGAGAACGTTTCGAGAGAGACCGAGCAAGTAGAACAAGAACCAACGCAAGAAGACGTTGCTGAGAATACTGAACCTATTGAAATTTGGATTCCAGAAGAACCTGAAGATAATATTGTGGAATTGACTCCTGTTGAACAAATTGCTGCAGGTGGATCAATGGAAGAAAAAATTAGAATTGCCTGTGATATTTATGGAGCTGATTACGATATTACTTTAGCTATTGGCCGTTACGAAACTGGATGGTGGAGTTCATATGCTTGTACAGTTAAGAATAATCCGGGCGGTATGAGTAGAAATGAAGTTCCTATTTATTATAACACTATCGATGAGGGAATTGATGCGTGGGTGCAGAACTTAGCTAATAATTACTTTGCTATTGGGTTGGATACACCTGAGAAAATAGCAGAAAAATATTGCCCTAATAATAGTGGGTATGCAAGTTATTTAAGAAAGATGATGAGTTATGGAGGATAAGAGATGTTCTTGATGATTTCTAGCGGGATATATTTAATTTTAATATTAACTGGTGTGTTACATGGTAATGCAAATCAAATACTATTAGCGTGGATTTCGTTTTGCGCTGGGTATATTTGCTGGCATATTGATGGATTGAGATAGGAGTGAATTGTATGGAAGAAATAAAAATAGCAATAAGATTCGTTACTATGATTTTAGGTATTGCTTTATATGCATCTATTTGGTCGTATTTAGGGATACATAAAGATGAAATATTAGCAAAAAATAGATACGTTTTATGGTCATGGATATTTATTAACGTATTTGTGTTAATTATGATTATTTTTTGGGCATTTAGTTAGGAGGAAAGAAAATGAGTAAAGTTAGAGAATATTATGATGGTCTTAGTAGATATTTATGCTATTTATTAAGGCATCATCCTGAAGGTTTGCATATGGATGAATACGGTTATGTATTAGTTGATGAATTGGTTGAGAAAATCAACGCTAAGAAAGGATATAAAGTAACTAAAGCGGATATATATCAGATTGAACAATGTGATGAAAAGAAAAGATATAAGATAGTTGATTCGTTTAAAGGAAAGATGATCAAATGTAATCAAGGCCATTCTATTCCTTGGGTTCGCACTGAATTACATTATAATATTACATCACCAAAATATCTATATCATGGCACAACTAGAAAAGCGTATCATTATATAATGCGTGACGGAATGATAAAAGAAATGGATAGACAATTTGTCCACCTTACTGCTGATTTGGATATAGCTTGGAAATAAGCTAAAAGATGGAAAGATGAACAACCTGTCGTTTTAGTTATTGATACCAAACGTTGTAGAAAAAATGGATTGTGGTTTGGTGTTACTGATAATGATGTTTGGGGTGCAGAAGGTTGCATTATTCCAGCAAATTTTATTGCTAATGTGTTATATAAACAAAAGAAAGAATTTGAAGATTTTGAAGTTAAGTTTGAGAACAGCACTATATGTCATGGAGGATTTTCATCATGGTGTTGTATTACCGATAAGAATGGTGAAAAGAGACTTCTTAGAAGAGAGTCTGGTTGGTGGGGCGATGGCTTACTTGAAGCGCTTGATGGTGAGATAAAAGGTATCGTGCAATGGCTAGATCACCATTATTATTTAAGTGATGATGATAAAAAAGCTATTGGCGAAAAGATGATTGATGCTTATGAAAAATGGGAAAAGGAGCATGAATGATGGAAGAGTTTTTATTGCTACTAGTGGTCGTAATTGTTGTATTAGGTTTTGCAGAGTATTTGGATAGATAGGAAAACGATAGGAGAGATGAGATTATGGAAAGAAAAGTTTGGACTAAAGATGAATTTTTAAATAAGTATGACGAATTGAGAAGTCAAGGTTTGGATTGGATAGAAATAAAAGAACGATTTGATATGGATTATATGACCATTGATAATTTTAGGGATTTACGTAAATATTTTATACTTTTTTCAGATGATAAATATATGAATAAAATTATCCAACGACTTAAAAAGAGTATTAATGAAGTTGGAGCAATGTATATAAATAAAAAACTTTGGTCACCAGTTGATCCATTATGTGCTCTTAATATGGCAGTTGCAGTTTTAAAAAATGAAGGTTATGAAGAGTGGTTTATGTGTATTGGTAAGAGTGAAGAAGAGAAAATGACATATCGTTTGCTGGCATCTCCAAAAATTGGTGATGTAAATATTTTAGAATTTGTTAAGAAAACGGGGCACTTAGTAGTTGATAAATCTTAAAAATAACGGTCATTTTTGTGACCACTTTTATATTTCAAAAGTGGGCTTTTGGTCAGTTTTTGGCCACTTTTATATTTTTATGGTCAGTTTTTTGAGTGAAAATGGTCGATTTTAACGATTTTTGTGGTCATTTGCCCACTTTTTGCCCACTTTTATTTTAAAACCGGGCAGTGAAAAACCTTGATATAATCAGCGTTTTTTCGATTTTTGCCCACTTGCCCACTTGCCCACTTTTTTCTCTTACTTTTATAGAAAAATTTAATAAAATATAAAAAGTTTTACAAATAAAAGTGGGCTTTTGACCATAAGTTGAATTTTGTGGTTTTTCAAAGATGTTTTGAAGTTAGGAGATTATTATGTTTAGACTTATATTTTATGGCTGATTGATATATAATTATCAAAAGGAGATGATTTTCAATGTCGCAGATTATTAAAACGGAACAGGGGTTTGATGTATTAGATGATGATGGCGAAATTATCGGTAAAGGTTTTAGCAATGAATTTTTAAGTAACTATTCTGAAGCGTCAGATGAGCAAGGTCTTTCGGTTCTTTGTCCACTTTGTGACGACCAATTACATTTTAATGAAGCGGAAAATTTTTTTGTATGTTTAGGATGTGGATATGAAATGAGCCGACAAGATTTTTTGGAATATATAAACGCTGATGTTCCAGGTGAAGAATGCTTAACATGCGATAGTTTATATCCTGGATGCACGTGGTGCACTTATGGATACGTTAAAGACGAAGATGAATTTTAATAATTATGAGTTAAGAGTCTAATATTTAGGCTCTTTTCTTTTTGCGCGAAAAATACAAGGACTATTATAGGGGAGAGAGACAATACGTTTAAATTGTTCTCTCTTTTTTATTTTATTAGTGAATTTAAGGAGAGAAGAATGGCTAATAAAGAAAACAAATTTCAGGCTGATCTTATAAAAGAACTTAAGCAGTTATTTCCTGGATGCATCATTTTGAAAAACGATGCGAACTATATACAAGGAATACCTGATTTGACAATCTTTTATAACGACCGTTGGGCAGTACTAGAATGTAAGAAAAACAGAACCGCCAGCCATAGACCAAATCAAGATTATTATGTAAAGAAAATGGATGATATGTCTTTTGCAAGATTTATCTATCCAGAAAACAAGGAGGAGATTATTAATGAGCTTCAACAAGCATTTCGAATTAGAAGGTAAGCACGCGTTTCTTAGTGCGAGCAATTATCGTTGGCTTAAATATGACAAAAATAAGTTGATTGATATTTATAACGCTCGACAAGCGATTGAACGTGGAACTAAATTGCATGAATATGCGGCTACAGCGATTAGACTAAAAAGAAAACAACCAAAAACAAAAGAAACAGTTTGTATGCATATTAATGATGCTATTGGTTTTAGAATGGAACCTGAAGTAGTTCTTAAGTATTCTCTAAATTGTTTTGGGACTGCTGATGCAATATGCTTCAGAAATAAGACATTAAGAATCCACGATTTAAAGACTGGAGAATCTCCAGCTAAAATGGATCAGCTGATGATTTACGCTGCTTTATATTGTTTGGAGTATGATGTGAATCCTTGCGATATTAAAACTGTCTTGCGTATTTATCAGTTTAATAATTTTATGGAGTATGAACCAGAACCTAATGAGATTAAAGAAATCATAGATATCATCATTGAATTTGATGGTGTTATTGACCAAGTGAAACGAGGTGAAATCTAAGATGGATGAAGAATATGTATTTAAAATTCCAATTGGAGAAGTTACTGAAGTTTTAGAAGATGAGCTAGAACATTATGGTATGCCTAGACGAAGTGGTCGATATCCTTGGGGTTCAGGCGATACTCCATATCAACATGGAGGTCCGTATTCGGCCAATGATTTCGTTCAAAGAATAAACGAACTAAAATCAGAAGGAGTTACTTCAAAAGAGATTGCCGATTATTTTGGTGTTACAACTACTGCTTTGAGAGCACAAGAGTCAATTGCTAAAAACGAAATTAGAAACATCAAAGTTGATACAGCTAAAGCATTAAAAGAAAAAGGTTTTAACACATATCAAATAGCAGATAAAATGGGAATCGCTGAAAGTTCAGTTAGATCCCTTTTAAATTCTCAAACCGAAGCAAGAAGTAATAAAGCTCAGAAGACTGCTGATTTCTTGAAGAAGAAAGTTAATGAAAAAGGCATGATTGATGTTGGTACAGGAGTTGAACTGTCTCTAAACATATCAAAAGAAAAATTAAAAGAGAGTTTATATTTGCTTGAGAATGAAGGATATAAAGTTTACAAAGGACAAATGCCACAAGTAACCAATAAAGGTAAATATACAACCATCAAAATATTATGCCCACCAGGAACAGAATATAAAGATATTTATAATTTCGATAAAATTAATTCATTGGAAGATTATATTTCTTACGATAACGGCGAATCATTTAAACCAGCTTTTGCATATCCAAGTAGCATGAATTCAAAACGATTAGCTATTAGATATGCAGAAGAAGGCGGTACGGACAGAGATGGACTGATTGAGCTTAGACCTGGTGTTAAAGATTTAGATTTAGGTGGATCAATGTATGCCCAAGTTCGAATCTTGGTTGATAACAAAAAGTATATCAAAGGTATGGCTGTATATTCTAATGATTTACCAGACGGCGTTGATGTTAGATTCAATACCAATAAAAGTAAATCAAAAAGTAAAATGGAATGTCTTAAAGATATTAAGGACGATCCACACAATCCGTTTGGTTCATTAATTAAAGAACGAGGTGGACAAAGTTATTATATCGGTAAAGATGGTAAAGAACATTTATCTTTAATCAATAAGAGAGCAGAAGAAGGAGATTGGAATGAATGGGCTAAAAAGATTTCAGGTCAAGTCTTATCAAAACAAACTCCTGGTACAGCAAAAACACAATTAGATTTAACGCTTGCAGAAAAGAAATTAGAATTTGACAACATTTGTGCACTTACAAACCCAGTATTAAAGAAAAGCTTATTAAAATCTTTTGCTGACGATTGTGATGCAGGTGCAGTGCACTTAAAAGCTACAGCATTTCCTAGACAAAAGACTCACGTCTTACTTCCTTTAACTACTATCAAAGACAACGAAGTTTATGCACCATTCTATAAGAACGGAGAAAAGATAGCATTAATTCGTTATCCTCATGCTGGTACATTTGAAATACCTATTCTTACAGTTAACAATAAGAATGCAGAAGGAAAGAAAATGATGGGAACAACACCATTAGATGCTATTGGTGTCAATAGTAAAACAGCAGGAATACTATCGGGTGCTGACTTTGATGGCGACACTGTTACAACAATACCTTTATCTGGCAAAGTAAAGATTACTTCGACTAGACCTTTAGATGGATTGAAAAATTTTGATCCTAAAGATGCTTATCCAAAACGAGAAGGCATGAAAATTATGTCTGAAAAACAAAAGCAAATTGAAATGGGTGTAACATCTAACCTGATTACTGATATGACAATTAAAGGCGCCACTGATAAAGAATTAGCACGTGCAGTAAGACATTCAATGGTTGTAATTGATGCAGTTAAACATGAGTTAGATTATAAGAAATCAGAACAAGACAATGGCGTTTCTGCATTAAAGAAGAAGTATCAACGTAATATTGATCCTGAAACTGGTGCCGAAACTCACGGCGTATCTACATTGTTATCTCGTGCCAAATCAGAACAAAGAGTTTTGAAAAGAGTTGGTACACCTAAGGTTAATCAAAAAGGAAAGCCTTGGTATGATTCAAGTAAACCTGAAGGAGCATACATCTATAACGAAGTACGTGAAGAGTATATTGATAAGCATGGTAAGACTCAAGTTCGTACAATGAAGAGCACTAGAATGGCCGAGACCGCCGACGCCCATACATTATCCACTGGGACCCCTATAGAGGAAACATATGCCGACTTCGCTAATGGATTGAAATCCCTAGCTAATAGAGCACGTAAAGAGATGGTGTACACTTCTAACCCCACAACTAATAAAGCGGCTAAGTATAAGTATGCTGCTGAAGTCAAATCGTTAGACAATAAACTTAAAATGTCTTTATCAAACGCACCTAGGGAGAGAGCAGCACAAGCATTGGCCAATAGTGAGGTTAAAGCTAAGAAAGCAGCTCATCCTGAACTTACAGCTTCTGAAGAAAAGAAACTTAGTCAGCAAGCATTGTCTAGAGCTAGAACAGTTGTTGGCGCTAAGCGTACGCTAGTTGAAATAACTGACAGTGAATGGGAAGCAATTCAAGCAGGAGCAATTACTCCTACAAAGCAAGCACAAATCTTTAATCATACAGATAGTGATAAACTTAGAGAACGTGCAACGCCTAGAAATAAATTAGCTGTTACTGATGCTAAGATTGCAAGTATGAAAGCTATGAAGAACTCAGGTTTTACTACCGATGAGATAGCAAACAAACTTGGAGTTTCTGCATCAACAGTAATTAAGTATATCAAATAGAAAGGAGACAGACATGGTAGCTTTAACAACAGTCGATAATCCCTTTGACCCCATAGACGACTTCTATAATTGGTATGCGTTTGATTTACTTCAAGGTCATGATTCATGCGGTTTACTAGCTAGAGTCGCAAAGACTTCTGATACTTTAAGCGATAAAGAATACGAACTAGAAGTCGAAAGAGCAATTGATGAAATTATTAAATACGATTTAGAAAAAAAGTTTGTGAAAGTTAAACGTTAATACAAATTAATTGAATGAATTATTCAAATGAATAATCATAAAAATAAAATATTTTCTAGGAATAGCAAATCATTTAATAAAAAACAAATATAACAAGTGTAACAAGACCGAATTGCTTCAACGAATGGATAGCGGGGGGTCTTGAAAATTCACACCCCCTCCCATATCGCGCTGGTCTTAAAAATTTCCCCGGAGGTAAAATTCTGGGGACTTTTCTATATTTAGTGTCTTTGAAGCTACTTATAGACATTTTTTACTCCATAGGATACACCTTCAGTTGCTATATAAAATTGCGTAACAATACTTATATAATCTCTCCTGTAAATAGATCATAAGCCATAACGAAAATGACCACCAACTTCATCGATACCTATCTATAAGTAGCTTCAAAGACATTAGAATACATGTTAAACATCATCAAAAGGAGGTAAAAACTAATGAAAAAAAAAGACTCTACAACATCTAGAGCTTCACATCCATCCATTTCACCTGACGTTGACAAAAGACGTATGCGTTCATTAGCAATGTCTAATTTACTTAACCGCTTAGAAGATGGTACTGCAACTTCTCAAATGATTTCATTAGCCATGTCGATGTCTTCGGAAAAAGAGGAGATGGAATTGGAAAAACTAAAAAACGAAAACGCACTTTTGGTTGCTAAGAGAGAAGCTCTAGAAAGTCAAAAAGCATCCGAACAAGCATTCAACGAAGCTCTAGAAGCATTTAAACAATACAGCGGAAATGGAAGTTCGAAATATGACAAAGAGTTATAACGAATTATCTAAACTTCGTACGTTTAATGAACGTTTTAAATATTTGCAAGTTAAGAACAAAATTGGAAATCAAACATTTGGGTCAAAAAGATATTTAAACCAAATGCTATATAAGAGCAAAGAATGGATGCGAGTTAGAAATAAGGTTATCATTCGTGATAATGGTTGTGATTTGGGCATAGAAGGTCGAGAAATTAATGGACCTATAAATGTACATCACATTAATCCCATTACGGAAAAAGACATAGTAAACAGATCTCCAATAGTGTTTGACATGAATAACTTAATATGCGTATCCGATAACACTCATAAAGCCATACATTATGGTGATGAAGAGTTGCTCATGGATGATTACCAACCTAGAAGATTATTTGATACTTGTCCATGGAAAAGGAGTGATTAGAATGGACGATAGTATATTAAACTCAGTAAAAATACAATTAGGTATTCCTAAAGACCACACGGAATTTGATGAACAGCTTATTAGACACATCAATTCCGTTTTTATTTCACTTTACCAAATAGGTGCCGGTCCCGAGGATGGATTTAGCATTGAGACTAAAGACGATGAATGGAACGAGTTTTCTGAAAATCAAATGCTTGTTAATGCAGTTAGTGAGTATATGTATTTAAAAGTAAAAACTTTATTTGACACATCCACAAGTTCAGCAGTAGGCGATTCTATTAAAGACCAATTAAAGGAATTGGAATTTAGAATCAATGTTGCTTCTGATCTATAAACTCAAAATAAATTAAATCATCAATAGAAAGGACTGATTACAAAATGCTGTCAAATACAGCGGTACCTATTTATTATGGACGTTTCAGAGACGCAGTAATTAATCGACAGATTCCAGTTAATCGCAACATTTCTATGGAAATGAACCGTATTGACAGACTGATAGCTGATCCTAATTTCTATTACGATGATGAAGCGATTGAAGGATGGATTTCTTACTGTGAGAGAGAATTAACCCTTACAGATGGTGCCGATTTACATTTATTAGATACCTTCAAACTATGGGGCGAACAAATATTTGGTTGGTATTACTTTGTAGAGGAAGAAGTATATGAACCGTATCCTGATGGAAACGGTGGGCGATATGTCAAAAAAGTAATTAAAAAACGACTTACCAATAAACAGTATCTAATAGTAGCCAGAGGTGCCGCCAAATCAATGTATGGGGCATGCATCCATAATTATTTCTTAAATGTTGATACTACAACCACTAAACAAGTTGCTACTGCTCCGACAATGCGTCAAGCAGAAGAAGTACTTGCTCCGATTAGAACTTCGATTACGAGGGCACGAGGTCCTCTCTTCAAATTTTTAACAGCTGGTAACATACATAACAGCACTTCTAAAATGGATAAAAAATTCCTAGCGTCTACAAAGAAAGGAATTCAAAATTTTCTAACGGATTCAATAGTTGAAATTAGACCAATGACAATCGACAAACTTCAAGGATTAAATACAAAATGCGCAACAATTGACGAATGGTTATCAGGAGATATTCGTGAAGATGTAATGACACCATTGGAACAAGGGGCTAACAAAGTAAAGGATTGGCTCATTGTTGCTATTAGTTCTGAAGGGACGGTTAGAAATGGTTCTGGTGATGACATCAAAATAGAATTAAAGAAAATTTTAAAGGGCGAAATCGAAGACCCTCATACTTCTATTTGGTGGTATTGCTTGGATTCGATTGACGAAGTTGCACATCCTGAATTATGGGTGAAAGCTCAACCTAACATTGGAAAAACAATTAGCTATGAAGCATATCATCGATATGTTAAAAGAGCGGAAGCAGCGCCAGCAGCAAGAAATGACATCTTAGCTAAATGCTTTGGTATACCAATGGAAGGCTACACTTATTTCTTTACTTATCAAGAAACTTTACCTCATTCCAAACAAGATTATTGGAGAATGGCTTGTTCTTTAGGTGCAGACTTGTCTCAAGGAGATGACTTTTGTGCATTTACTTTCTTATTTCCACTCAAATATGGTGATTTTGGTGTTAAAACTAGAAACTATATTACTAGAAGAACCTTAAATCGCTTACCGCTCTCAATGCGAGAAAAGTATGAAGAATTCATTAAAGAAGGAAGTCTTATTGTTCTAGAAGGAGCGGTTCTTAATATGATGGAAGTTTATGAAGATTTAGATAACTACATCATTGAAAAAGAGTACATTGTTCAAAGCTTTGGTTATGACCCTTACAACGCTGAAGAATTTGTAAAAAGATGGACAACTGAAAATGGACCATTTGGTATTGAAACGGTTAGACAAGGGGCTAGAACAGAAAGCGTTCCTCTAGGTGAAATAAAGATATTAGCAGAAGATAGAAAATTAATATTTGACGAAAGTCTAATGTCTTTTGCAATGGGTAATTGTATCACACTAGAAGATACGAATGGCAATAGAAAACTATATAAAAAGAAACGAGATAGAAAGATTGATGCTGTTGCGGCATTGGTTGATGCCTATGTTGCATACAAAGTTAATATCGAAGTATTTGAATAAGGAGGTTAAGCAATGTTAGTACGAGAAACAGTATTAATGCATTATGGCGTTAAAGGCATGAAATGGGGAGTTAGGCGTTATCAAAATAAAGATGGTAGTTTAACTTCTAAAGGTAAGAAACATTATACTGATGACGTCAATGCCGATGTTAATACCAGTAAATCTAAAAATCCATTAAAACGCCACAAACAAAATCTTATTAACAAATATATGTCAAACGGCTATTCCAAAGAAGCTGCTGAAGCAAAAGCAAAACAAAGAATGATTACTGAGGCTACGGTTGCGGTTGTCGGAGGTGTAGCAATAGCAGTTGTTGGTAAAAAAGTTGCAACAAGAGTTGGACAAGATTATTGCGACAAAATAATTAAATCTGGTCATGAAATACAAAATGTAGGCGCCAATAGTAAAGAAACATTTAAAGATAGACCTTTTTATGCAGCTATCAACAAACATGATAAGAAAGCTTATGGAACACTTTATCCTGCTGAAAAACGTAATAATGTACGAAACGAATCATCTATGCCATATGAAGGCATATATAGAAATAGGTTGAAAGTTACAAAAGATATAAAAAGAGCATCTAATAATAGCGCACGAAAAATTATGCAAGATATGCTGGAAAAAGATCCAAAATATCGAAAAGAAGTTATAAGCGCTATGAACGGAACCATGTATGGGTGGTCTGATGGTAAATCACCGGAGAAATTATTGAAAGAAAATCCAAAAAAATTTTATGATAGATTTAATCAAGCACTTGCTACTCCACAATTTCAAAATAATGATGTACATAAAAAATTCTATAAAGAATTAGAAAAACATGGTTATAATGCTTTAATCGATGTAAACGACACTAGATATAGCAGATATAAAAACATTGCAAAAAGTCCAACTATCGTTTTTGGGAAAAATGTTGTTGAAAAAATGGAAAGCAATAAGTACGATGAAGAAACGATTGATATTAATGCTTTGAGACATTTACTTAAAATACAAGAGCAAAATAAGTCTATTAAAAAAGCGGCTATAGTAGGAGCATATGGAAGTGAATATGTTATTGCTAGAGAATTATATAAACAATATCGTATTAATAAATATTTAAAAGAACATCCTAAATCGAAACTTACAGCCGATGAAATATTAAGGGAATCGTAAAAAATATGTTACAATGAGTACAGATGATATACTTTTATAGTGAAAGGATGGGAATATGAAGAACTTAATGAAACTAGAATATATCGCAAAAAAAAATGGATATATTAATATGGTTGATATGCTATCTGAATATGGTATGTTTCCTATTTTTAGAAAAGTGCTAAAAAAAGAAATTGATACTAAGAAAATAGATAGAATAGCTATCAAGAATGGTTATAACGATACCTGGGGTATGCTTATAGAATGTGATATGGTGCCCAGTGTCCAAAAACCATATAAAAATTGGTGTCATAACAAACCAAAATTTAAAATATTATTACTGAAAGATTTTATAGAATGCATGAGAAAGAGACCATAATTGATAGGTCTCTTTTTTATTTTTAAAGGAGGTCAACCAATGATAGTAAGAGAATCAGAATTAATGCACTACGGCGTCCTAGGAATGAAATGGGGACATAGAAAAACTGCTTCCTCTATATCTAGGAGTAAAACTATTAAAAACTATCATGAAGACTATTTAAAAGTTCATGATGGTAAAAAAGCCTATCAATTAAGCGATAGCGAATTAAAAAAACGCAATAAACGTCTTCAAGCGGAAGAACAGTACACTCGAATGACACAAAGTCAAAATAAAGGAAAAAAAGCAGTGAAGGCCATCATTGGTTTTGCTGGCACTTTAAACGCTGCTTATGGTGCTTATAAAACTTATGAACGATTTGGAAGAAAAATCGTAAGTAAAATTAGTTGAAAATAATTATTTAGTTCTTTTGAAATTAACACCTAACATTACGCCACCAACCATTACAGTCCCAACTACTACGCTTAAAACTTTATTAAATAATTCATGGATTCGTTCGTTAGATTCTTTAGCTACGAGATCCATCTTCTCTAAAAGTTCTTTAATTTCATCATTTAATATTAGTTTATCTTCTAATGATAAATCCTCACGTTTTAATTCATCTTGTAGAGTATTTATCTCAGACAAATATGCATCCAACACTTTGTGAGTATTTTTATCAGTATGTTCTATAACTTCATCCATTGCTTTAGTTACATCGGTTAGAGCATCAGAACACATTTTAGCAAATTCAGGGAACTTTTTTAAAACTTCTTTAGCAACTTCAGGATTCATACATTGTAACGACGAAGTAAAAGACATTATTTTATCTTTTGACATGTGACGCCAATCAGGAATATTTAAGCGTTTTAAAACTTCTTCTTCAGTTAATTCATGTTGTACTGAAGTTCTTCTTATATTTGGCAATTGTATGTTAGGTTTTTTAAATTCAAATTTCATATATGTCACCTTCCTAATATTGATTATAAATTATCACAACTGTTAATTCAATAAGAAGCACATATAAACAATATAAACTATTTAAGGAGTAAAAATTCAAAATGAAAATTATAGATAGATTACAGCACGGCTGGAATGCTTTCATTAATAACAAGGACCCTACTCTTAGGCCAGGACCAAGTTATTCATATCGACCGGATAGAGCTAGGTTCACTAGAGGAAACGAACGTTCAATCGTTACATCTATATTTAATAGAATTGCAATGGATGCAAGCAGTATAGATATAGAACATGTAAGAGTTGATAAGGACGGACGATTTACAGGAATAATTGATAGTGGGTTGAACAATTGCTTAACATTGGAAGCAAACATTGACCAGACAGGAAGAGCGTTCATGCAAGATGCGGTTATGTCAATGCTTGATGAAGGTGTTGTTGCTTTGGTGCCTATAGATACTACTCTAGATATTAACACCAATTCGTTTGATGTTGAGACGATTCGTGTCGGAAAAATTATGGAATGGTATCCTCAACATATTAAAGTACGTGTCTATGATGAGAATAGCGGTACTAAAAAAGATGTTGTGGTGCCTAAACGGTCTGTAGCAGTTATAGAAAATCCTTTCTATTCTGTTATTAATGAACATAACTCAACAATGCAACGATTAATAAGAAAACTTAATTTACTGGACGCAATCGATGAGCAAAGTGGTTCAGGAAAATTAGATTTAATTATTCAATTGCCTTATGTACTAAAGGGTGAACAGCGTATTAAAAACGCTGAAGATAGACGCTCTACATTAGAAAGACAATTGAATAATTCTAAATTAGGAATTGGTTACATTGACTCAACTGAGCATGTAATTCAATTAAATAGGTCATTAGATAACAATCTAATGAAACAAATCGAATACTTACAAAGCATGCTCTATAGTCAGCTTGGTATCACGCAATCTATTTTAGATGGTACAGCTGATGAAAAGACCATGCTTAATTACTTTAGTAGGACTATTGAACCAATAGTGTTTGCTATTGCCTGCGAAATGAAAAGAAAATTTTTAAGTAAGACTGCCAGAACACAAGGGCAGTCCATTTTTTATTTTAGAGACCCTTTTAAGCTAGTTCCAGTAACTGAATTAGCTGATATCGCAGACAAATTAACTCGTAACGAAATTGCGTCTTCAAATGAAATGAGACAAAAGATCGGATGGAAACCATCAACAGATCCTAAAGCAGATGAACTTAGAAATAAGAATCTAAGCGCCCCTAATGAAGAATCGCAATCGTTAAATAAAGAACAATATTATGAGGAGGAAAATCAAAATGGATGAACAATTTGACATTGAAGGTTGGGCTACCAAATGCAACATCAAGTGCGCTGATGGTCGTGTAATCATGCCAAATGCTTTTCAACATCAAGACGGAGAAACAGTGCCTGTTGTATGGAATCATGACCATAACAATCCAGAAAATGTATTAGGCCACGCATTACTAGAAAACAGACCGGATGGAGTTTATGCATACGTTAAATTCAACGATACCGAATCTGGAAAAGTTGCTAAATCGTTAACAGAGCATAAAGACATCACACGATTCTCTATCTGTGCTGGAAAATTAAAACAACAAGGATCTAACGTGGTTCATGGATTAATCAGTGAAGTTTCATTAGTTTTAGCTGGAGCAAATCCTGGAGCAGTCATCGAATCTGTAATCAAGCATGGTTCTGATGAAGGCGAAGAAGCAATTATCATCTCACATGATGAATTTCAATTATATCACAGTGCAGATGTTAAAGAACCAGTAAAAAAAGAGTCTAAACCTAATGAACAAGATCCTAAAGCAAAAAGCATCAAAGATATTATCGATAGCATGAGTGAAGAACAAAAAGAAGCTATGTATTTCTTAGTTGGAAAAGCAGTAGAAGATGCAAAAGCTGGAAAACTTGACGATGAAGAACCACAAGATGACAAAGTAGAACATTCTTTAAACGAAGAAGTAATTGACCAAGGAGGAACTTACATGAAAAACAATTTATTTGAAACTGGCGGAAACCAAACAGTATTAACGCATGCCGATGAAGAAGCTATCATTGAATTAGCTAAACAACGTAATAGCAACGGTTTCCAAGATGCATTAAAAACTTACATGTCTGAACATCAACATTTACAACATGGAATTGATCAAATCGATACTTTATTTCCTGAGTTTACTAATTTAAATCCAGGTGCTCCAGAATTATTAACAAGAGATCAAGGATTTGTTGACCATGTAATTAACGGTGCACACAAAACACCTTTCTCTAGAATTCGTACTAGAAAAGCCGATGCTAGAAAAGCCGAAATTAGAGCAAAAGGTTATAAGAAAGGTTCACAAAAAACAAAAATCGGTAACATTAATTTATTAACTAGAACTACTGATCCACAAACAGTTTATGTTAAAGATGAATTAGAAAGAGATGACATCGTAGATATTACTGACTTCGATGTGGTTGAATATCAATATGGTGTAATGAATATGGCATTAAAAGAAGAAGTAGCATTAGCTGTATTAATCGGTGATGGTCGTGAAACTGGAGATGCTCATAAAATTTCAGAAGAACATATTAGACCTATTTGGTTAGATGATGATCTCTATACTATTCATGGTGATGTGGATTTAGCAGCTATGAAAAAAGAATTACAAGGTACTAACACTGGAGCTAATTTCGGTGAAGAATATATTTACGCTGAAGCTATGATTAAACAATCATTATTCTTACGTGAACAATATAAAGGAAGCGGAAATGTTGAATTATTCTGCACACCACATATGTTAAATGTTATGCTATTAGCTAGAGATTTAAATGGTAGACGCATCTATTCGTCAAAAAATGATTTAACAAAAGCTTTAAATGTAAAAGACATTGTTACCGTAGAACAATTCGAAGGTAAAACAAGAAAAGTTTCAGAAGGTAACAAAACAAAACAATTATTAGGGTTATTTGTAAATATGGATGATTACAATATCGGTTCTACAAAAGGTGGAGAAATCTCTAAATTCTCAGATTTTGATATTGACTTCAACCGTTACAAATACTTAATGGAAACTAGATTATCTGGTGCCTTAACAAGACCTTACTCAGCAATCGCTTTAGAACTTGATGTTACAGATAAAACTGCAACAGGCGATCGTGTTGGGTAATTTTTAGTTTAAGGAGAAAATCAAAATGAGTAAATGGTACGGCAAGATTGCATATGGGGTAACAAAAGAAATCAAACCGGGATGTTGGTCAAACGTAATTGAAACAAAAAACTATTATGGTGATTTAATTAACGATAGATGGCGAAGACAAACCAGTAATAAAGTTAATGACGATATCAACTTCGTTAGTTCCTTGAGTATTCTTGCTGACCAATTTATCTCGGAACATTGCTATGATTTGCTTTATGCTGAGGTAATGGGTGTTAAATGGAAAATCACTGATATTTCTATTCAATACCCTAGAATACTTCTAACTCTTGGGGGTAAATACAATGGAAAGTAGAAGATTAAAACTGCATGAAATATTAGTAGAAATTTTAGGAGCGGACCATGTGTATTTTCAACCTCCAGAGAATGTTAAACTTGAATACCCTGCAATCGTATACTCAAGAAAACAAATCAGCAATCGTTTTGCAGACAATTTAGTTTACAAGCAAAATTTCACATATCAAATCACTGTCATTGATTATGATCCAGATAGTGCGATAACTGCCAAAATATCAACTATTATAAATTGTTCATATCAAAACAGTTATATTGCAGATGGACTAAATCATGACGTTTTTAATTTAATTGTATAAGGAGGATTAAACAATGGCTGCATTAGTTTGGGATCAAACTGGAAAAAAATATTATGAAACAGGCGTAGATAAAGGCGTTTACTATCCTTTAGAAGCAAGTGGTGCCTATGGTACAGGAGAAGCTTGGGACGGATTGATGTCTGTCGAAGAAAGTCCATCAGGTGCGGAACCTTCAGCAATCTACGCAAATAACCATAAGTACTTAGAATTAATGTCTGAAGAAGAATTTGCAGGTACTATTGGAGCTTACACTTACCCTGCAGGCTTTAACGCTTGTCAAGGTGTTGCAGAAATGAAAGAAAATACTGGTGTTTATGTCACTCAACAAGTAAGAAAGCATTTCGGATTTTCTTATAGAACATTAGTTGGTAATGACACAGAATTAGATGATCACGGATATAAACTACATTTGGTTTATAATGCATTAGCAAAACCATCTAGTCAAACAAATAACTCAAAGAATGATTCTGCGGAAGCTAAAGAATTATCTTGGGAATTCTCTACAACACCTGTTGAAGTAGGAGTTGATAAATTAAAACCAACTGCACATATCGTTATTGATAGTAGAGTTATCGATGCTGGTAAATTAAAGAAAATCGAAGATTTAATTTACGGTACAACTGAAAAAGAAGCAACTTTACCTTCGCCTAAAGCGATTTATGATATTATTGTTGCAGAAGGATAATTGAATTGAGGAATCGTGTAAAAAGCGATTCCTTTTTATTTTATTAATTTTAAAGGAGAGAGAAACATGTACAAATTAAATATTTCATATCAAGACTTTAATGGAAATGATCGTAAAGATTCATTCTTTTTTAATTACACTGAGGCTGAAGTACTTGAATTAGATTTTCAAGAAAAAGACGGAATTGAAGGATATATTAACAGAATCATCAAAGCTGAAGATGGAAAAAGTATCATCAAATTCATCAAAGAAATTATCTTAAAAGCATATGGTGAAAAAACAGCTGACGGGAGAGGCTTTGTTAAATCAAAAGAATTATCTGATTCGTTTGCAAGTACCAATGCTTTTTCAAAATTATTGTTAAGTTTGGCAACAGATGCAAAAGCTGCTGCTTCATTCATTAATGGATGCACTTCTAAAAGCTTAGTTGTTAAAGATTTAGAAGAAAACGAAAGCGATACACCAGACGCTTAAAGAACTATGCTAAAACTATACATTCCTGAAAGCGAAGATTGGGATTCAGATAAAGAAATGTTTATACCAATTCCATCTATAATCATTGAACTAGAGCATTCATTAGTTTCATTAAAAAAATGGGAGGAAATATGGTGTAAGCCATTTTTGTATACTGAAAAGCTCACGTTGGAAGAAAGAATGAGTTATGCAAAGTGTATGACCATAACACCAAATGTGGATGACGGTATTTACAAACGTCTAACCGTAAAAGATTTCAATGAAATTGAGCAGTATATTAACTCACCACATACTGCTACGAAACTTAATAATAATTCATTAACAAAAAAAGGTGGGATTAAAAAGAAAGAGATTATGACTGCTGAAATGATTTATTACTACATGATTAATCTCCATATACCTATTGAAATGTCGTATTGGCATCTCAATAGTTTGTTAACACTGATTAATTTATTTGTGCTAAAAAATACTCCAGAAAAGAAAATGAGTGAGCAAGATTTAGCATTGCAATATGCCGAATTAAATGCTAGAAGACAAGCGCAAATACGAAAAGATAGAGAAAATATGAAAGGAGAATAACTATGGCTAATTCGGAAACGATTTTAAATATTGCTAGAGGATGGTTAGGATGCAACGAAAAAGATAATACACATCGCCAAATTATTGATATTTATAATGCACACTCACCATTGGCAAGAAGTTATAAAGTTAAATACACCGATTCTTGGTGTGCAACGTTTGTAAGTGCATGTGCGATTAAAGCGGGATGTACTGATATTATTCCTACTGAATGCAGTTGCAATAAAATGATTGAATTATTTCAAAAGATTGGATGTTGGCAAGAAGATGAATCAGTAACACCTGCATCAGGTTGGATCATTTTTTATGACTGGCAAGACAGTGGTGTAGGTGACAATAGAGGTTCTTCCGAACATGTTGGTATTGTCGAAAAAGTATCTGAAGGAGTTATCACCGTAATCGAAGGAAATAAAAATGATTCGGTTGCTCGAAGAACACTAAAAGTAAATGGAAAATACATTAGAGGTTATGGTGTTCCAAACTTTAATCAAGTTGCAGTAAAACCTATTGAAAGCGAAAAGAAGTCAACCTTATATAAGGTTAAAGTAAACACGCCTAGCGGACTTAATTGTCGAAAAGAACCATCGACAAACGCAAACATTGTAACTGCTTATCCTAACAATACACCTTTAGACATTATTGCTGAAAGTAATGGATGGGGAGAAACAGCTGATGGATGGATCTTTCTGAAATATACTGCAAAGGTCAACAGTGATGCTAGCATTCAAAATGGAAATAAAAATAATGGTAAAGCTCTTGGTAATTATAAAACGACAGCTAAACCTGCTTTAAAGGTAAGAGAAGGGCCTGGCGAATCTTATGATAGAGTTCCTAAAAATAAATTAACAAAAGATGGACAAGCTCATTCCAATGAAAATGGTGGATTGTTACCTGGTACAACAGTGACAGTCTTAGAATGGATTGGCGAATGGGCAAAAATTCCATCCGGTTTTGTTAAAGGAACATATCTAGTAAAAGCTTAGTTCTAATGATTTCAATAGAAGAAAAGGGCGATTTTAAAGCTCTTACTGCTTATCTAAAAAAAATAAATAAAAATGCAAAAATAGAGATTTTAGATAAATATGGACAAGAGGGAGTACGTCTACTTTCTAAGGCTACTCCTGTACGTTCAGGTAAAACCGCCAATTCTTGGTATTACAAGATAGAACGTGGCAAAGATTCAGTGTCTTTAAATTTCTATAATTCAAATGTAAACAAAGGAGTTCCAATAGCAATCATATTACAGTATGGACATGGAACTCGTAATGGAGGTTGGGTACAGGGTCGAGACTATATTAATCCTGCTATTCAGCCTCTTTTTAATAAATTAGCTCAAGAAGCTTGGAAAGAGGTGACTGAAGTATGAGTCGAGAAATAGATGAAAAAATTGTCTCGATGCAATTTAATAACAAAGATTTCGAGAAGAATGTAGGCGTCACGCTATCTACATTAGACAAACTAAAAAGTAAATTAAATTTTAAAGAGTCACTTAAAGGTTTTGAGCAATTAGATAAAGGTGCGAAAAAAGTTGATTTTAGTAAACTTCAATCTGGAGTTGAAACTGTAAAATTAAAACTATCAGCAATGGAGGTTGTTGGCATAACTGCGTTAACTAATATCACCAATAGTGCTATAAGTACAGGAAAGCAACTTGTAAGCGCCTTAACAATCGATCCAATTAGAACAGGATTGGACGAATACGAAACACAGATCAATGCAATACAAACAATCTTAGCAAATACTGAAAGTAAAGGATCGAATCTTACACAAGTAAACGCTGCATTAGATGAGTTAAATACCTATGCTGATAAAACTATTTACAACTTTACAGAAATGACTCGTAACATTGGTACTTTTACTGCGGCTGGTGTTGATTTGGATAAGTCAGTATCTTCTATCAAAGGTATTGCCAACTTAGCAGCTGTATCAGGTTCAACAAGTCAACAAGCTTCAGTTGCAATGTATCAATTGTCACAAGCTTTAGCTGCCGGTACAGTTAAATTACAAGACTGGAACTCAGTTGTAAATGCGGGAATGGGTGGACAAATCTTCCAAGATGCCTTGAAGCGCACGGCCGAACACATGGGTAAGAATGTTGATGAGTTGATTAAAAAATATGGCTCATTCAGAGAATCTTTATCTCAAGGTAATTGGTTAACAACAGAAGTACTTACTGAAACATTAACACAATTATCCGGAGCATATAGCAAAGCTGACTTAATTGCGCAAGGATACACTGAAAAACAAGCTGAAGAAATTAGTAAGTTAGCAGAAACAGCAGTAAACGCTGCTACTAAAGTTAAGACTGTAACACAATTATGGGATACCTTAAAAGAAGCCGCTCAATCAGGATGGACTCAATCTTGGGAAATAATTATTGGTGACTTTGAAGAATCAAAAGATTTATTGACTAGCATTAGCGACAGTGCTGGAGCGATCATTCAAAAGTCAGCTGATAAACGAAATAAATTACTATCGAATTTAAGTACAGGATATAAGCAATTCGTTAATGAAGGAATATCAGATACTGGAAAATTTGATGAAACTTTTAAACAAGTAGCGAAAGACCATGGCATTGCAATTGATGATATGGTTGCTAAAACAGGATCGTTTGAGAAAGCATGTCAACAAGGCTGGGTTACTGGAGATATGCTAAAAGAAACCGTATCTAAGATGGCTGAATCTTATGCTTCAATGTCTGCCGAACAGAAAAAGAATGCGGGTGTAACTTCAGACACTATAGATAGCATTAACAAATTAAATTCATCTTTACAAGATGGAAGCTTATCTGCTGATGATTTTGCTAAGAAATTCAATAGGCTATCCGGTAGGCAAAATGTTATTGCTGGATTATCGTCTGCGGTTAATGCTTTAGGGAAATATATTTCAAGTATTAAAGAAGCTTGGAAAGACGTGTTTCCTGATATGCAAGGCGAAACACTATATAAATATACAGAAGAATTTAAAAAATTCTGTGAATCATTAAAACCTACAGAAGAGCGTTTGAACAATTTAAAACGAACTTTTGAAGGTCTTTTTTCTATTCTAGATATTTTTAAAAAAGGATTGGAAACAGTAATTAAAACAATATTTAATTTTGTAAACTCTGATGGAGCATCATCACTAATCGACCTCTTATTAAGTTGTACAGCAAGTATTGGGGATTTCTTTACATCGTTAGATAAAGGTTTTGAAACAACAGGCGCTACTGAAAGTTTAGGCAAAATAGTAACTGGAATTTCAAATTTATTAGTTGGTGTCACAGGTTCATTACACAATTTTTCCGATGCATTAAGCGTTGTTGGAGGTTATGTCAGCAAATTTGTTGGCAGTATTTGGAACGGTTTCGGTAAAGTATTTGGATGGATTACCGATAATATTTCAACGAAAGATGTGTTTGCAGGATTGTTTGGAGCAGGCGTTTTTCAAGGAATTAAAACATTTAGCGGATTATTAGATAAAATTGAAGAATCTGTTGGGAAAATATCAGGAATAGTTGATGAAGTGAAAGGCGTTTTACATGATAAATTAAACTTTAAAGAAACCTCTTCTGATTTCTCTTCAGGATTAGCTGAAATACATGATGCTTTACTAGCGTTTACAAGCGGTATTAAAACTGTGACATTAGTTTCTATTGCTGCTTCAATTGGGATTTTAACAGCATCATTGAAAACGATTTCGAAAATCAAAATGGTTGATGTTGGTAAAGGTTTGACAGCAATGGGCGTTATGTTCTTTATGCTTGACAAATCATTTAAATCAATTTCGAAAATAGTATCTGGGAGCAATTTAAGAGGAATTGTGAAATCTGGAGCTACTCTTATCTTAATATCTCAATCAATCAAGGTTCTTGGTAAAGCGTTAACAATTATAGCGAAGATTGATGGAATAAGATTAACTAAATCTCTCGTAACATTACCAATCGCTTTAAAAATATTAATAACATCTATGAAAAGCATGGATGGTGCAAAAGTATCACCTTCGAGCATGTTAGCAATAACTGTAATAAGCAAAGCTTGTGGTACTTTAGCAAAGGCACTTCAAGAATTTGCAAAATTATCATGGGATAAAATAATTAGAGGATTAGTTGGTATGGGTGGCGCTTTAGCCGAATTATCCATCATTACTAAATTGACTGACAAATATCTTGGTAAATCTTCAGCGTTAAGCAGTGTTTCTTTAAATATTGCAGTTAAGAGTTTAACTGATATGGCTGATGGTTTAAGCGCTTTCGGAAAGATGAACTGGAAGACCATAACTAGAGGTCTAGCAGGAATGGGCGGAGCTCTAACAGAAATTAGCATTATTACTGGCATTGCTGGTAAGTTGGCTAAAACAGATAGTATTAAATCTTCAACTGCGTTAGTTATAGCTGTTCAAAGTTTAAGCAAAATAGCCGAATTCATGAAACAAGTAAGCGTATTGTCATGGGAAGATATAACTAAAGGGTTATCTGCTATGGGAGGAGCGCTTACTGAGTTAAGTGTATCTATCGGTGTTTTAAGCAAACTAGGAAAAGGAAAAAGCTTATTTGCGTCTACATCAATTTTAATCACGGTTCAAAGTTTGGAAGAAATCAGTAAATTCTTACAACGAATTTCATTCTTAAGTTGGGAAGAAATTACAAAAGGTTTAGTAGCGATGGGAGGTGCATTTGCTGAGCTCGCCATAGTTACAGGTTTACTTGGTAAATTAGCTGGACTATCAGGATTAGTAGGAGCCGCAACAATCTTAATTGCAGCTCAAAGTTTAGAAGAAATCTCAAAGGCTTTACAAAAGATTGGAAAATTAAAAGAAGATGAAGTCATAAAAGGTTTAGCTGGACTAGGAGGAGCGCTTGTTGAATTAGGTGTAGTCAGTGGTTTACTTGGATACCTAACTGGACTAAGTGGACTACTAGGCGCAGGAACTATTGTTGTTGCTGTTTCAAGTTTAGGTGAATTAGCAGATGCTTTAAAAAAATTCGCAAGCATGTCTTGGTATGAAATAAATCGTGGACTAGATGCGATGGGAAAAGCTTTAGGCAATATTGCTATAGGAAATTTAGCAAATACATTAGGTGGATTAGGAGCACTAACTATTGCCAAAGTAGCAAAACCTATTGGTGAGTTAGCCGATTCAATTAAGAAATGGGAAAATGTTTATATATCACCAAATATGAAACCTGACTTAATTAATCTCTCACAAGGAATTAAAGCATTTACCCTAGGAGGTTGGGGAGCAAACACAATAACAAAAATCGCACAACCTTTAGGTGTTTTAGCGGGTTCGCTCAAACGTTGGGAAAAAATAAGCATATCCCCAAACATTAAACCTGATTTAGTTAACTTATCAGAAGGTGTTAAATCTTTCACTCTTGGCGGATGGGGTGCTGATACAATTTCAACACTTGCTAAACCAATAGGAACATTAGCTGATTCAATTAAGAAATGGGCGGACGTAAGTGTATCACCAAATGTTAAACCGGATTTGATTAATATAGCCGATGGCATTAAATCGTTCACTCTTGGAGGTTGGGGAGCCGATACTATATCTAAGGTATCAAGTTCACTAGGAACTTTAGCTGACTCACTTTCAAAATGGGAAAATATTTATGTATCACCTAATACCGAAGCTGATTTAACAAGAATTGCGAGGGGAGTTAAGGCGTTCACATTTGCCTTTGGTGGTGGGTTCTCTATTGATGTAATCGCCAAACCATTAGGTAAATTAGCAGATTCTGTTAAAAAATGGGAAGATATCAACGTATCTCCAAACGTAAAACCCGATATGGTTAATATTGCGGAAGGCGTTAAAGCATTTACATTTGCTGTTGTAGGAGGATTTTCTATTGATTTAATTGCCAAACCATTAGGTAAATTAGCAGATTCTGTTAAGAAATGGAAGGATATTAGTGTATCACCAAATATCAAACCTGATCTAATTAATATCGCAACTGGTATTAAAGCGTTTACTTTTGCAGGACCTGGTGGGTTCAGTATTAGTACTATTTGTGAACCATTAGGAACATTAGCTGACTCAATTAAGAAATGGGCTGATGTTTATGTGTCGCCAAACGTAAAACCTGATTTAACAAATATTGCGGAAGGCGTTAAAGCATTCTCATCAACTGGGGTTGGAGGAAATGTTTTGTCAGAAATCGCACAACCTTTAGGAATATTAGCCGATTCACTTTCAAAATGGAGTAAGCTTACATTCCCTGAAAGTATTTCGAATGATTTAAGCACATTAGCTACTGCTTTGAGATTGTTCGGCAGCGTTGGTGATATATCAGGTTCATTAGGTGCTTTAAAAAGTGTAGTAAGTAGTTTAGAAAAGTTAAGCGCTATAAATATTCCAAACATCAGTTCAGGAATCGTCGGGTTAGGTTCAGCATTTGTTACATTGGGAACTAGTGCAAGTTCATTAGCTGGAGTTGGCTCACTAATTGTTTACAACATTGTAAACCCATTAGAAAATTGTACGACAAGAGTTACGAACGCTGTAGTTGGAATCATGAATACTATATCGTCTGTAGCTAATAGTAATAGCGGAATGGTTAAAACAACATTTACAAATATTGTTGATGGTATTGCGCAAACGTTAAACAACAAAGCAGGCGAATTCGAAAAAACTGGGCAATTGTTTTCTACTAGTATGGCTAATGGCATCAATGGCAAGAAAGAATTAGTTGTTTCTGCAGTCGCTAATATGGCTGCTGCTGCAACAAATGCATCAGGAAATATTGTACATTATAGCACATTCTATGATAATGGTGCCAATCTAATCCAAGGTTTTATCAATGGTATGAAAAGTAAGAAAAAAGCAGTGATTAAAGCTAGTAATGAATTGGCTTCTGCTGCAGCTAAAGCAAGTGCGAAAACACTTGACGAGCATTCTCCGTCGAAAGTTGGTTATGGTATTGGCGCTTATTATGGCGAAGGCTTCGTAAATGCTATCATCGACAAAGTAAAAGCAGTTAAGAATGCTGGAACAACTTTAGCTAATGCCTCTATCGACTCTGTTCGTAACACAATGAGTAAGGCTAAAGAATTACTTAACAATATTTCGGCAAGCAATCCGACCTTAACACCGTTAATGGACTTGACTAATATTAACAATGGTCTTTCACAAGTTGAAACAATGTTTAATAGATCACGTTCATTAGCATTAGCTAGTTCAATTAACGTCCAAAGTAATTCTCAAATAATGAGAGAAACGGTTGATACTGCTGTCAAATCAGTATTAGACAAAATCAATCAAAATGGAGAAGATATTGGAAATCAAACATATGTATTGGAAACTCATGTGGACATGAATGGGCGAGAAATTGCAAAAGCATCTGCTAAGTATACTCAAGAAGAGTTAAATAGATTAAACAAAATAGAATCAAGAAAGAGAGGTAATATTTAATGGATATGACAGCATATCATTCGTCATTACCGTTACCAGATTCTGCGACGCAAATCAATGGCGAATATCTTGAACGAAGTGTTGTAGGTTATAGAACACTTTCGGTTGAAGGAAGGGAATTGTTAGACGTTGATATTACCGAAACAACTGTAGGTAACTCTGATGGTTCGACATATAGAAGAAAAAGAGATCAAACAAGAACATTAAAAATCTCTTATGCATTATGCGCTAATTCATATAGCGATTATCATTCGTTATACAATAAATTAAAAAGTATTTTACATGATGGTGAATTAAAAATCATCTTCAAAGATGAATCTGATGTATATTACACAGGAGTAGTGGAAAGTGTCTCTGCTACTCCTATTGATACTGTTGACGCAGTAGCTTCACAAGGAGATATCTCAATTAAATGTATGGATCCTTATAAATATTCAGTTGAAGAAAAAGAAGTAACTGCAACATTAGATAACGGATATGCTTTCGAAATCGATTATAAAGGAACTAGAAAAGCTTATCCAAAAATCGAAGCTGTAATGCATGGCGACAATGGTTTTCTTGCTTTAGTAAACGATC
>OGRR01000064.1_pt1 | contig 110142 bp, 91 predicted proteins | sample 1553511 | NCBI WGS metagenome assembly OGRR01 (sample SAMEA2580040, study PRJEB22360) | human gut metagenome | biome: human gut; feature: human-associated habitat; material: faeces | place: Denmark | collected 2008/2010 | reverse complement strand
AGCATCCACCCTCGAAGTTGAATACGCCGTTGTCATCCCAGCCGTGCTCGTCATCACCGATCAGAAGACGCTTCGGGTCAGTAGACAGAGTGGTCTTACCTGTTCCAGACAGACCAAAGAAGATAGCGGTGTTCTCACCGTTCATATCGGTGTTAGCGGAGCAGTGCATGGAAGCCATGCCCTTTAATGGAAGGAAGTAGTTCATCATAGAGAACATACCCTTCTTCATCTCGCCGCCGTACCAAGTATTGATGATAACCTGCTCATGGCTGGTGATGTTGAATACTACTGCAGTCTCAGAGTTAAGACCTAATTCCTTGTAGTTCTCAACCTTAGCCTTGGATGCGTTGTAAACAACGAAATCTGGCTTGAAGTTCTCCAGCTCCTCAGCTGTTGGGCGGATAAACATGTTCGTTACAAAGTGAGCCTGCCAAGCAACCTCTACGATGAAACGAACTGCCATTCTGGTGTCCTTGTTTGCACCACAGAATGCATCTACAACATACAGCTTCTTGTTAGAAAGTTCTTCCTGAGCGATCTTCTTTACTGCTGCCCATGCTTCTTCGCTTGCCGGATGATTATCGTTCTTATACTCGTCAGAGGTCCACCATACTGTGTCCTTAGAGTTCTCATCCATAACGATGAACTTATCCTTAGGAGAACGTCCGGTGTAGATACCAGTTCTGACATTAACAGCACCCAGCTCGGTAACCTGTCCCTTCTCATAGCCTTCCAGTTCCGGCTTTGTCTCCTCTGCAAACAGATCTTCATAAGAAGGATTGTATACAACTTCTGTAGTTCCAGTAATACCATACTGGCTTAAATCCACTTTTGCCATTTTACATTAACCTCTCTTTTCTTAAATATCTGTATATAATTGGTGTCTTTGGGGCAAACCAAAAAGCATCCCAATCTATTTATATTATTCCAGAATTTTCACTAAAAGTCAATTGCTTTTTTTACCAATTGGGCACATCTTTTTGCCAGTTTTTAGGTTTTTTTGTTAAAAAATTAACATTGTGTTTAAACGCCATATACAAGCTGTCCAAGCCAGATGATAAATGGGATTGTTGCAGCAAATAAAATCGTAGAAAGAAGCGTTGCCCTCGCACAAAGAGCTGGTTCCATATCGTGCTGAATTGCATATACGCTTGTCAGATTTGCCACCGGACATGCCACATAAATCAACACTGCCATTCTTAAATTCGGATCTAACGGAAGAAGTGCCATCACTACTAACATTATAAGCGGGCAAATCAAATTTCGGATTAATGAGATCACATATGCTCTTTTTTCTGTCACAATCTGAAGAAGATTTCCATCCGCAAGCATAACGCCGACGATGATCAGCGCCATAGGTGTTGTGATTCCTCCGATATTGGAGCAGACTGTCTGAAGCGGTCTTGGAAAATGCAAATGAAAAATCAACATCAAAATGAGTGCAAGTGTACTTATATTAAGCGGTGTTAAGAAAATCTTTGGATGAAATTTCTGCCTTGTAAAAAGAGAAATCTGAAGCGTGAAAAATAACAAATTAAATGCAATAATTCCTGCTGCACCGTAAAGTGTTCCCCACTCTCCCATTAACGCAATACATAGAGGCATTCCAATAAAGGTGCAATTAGGATATGTGCAAAGTCCAGTGTAGGCTGCACGCTTTTTTTCCGGCACCTGTTTTATTTTTGCATATAGCATACACCCAGCTGATGTAAGTGCCATACAGGAAAAAAGAAGCGCCACAGCAATGGCAACATTTACTATATCTTGTCCACTTGCCTCCATGCTGCTTGCTGACAGCACTGTAAACGGAAGAATGAGTGATGAAACAAGTTTTGAAAGATAGCGCTGCTGCTCTTTTGTGATCAGATTTTTCTTTCCAGCCACGTAGCCGACGATTACATAGCCAAAGATTATAAGAATCTGCTCAAACACAATTTGCATTGACATAAAATAGTCCCCCTTGTTTTTTTACAAATCCATTATACCGAAAGGATTCCCACAGCGCAATAAAAAACTCCCACCATTCCTTTCGGATGATGAGAGTCTTTTTTTCTATCAATCAATTTTAAAAAATCTTTTGCAAGCAATTATGCTGCATGTGTTCCGTTTGACGTGCCTGATGTCTTTGCGCACTCTGCTTCAAATTCACGCAGCTTTCTTGCTGCCTGTGGTGTAAGTGTCGTTGGTACCTGGATCTCGACAACCGCATACTGATCGCCGAAGACTTTGGAATCCTTCATTGATACAATACCTTTGCCTCTTAAACGGATCTTGCTGCCTGACTGAGTACCTGGTTTTATCTTGCAGATAACATCACCATGAATAGTCTGAATGCGAGCCTCGCCGCCAAATACAGCTGTTGTAAATGGAATCTGCACTGTCGTGTATACATCCATTCCTTCACGGCGAAATCCTAGCTTATCCTGTACAGTTACTTTAAGTAACAGATCGCCTGTACGGCCGTTTCTTCCGACATTGCCTTTTCCTTTAAGACGAATTGTCTTTCCTGTATCTATACCTGCCGGAATCTTAATTTCAAGTGTCTGAACCTTTCCATCAGAACCCTGCAGACGAACTCTCTTGTTTGCACCAAAGGCTGCTTCATCAAAGCTAACCGTAACTTCTGCTTTGACATCAAGGGAATTTGCTTCGTCTGCACCAGTTCCAAAGCCTGAACCATAATCAGATCCAAAGTCTGAATAACTACTGTAGCCATCTGCGCCCTGACCAAAACCAGAACCAAAGCCACTAGACGAATAGCTTCTTCTGCCTGAACTTCCAGTACCGCCAAAACCACCCTTAAAATGACCGCCGCCGAACAAATTTTTTAATATATCATCCATGTCGGCTTCATTTCCATTAAAATGATACTCCTGATAACCGCCGTTTTGACCAGCATTCTTAAATCCGCCAAAACCACCAAAGCCGCCTGCTCCACCGGAATAGCTACCTGAGTAACCATTTGCGCCCTGACCAAAGCCTTCCTCAAATGCAGCATGGCCATACTGGTCATAAAGCTTACGCTTCTTCTCGTCACCGAGTACATCGTAAGCCTCATTTACCTCTTTAAAATGCTCTGCCGCTGATGCATCTCCTACATTACTGTCTGGATGATACTTCTTGGCTAATTTTCTATATGCTTTCTTTATTGCAGATGCGTCTGCACTGCGGCTGACGCCTAATACTTCATAGTAATCTCTTTTCATCACAGTTCTCACTCCTTTTTTATGAAACGCTCCAAATAAAGAGCTTCGTGCTTAACTGTTTCCAAATGGCAGAACGATATTGTTGTTCTGCTCTACATGTACTATAACACTTATTATTCTATCTGTCAATAAAATTCATAATTTATTTTGTGAAAGTTTTGCGATACCTACAGTTCACGCATCTATATTACAAAAGCCCTTCACCTTCGGGCTTTGCCTCAATATTGGCTTCTATTTGAACTGTAGCGTCAATATCAATCAATTTTCCCCAGCGATAATTCCATACATCTCTGGTCTTCTGTCGCGAAATAGTCCCCACTCGAGGCGCTTTTGTGCTAGCTCTGCCAAATCAAATTCGCTGTAAAGAATTTCTTCCTGATCGCGTGATGCTTCGCTTATAAGCTCTCCTGTTTCGTCTGCAATGAATGATGATCCATAAAAATTTAATGCAGATGTCTGGCCACCATTTCCTTCGCATGGCTCTACTGTTTCTGTTCCAATTCGATTTGCTGCTATGACTGGCATCAGATTTGCTGCTGCATGCCCCTGCATGACGCGTCTCCAGTGCGGCATGCTGTCGCACTCTAGTATTGGCTCGGAGCCGATGGCTGTCGGGTAGAGCAAAATTTCTGCACCTAAGAGTGCCATGCTGCGTGCTGTCTCTGGGAACCACTGATCCCAGCAGATGCCAATTCCGATTGTTCCATAGCGTGTTTTAAATGCCTTGAAACCTGTATCGCCCGGTGTGAAATAAAATTTTTCCTGATAATAATGATCATCCGGGATGTGCGTTTTTCGATATACGCCAAGCAGTGTTCCGTCTGCGTCTATACATGCTACGGAATTATACAGATTGTTGACGTCCTTCTCATAAAAACTGATTGGAAGAACAACCTGAAGCTCTTTTGCAAGGCGCTTGCCCATCTGAACTGCCTTATTTTCTTCTACTGTCTCGGCATACTGATAGAAATCGTAGCGGCGCTGCTGACAGAAATATTCGCGCTCAAACAGCTCTGGCAAAAGAATGACATTGGCGCCGTTTGCTGCGGCTTCTCTGACCATTTCTTCTGCATGCGAAAGACTCTCTTTGGGATTTGTGCTGCATTTCATCTGAATTGCTGCTACTTTTATTTTACTCATGAATTTTCCTCTCTTCTCCACAAATATCGCGTACAGCGTCTGATTTCGCTATAAGGATATAATGCGCTGCTATTTCGTTTCAATCATCTTGGAATCTGCTGTGTTATGCAGTGAATATTTCCGCCTCCTGTCAAAATATCTCTCGCAAAAACAGGTATTACCTTTCTGTCTGTATTCCACTGCTGCATAAGCTGCACGGCTCGCTCATCACTTTCTTTATTTTCACCGCCAAACACTGGCAAAATGATCGCATCATTTGAAAAATAAAAATTGACATAGGATGCTGCAAGGCGCTCTCCAACTTCTCGCATATCCTCGCCTTCCTCAAATGTATAGCCATCAAGATCCTCTTTTGTGATGCATATCGGATGATCCGGAATCGGAAGCTTATGAATAACAAGCTTGCGGCCTTTTGCATCTCGCACATTTTCAAGATACGATAAGCTTTGATGTGACAGCTCATACTGAGGATCATCTTTATTGTCTGTCCACGCAAGCACTACCTCACCTGGGCGAAGAAAGGCACACACGTTGTCTACATGCTCGTTTGTCTCATCCTGATAAATTCCTCGTGGAAGCCATAATACCTTCTTGATTCCAAGAAAACGTGACAGCTGTTCTTCAATCTGTTCTCTTGAAAGATTTGGATTACGTCCAGCACTTAACAGGCAGCTTTCTGTCGTCAAAAGTGTGCCCTCTCCATCACTGTGAATGGAGCCGCCTTCTAATACAAATGGCGCAGCATCGTACCAGTCAAAGCCAAACTGATCTGCAAATGCACTGGCAAATACATTGTCCTTTTCCCAGGAAGCATACAAACCATCGACATTTCCGCCCCACGCATTAAATTCCCAATTTACGGCGCGAATAACAGAATCACTGACAGAACCTGAATTTTGATCTGAACTTTCTTGATTTGAATTTACAGTATGGTGTGCATTTGATTTGACAAAAGTAGGTGCCACATCTCTTGCCCATGCATCATCGGTATCTGCAAAAAAAAGCTCAATATTGTCCTGCTGCATTATGTCCACGTTTTTATTTTCTCCAAACAGCTTTTCTTGTGCAATTGGAAGTGTTTTTTTCGTGACTGCAACGTAGACCTTCTCACTCTGTGCTATTGCTTTGATCACTGCTGCAAATGCATTCCCTGCCGCCTTTGCCTCATATCCCCACGAACCCGGGCGCTTTGGCCATATTAGAATGCAGCCCTGATGCGGCTCAAACTCGCCAGGCATGTAAAAGCCATCCTCGCGCGGAATTTGCTTTATCAATTTCATATAAATTTCTGATTCCTTCCTCTTTCTTAGATGAATTCTATACGCGTCAATGTTTGACGAAACCATTACACCGATGTCGTTTCATAACACCACTAAGAAAGTCTATTTTTGAAATCTTCATATCCAAAGCGCTTTACTGTCTCGATGGCTCCATCTTCATGAAGCAAGCAAATATCTGGCAGACCAATTCCATTAAATGTATTGTTTTTTACCATTGAATAAATTGCCATATCTTCAAATACAAGACGGTCTCCCACATGAATTTCATGGTCAAAGCTATAATCACCAATCACATCTCCAGCCAGACATGTCATGGATGAGAGGCGATACGTATAAGGCTTCTTACCAGCTTCATCGCCGCCTTTAAGCGGTGGGCGGTACGGCATCTCTAATACATCCGGCATATGACATGCTGCAGATGCATCCAATATCAGAATAGAAAGGTCATTGTCCACAATATCCTGAACCTCTGTTATCAAATAACCCGCGTTTAATGCAATTGCTTCACCAGGCTCCAGATATACTTCCAGATGATAGGTATCCTTTATTCGCTTTATAAGGCGAATCAGACGTTCAATATCATAGCCTGGTCTTGTGATATGATGACCGCCTCCGAGATTAAGCCATTTGATCTTCTTTAAATATGGTTCAAAAGACTTTTCAAAAGCGTTGAAGGTTGCCTCCAAATCATCAGAATCCTGCTCGCAGAGCGTATGCATATGAAGTCCTTCTATTTCTTTTGGAAGTGTTTCTGGAAATTTTGCGCGCACTACACCAAGACGTGAACCTGGTGCACACGGATCATATATTGCATGACCCTCCTGTGTGGAAAACTCTGGATTGACACGCATTCCGATACTTACACGATTCCCGTTTTCTCTCTGACTGTTATTATATTCAGAAATGATTTCTTTGTGCTTTTCAAACTGCGCAAATGAATTGAAAATGATATGATCACAGATCGTTACAAGCTCCTTCATATCCTCTGTCTTGTAAGCTGGTGCAAAGACATGGTTTTCTTTTTTCATCTCTTCATATCCAAGCCTTGCCTCATAAAGACCGCTGGCGGTCGTACCACTTAAGTACGACCCGATCAGCGGATATACGCGAAACATTGAAAAAGCTTTCTGTGCCAAAAGGATATGACAGCCCGTCTCTTCTTCGACACGATGCAGACATTCCAGATTTTCTCTTAGCTTTTTTTCATCAACCACATAGGCTGGTGTTTTGATTGTTTCCCACATAGCTTCATTACTCCACGATCTGCGGATTTTCATCTACTACCCACGGCAGACCATAGCGGTTTAACATATCCATATATGGATCTGGATCAAACTCTTCTACATTGAATACACCTGGCTTTTTCCATACCTTATCCATGACAAGTGCTGTTCCAATCATTGCCGGAACACCTGTTGTATAAGAGATTGCCTGGGAACCTACCTCGCGGTAGCACTCCTGATGATCACATACATTGTAGATATAGATGGTCTTCTTCTTTCCATCCTTAGTTCCTGTATAAATACAGCCAATATTTGTCTTTCCTACTGTTCTTGGTCCTAAGGAAGCCGGATCTGGCAGCAATGCCTTTAGGAACTGAATCGGAACGATCTCTTTTCCTTCAAAGTTAATAGGTGATGTGGAAAGCATACCAACATTTTCAAGGCACTTCATATGAGTCAGATAACTCTGACCAAATGTCATAAAGAAGCGAATGCGCTTTACACCTGGAATATTCTTTGCAAGAGATTCGATTTCCTCATGATGAAGCAGATACATATCCTTCTCACCAACCTGTGGGAAATCATATACACGCTTGATCTCCATCGGCTTTGTCTCTACCCAGTGACCATTCTCCCAGTAGGAGCCATTTGCAGAAACCTCTCTTAAGTTGATTTCCGGATTGAAGTTTGTTGCAAACGGATAGCCATGATCGCCACCGTTGCAGTCTAAGATATCAATTGTCTCGATCTCATCAAAATAGTGCTTTAATGCATATGCACTGAAAACACTTGTTACGCCTGGGTCAAAGCCAGTTCCAAGAAGTGCAGTCAGACCTGCCTTTTCAAAACGCTCCTTATATGCCCACTGCCATGAATAATCAAAGTAAGCAGTGAAACCTTCATCCTTGCAGCGCTTTTCATAAATAGCTCTCCACTCTGGATCATCTGTATCCTCTGGCTCATAGTTTGCAGTATCAATATAGTCAACACCACATGCAAGACATGCATCCATAATGGTCAAATCCTGATAAGGAAGTGCAACATTCAAAACAGCCTGTGGCTTATAGGAATTGATTAATGCCTTTAACTCTTCTACGTTGTCTGCATCTACCTGTGCTGTTGTGATTACAGTCTTTGTGGTACCCTCAAGCTTTTCCTTTAATGCATCACACTTTGATTTTGTACGGCTTGCAATGCAGATCTCTGTAAAGGTGTCGCTGTTCTGGCAGCACTTATGAATTGCTACACTTGCTACTCCACCACATCCAATAATTAAAAGTCTTCCCATCGTTTTGTCCTCCTGTTTTGTATTAGTTTTCCTCTTCTTCCAGCATATCCTCAACATATCGAGGAAGCATAAATGCACCCTTGTGCAGATTCGTGGTGTAATACCACGTTTTTATATTACGCTCCTTCCAGCGTTCCACATTTAAATCTGTCAGCGGATGATATTTTTTCGACGTAAATCCAAACAGCCAATAACCTGATGCACATGTTGGAATATGTGCCTGATATACTCTGCTTATTGGAAAGCTGTGGCTTGCTTTTCGGTGCATTGCGCGGCATGTATCCTCATCTTCATCATAGAATGGACTTCCATGCTGATAAACCATGATGCCATCCTCTTTTAAAGCGCGATAGCAATTTCCATAAAATTCCTTCGTAAACAATCCTGCCGTATGACCTAACGGATCAATTGCATCATTTATAATCAGATCATATTGATCATTCTTTGAACGAAGAAAACGAAGACCATCTGCGTAAAAGACGCGCACACGCGGATCATCCAGACCTCTTGCATTGTCTGGGAAAAACTTCTTGCAGACATCTACAAATACCTCATCTGGCTCAACCACATCAATCTCTTCAATCTCTTTATAATAAGAAAGCTCTCTTGCTACGCCTCCATCTCCGCCTCCAATTACAAGCACACGGCGCACATTTGGATGAACTGCCATAGGCACATGAACGATCATCTCGTCATATACAAACTCATCCTTCTCGGAAAATACAATGCTTCCATCGGAGCTGATAAACCGTCCAAATTCCTTTGAATCAAACACGTCTATTCGTTGGAAATCGGTCTGCTCGCCGAACAGCTGCTTTTCCACTTTCACTGACATTTTTACCTTGTCAGTATGATAATCTGAAAACCAAAGCTCCATTTTTTATCCTTTCAGCTGCCACATTTTATTCTGCAGCCTTATAATACATTTAAATACTCTACTGCTGGATCTTCTGTTCCCTGCATAGAACAGCCCTTTTCCTTTGCATAAAGTACATATTCAATAATTTCGTCTGTAATAAGCTCGCCTGGTGCCAAAATCGGGATTCCCGGCGGATAACACATGACAAATTCGGCACAAATGCGGCCAGATGTCTCTCTAATTGGAAGGCGTGTCTTTTCTGAATAAAATGCTGTCTGCGGTGATACAAGTACCTTCGGATTAATGTACTCTGTATTTAACATACTAGCCGGGTCCTTTGAATATAAACGCTTTATATCGGCAAGTGCACCAACAAGACGCTCTATATCCTGAATACGGTCTCCGATGGAAATATAAGCTAAAATATTTGCTATATCACCAAGCTCAATCTGAATATCATACTCATCACGAAGCAAATCATAGACTTCGATTCCCGCAAGACCAATATCTCTTGTATAAACAGAAAGCTTTGTGACATCAAAATCATAAACGCTTCCTCCATTGATTAAATCCTTGCCGTAGGCATAATAGCCGCCAATCGCATTGATTTCATCACGGGCATACTCTGCCATTTTTGCGACCTTTGCGAAGGATTCTTTTCCGCGAAGTGCCAGATTTCTTCTGGAAATGTCAAGGCTTGACATCAACAGATATGATGCACTTGTTGTCTGTGTCAGGTTAATGATTTGACTGACATACTCCCAATTTACGTTCTTTCCTGTTAAAAGGATGGAGCTTTGCGTCAGGCTTCCGCCTGATTTGTGCATGGAGACTGAGGCCATATCTGCTCCTGCATCCATCGCACAAACTGGAAGATTTTCTCCAAAATAAAGATGCGTTCCATGTGCCTCATCTACAAGCACCTTCATGCCATGTGCATGTGCCACCTTTACAATGGAACGAAGATCCGAACAAATTCCATAGTATGTCGGATTATTGACAAGGACAGCTACTGCCTTTGGATGTTCAAGAATCGCCTTTTCTACCTCGCTTACCTGCATACCAAGCGAGATTCCCAGACGATTATCCATCTCCGGATTTACATATACTGGAATTGCACCGCAAAGCACAAGTGCATTTATTACACTCTTATGAACATTTCTCGGTAAAATGATTTCATCTCCTGCCTTGCAGACAGAAAGCACCATACCCTGAACAGAGGACGTTGTTCCTCCAACCATAAAAAATGCATGATCGGCACGAAATGCCTCTGCCGCTAACTCTTCTGCCTCCTTAATTACTGAAACCGGATGACACAGATTATCAAGCGGCTTCATGGAATTGACATCAAGACTGACGCATTTTTCACCAAGAAGCTCGACTAATTCCGGGTTTCCACGTCCTCTCTTATGTCCTGGCACATCAAACGGAACCACTCTTCGTTTCTTTAGCTTTTCAAGCGCCTCATAAACTGGCGCACGCATTTGTCCTTTTTCCATTTGCCTACAGTCCTCTCAATTTGATGACCTGTTTCTTTTATAAAAAAAGGAACAGGCTGCATCACCTGTTCCGTAAAGTCCTATGTATCGTTTTTTCGCACGCATGCTTTTGCCCAGATGTGCATCCGATTATTATTGACCGTTTCACAAGTGATGTTTCGACCGGATGAGCACACTACTGTGCCATGTCCCGTCAACTTATAAAATTTGAGCTTCTAACTCAATCAATAACGCGGTTTAAAAACCACAATCGGCAGCTGCCCCGCCTGTCCGTATGGGCTTAATCCTCATCATTAGATGCGGATAGGCATGCGCAATAAAACGCGCTATTTGTAATATAACACGTTTGTTTCAAAAATGCAATTGTTTTTTTTACATTTTCAGTTTTTGTGAATAGATGTTTCTTTATTCTTGTTCCTCCTTCCACAAATCAATAAACTCCAGAAGTGCTTTCGCCTGTTTTTCTTTTGTTTTTTTAGACGTTTTTTTCAGAATACAGTCAATTTGATCTATTCCTTTTTGATCCATTCGCGCTAACCATTGCCCGTCTCCATATACGCGCCCCTTTGTTATCTCCACAATCTGAAATGGATCGTAGCTGTCTAGCCCCATATGTTCCAGTTCCTTTTTTATTCCGTATCGTGTTCTCGGCATGCAGCGATCCTCTAAAAATTGCTCATATTCTTGCCACGAAGGTTTTTCGCGGCTGCCAAACGCCCGACTAATCAGATCATCTGTGAAGTTCCAGATTTCCAGTCTGTTTATTGCTGGATAAATGTCCAACAATGTTGCTGGTTTTTTACGATCCATATATACATAGACAATTCTTGAAGACTTTTTTGCCTCATCTATAACATTGCTTACTGTACCAAGCGACACTCCTGCCTTTTGCGCAGTCTGGCGCATGGAATTTCCCTGCTGATAAAGTGTGCAAATTTGTGCCTTCTTCTCTGTACTTAGTCCTGGTCTTCCCTTCTTTCTTTTTGCAACATTAATCGCTGCCCTTAGTTCATCTCTTTCTTTTGCACACTTCGCATATTCTTCCATCACTCGCTTTAATTTGCGGTTAAGACGCTTGATTTCCCGTTCATTTTGTGTTTTATTTATATCCTTAACTTTCTTTTCACTTTCAATCTCCATTTGCAGCCTCCTTTCCCTTAAAAATAGTATATCCGTATATGTTCAAAAAATCAATCTTTTTATGAACATATACGGATTTTCAAATACATTTATGAATAAATTGTCACTCTACAAATTTTAGTTAAAAAACTTGTATACTTTTTAACTGCGAATAATGATAAATGACTTTCTCATGGGCAATAATTTTAGATCTAATTTTCTACCTTAGCCTCAAACTTCCACTCGCCACTTCCAACCTCAAGCTGTGAACCACCGTATTCTTTTGGCATACATACAGTAGCAATAATTCCTAGCGGAATGTATGCCGCAAGAAAAAAGCTTTCATTCTCCTTTTTCCATGACACCTTTACAATTCCCCACGGGGTCATAACACTCCCCTTCGCATACGTCAACTCTGCTACGGCATACGGTGCCACTAACATTTTTGTCCATCCTGGTGACTGCGGACGAAGCCCTAACACAAAGCTTGTCATCCATTCGCGCACATGACCCATCATCGCATGATTACGGGAGCGCACCATACTACCAAGCCAAAGTTCCTCATAATTCCAATACTCCGGCAATGTGGTAAGTCCATTATCGGCAAATACACGATAGCTCGGCGCAGTTGGATTCATGACCATCTGATAGACAACATCACTATAGCCTGCCTCTGCCAGTGCAGTAAATACCTGTTTTAAACCAACTTCTCCTGACGTCAAATGATAACCATTTTTCTTTACAGCTTCTACGAGTGCTTTCACTGCCTGCTCTTCATGCTCCTCTGCCATACCGCTAAACAATGCAATCGCATAGCTTGCCTGACTGCCTGTTCCAAACTGTTCAGTTGCCTCATCGTAACACTCTGGATGGTGATAAAATGCGTCTCTTACGGCTTGTGCTTTTGCCTCGTATAATTTTGCTTTCTCATCTAGCTTATTTTCTTTCTGTTTTTTCTGCCCTTTTAAAATTTCACAAATCTGCTTTGCAATCACGAACATTCTGTAATATGCACAAGTAGCGACCAGCACATTTGGTGTATGCTCCCCATACTCGCCCCATTCGCCCATCTGCGCATAATTTTCCAAGACACCATTTGTCGTCTGGCGATCCAAATAGGCTAGGTAACGCTCTATTACTGGAAATGCCTGACGCAATACAGCTTCATCGCCATAATATTGATAATATGCCCACGGTGTGAAAACACATGCACCATTCCAGTTTGGATCCTTGTAAAGTCCTCCGATACGATAAAACGCAGGAATGATACCTGGCACAAACCCCTCCTCGTTATTTCCTGCAAGCGAAGCCTGCTCGTTATCGAGCTGCGAATCGCAGATATCATGAATAATCTTTTTCATCCATGCGCGAATGTCATACACATCTGCAACAGATGCAAACATCAGATGTGAAGTTTCAATCCAGCCGAGTTTTTCAATCTGCGGACAATCGGTAAAGCTCCAGTACATGTTGCTTGAAATTGAGCGGTCTGTAATTTCGCAGATACGATTTAAAGTTTGATTTGAAGTTTCAAAAGTGCCATGCTTCTCATTTGCTACTGCAAGACGACAGCAGATGATCTGATCTGACGTAAGCTCACCTGGGAAGCCGACGACCTCCACATACTGAAAGCCATGATAGCAAAAGGACGGATGCCAACGCTCCTCACCAGTTCCTGCCATTCGATAGGAATCGCGAATCACACAGTCAAACTTCTCACTCCAACTCTGCGTGCACGACCTCTGGTCTACACCATTGTCAGCCTCATTTATCATTTCCGCTGGGTACATAGAAATCCAATTTCCACGATTTTCTTTTGTTGTTCCATGTAGCACAAGCTCCACAAAACCAGCTCCATTTTTTCCCACATCTACCATGAAATGACCTTCTCCCAGCTTTTTTACGCTCTTTGCGGTAAAGCGTTCCTCGATCCTAATTGGCGGACACTCGCGCGCCATAAGCACTCCCTTTGGCGACTGCATTTTCTTTGCTTTGGCCCAGCCATTTTCCTCTGATGGTATCTTTCCTATAAGTTCTTCTGCCAAGCAGGCATCGTAATCCTCGCCGCCATACCAGTTCTGAAAAACAGTCGGTCCATTGACCCACAGCCAGTTTTCATTGGATGTGCAAACAATCTTTCTTGTTCCATCCTTTAAGATCAGCTCTACTTGAGCGATCAACTTCTTTCTGCCACAGATTCCCGGCTTAACAAAACAACTGTCATTTTTCTGATAACGGCCAAATTTTGTCTTTGTTCCATCTTGATATACCATAACCGGATTGATTGTGTACCCAGTGTACTGACCATTTCCCAGCGTTATCGTAAGAAAATTGGTGCCTGAAACAAGTTGATTTGTGATGTCATAAGTCACATAATAAACAGTCTTTGTCGCATCAGACTCGCCAGGCTCAAAAAAAGCATCTGATAACTTCTGTCCATTCATATCAGCCAGAAACACACCAAGTCCACTGATATACGCTCGTGCACATACTACTTGTTCAAGATCTGCCACTTCAAATTCACCTACAAAAACCGGCGCTAACTCCTGATTTTCATAGTCTTCACCCTGTCCAATCCAAATGCCTTTCCAATCCTCGCGCTCAAGTAATCCTGTCTCAAAGGATGCCGTCTCACTCCACACGGATGCCTGATTTTCTCCATCCCACACCATCACCTTCCAATACGCTTTCTGTGCAGAATGTAGCTTTTTGCCCTGATACAAAATTCCAAAACAGCGGCTTTCCTTTACAACACCGCTGTCCCAGAGCATCCCTGTCTCATTTATAAGCGATGCCTCACTCTCTGATACCAGAATTCGATATGCAGTCTGTCTTTCATTTTTTTCGTCTTTTTTATCCGATACCAGTTGCCAGGAAAACACCGGATTTTCGTTGATTCCCAGCGGATTTTTCAGTGCCTGTACCCTCAGATCCTCAGTTCTCATTCCAATTAAGCCTCCGTCATCGTTCATCTTTGTCATTTTGTCATTTCATCTTTTTATCCCTTTACAGAACCTACAGTCATACCCTTTACAAAATATTTCTGTGCAAATGGATAAATCAAAATGATCGGTATAATTCCAACAAAGATCTGTGCACACCTCACGGTACGATCTGAAATCATCGACATGGACTGCCAGTCCTCTAAACTAAGCAATGTCATATCACGCTGTACAACAACGGTCTGCAAAAACGATGCTAATGGATAGCTTGATGGGAAATTAGAGTAAATTAATCCATCAAACCAGCTGTTCCAGTGACTAATAAAGGAAAACAGCATCAGAGTCGCGATTGACGGCTTTGCACATGGTACAAAGATCTGGAAACAGATACGCCACTGTCCTGCTCCGTCGATCTCGGCTGCCTCCTCTAATTCGTGTGGAATTCCTCTAAAGAAATTTAACATCAAAATTACGTTGTAAACAGGAACTGCTGCTGGAAGCACCAACGCCCAGATCGTATCCATCATTTTCAGATTCTGAATTAGCAAATAGCCCGGAATCAGGCCACCTGAAAACAGCATTGTAAAGAAGAAAATCCATACATACACAGTTCTCATGCGAAATGAAGTCGATTCCTTTGACAGTGGGTACGCAAGCATAATTGTTAAAATCATATTTAATGGAAGTCCGATTGCGACACGCTCCACCGAGCGAAGCAGTGATTTCCAGAAATCAGCCTTCCCTACTACATAATCATACGCATACAGATTAAATTCAACAGGAAAAATAGAAACTTTTCCAGCTGCAACTGCTGTACTGCTCGAAAATGACATTGCCAGAATATTTAACAACGGAAACAGGCAGGCAAATGACAGCAATGACAGCACAATTACATTAATTACCTCAAAAACAATACGCCCTTTTGATTTCTTCATAACAGTTCCTCCTAAAAGATACGATAATCGGCCAGCTTATACGCCAGGAAATACGATATTGAAATAAAAAGTGTGGAGATAACGGATTTAAACAAACCCACAGCTGTTGCTGGTCCATATTGCGCATCCAAAAGACCAAGACGGTATACAAACGTATCAATGATATCTCCTGTCTGGTATACAGAAGTGCTGTACATATTGAAAATCTGATCAAAACCTGCATTTAATACATTTCCAAGACTAAGTACCATCATCAGCACGATGATCATCTTCATACCTGGAAGTGTAACATGCCATGTCTGCTGCCAGCGATTTGCGCCGTCAATCTGTGCAGCCTCATACAGTTGCGTGTCAATGCCCAAAATAGCAGCCAGATACACAATTGCTCCGTATCCAAAATTTTTCCAGATATCGGTCACAATCATCGTACCTCTAAAATATTGATTGTCGCCTAAAAAGAAAATGGATTTTCCGCCAAATGCGGTTATGATCTGATTAATGATTCCTTCTCCCGGAGAAAGCATATCACGGAAAATTCCACCGAGAATAACCCAAGACATGAAGTAAGGAAGATATACAATTGTCTGCACGACTTTCTTAAAACGGCGTCCCTTTACTTCATTTAAAAGAAGCGCAAACACGATTGGAACAACTAATCCCAGCACAATCTTCCATGCTGCTATAATAATCGTATTCATCATCGCCCGCGTAAAACCCGGAAGGGAAAATACATAAGAAAAATTGTCAAATCCGATCCACTTCTGGTTTCCAAACATTCCCTTACTCGGGATAAACTTCTGAAATGCAATAATCAATCCGCCCATCGGAACATAGGAAAAAATAAGAACAAGAATCAGTCCCGGAAGAATCATCAGATGCAATGGCAACTCTTTTTTAAACTTTGCTTTCGTATATTTCGTTTTTACCTTTTTTACTGTATTTATATTTGGCATTTCAAATCCCTCATTTCCATCGCTGTATTCCAACTGTACTTTAATAAAACAATGAAAAAGCTGCCGTGCAGTTCCGCACCAGACGCTGCATGACAGCTTTTTTTATCTCTAATCAGTTACTGCTGTGCCTGATACCACTCGTTCACTTCGTCTGTCATATCCTGACCACCTGCAGAATACCAGGATTCCACAACGGTATCAAACTCATCGGCTGTTGTCTGTCCAGTGATGATCTTAATGAACGCTTCGTCGAGCACGGTGTCCAACGTTGTTTTTCTCATACTCATGGTCTCGGTTGCAACTCCGTAGAACTGATCTCTTACTAATTTCACGTTTTCATCGTTCTCATAATCGATCAGAAGCATCTGAGAACCACCTTCACCGAATACACGATTCCATCCCCAAAGTGTTGTATCACCATCCTGCGCTGCCTTGCTATACTCATACATGCTAAGCTGCTCTCCGTAAAGATCTCCCGGATCGCCAGTCTTTAACGGCTCTGCGATTGCCTTAGCGGTCTGCTGATTCTTATCCGGGCTGTTTAATGATACCGGTGAAAGTCTCCATACACCCTCTAATCCATCACCTGGGTTTGCATAGTAGCTATACTCATTTAATTCTGGATCGAATACCTTCTCACAATAGAGATTTAGCAATTCAACTAATGCCTCTGGATGCTCACACTCAGAGCTTACTGCATACCAGCTGCTTGTCATCATGTTGATACCCGGTGTCACCTCTGCACTTTCCTCGCTGGTTACGATCTGATATGGTCTCCAGTCTGCATCTGGATTCTGGTTCAAATTATCCTGCAGTGGCCACAAAGCAGTTGCATGCCATCCATACAATACACCACACTTATCGTTTACCAGATCCTCTGCTGCCTTTGTTCCATCATTTACATGGAACTCTTCATCCAGATAACCATTCTGATACAGATCAGCCAATGCTTCCAGTGTCTGCTTCATCTCTGGTGTCGTGCTGCCGTATACGAGTGTTCCGTCATCCTGCTGTACCCAGTAACGCGGGTATGCACCATATGCATTTGCAAAGCCCTTAATATCCATCAAGTTTCCATACAAATCGTTGCAAAGAGCCATGCCAACTGCACCATCTCCTACCTTTTCCATAAAGGCATCCATGATTCCCTTTAAATCATCAATTGTCTTTGGTGCTTCCAGCCCCAACTCATCCATCCAGTCCTGACGAAGCCAAAGCATCTGTGCGGTCTCAATATCACAATCAACATATGGGATTCCGTACTGTACTCCATCAAAAGTACATGCCTGCACACACTGCTCTCCTGCAGATTCGATCATGGACTTGAGCAGATCACTCGCATACTCCTCAAAATATGATCCCATATCGACAACCAGATCTGCTTCTACCAGATTTTTCAGTGTCAATTTATCGACACAAACGATATCTGGTATCGTTCCTGCTGCAACGGCTGCATTAAACTTCTGTGTCTGCTGCTCTTCATTCGGTGCAATCCACAGATACTTCACATTGATTCCAAGACGATCAGCAATCAGTCTAGTCCAACGGTTATCCTCATAGGACTCATCCTTTAAAATAGAAAAAATATCACTCTCCATTGTGGAGTCCTGTGTTCTACAGAATGTCACAGTGTATTCCTCTGTGTTTTCTGCTGCCTGTGCCATCGTTGGTGCTACACTTGAAAGTGCTGTCAATGTGCCGAGAAGTGCTGCTAACGTTCTTTTTTTCATGTTTTTCCTCCTAATAAAAATGTGCTTTTATACAACAAACCGCTGATTTTCGTTCTTAGTTTTGTTGCTTTTTGTTGTACTCATCATATCTTTTTTACTAGTATTTTTCAACATGCTTAAAATTTGCTTTTTATGACCTTTTTTCTGAATTTTTTCTAATTTTTCTATAACCGTTTCCTTATCCTCGCTGGATTCGGTATGTCTGCGGTGTCACACCATATCGTCTCTTAAAATTCCGGTAAAATGCAGCAGAATCGCCACAGCCGACTTCCTCCATAATCTCTTCCACACTTTTATTTGTCCTACACAGCAAATCTGCCGCCGTCTGAAGGCGAATATCACTAAGAAGCTGCGAAAAAGAATATCCAGTTTCCATCTTCAATTCGTGTCGCAGCGTATCCTCTCTTCGATTCCACCTTAACGCTAGCTCTTTTAACGTAATATCCTGTAAATGCTGCTTCATATCCTGCAAAATTTCTGGTATCTGCCACACGCTTCCATCAAAACCCTCCAGAATCTTCATATTCTGTCTATGTCTGCGTATTCCCTCACCGAGCAGAATACAGACATAGCTTTCCTGTACTAGATTACTCTTTTTTGTCTCTAACTGCGCCTGCTCATACAATCGAAGCACCGTCTGTTTCATCCGATCATCTGGTGTTGCTGAAAAAAATAATACGCGATTGCAATAATTGGTGTACGCCATTTTCCAGAAAAAATCGCCTAAAATTCCCTGCTCATACAAAAGTGTGGAAAAGGTTCTGGTAAAAGTCGATGCTCGCATCAAAATATTCACGGCAATTCCGTTTGAATCTGCTGTAAAAAGTGCCTGCTCAACTCCCGGTGCCACAATGCAAAAATTTCCCTCCGACATGTCATACTGCTTATCGCCAAGATAAAAAACAGCGGTTCCTTCCATTATGTAAACAATCTTAATAAATTCCAGTTTATGCAAAAAAGGTGGACAAAATCTTACATTTTTAAAACAGTGTACCTGCACATCCTCATTGGGAAAAATTTCCTTTTCCGACAAAAAACCTTTTATTGGCGTCGGTGCTTCCTTTGCTATTTCAGTTGAAAAACGCTCACGAAATTCCTTCCAGCTTCGAATTGGACTATCATACGCCGCTGGATTTTTCTGGTATAAATTCCTGTATTCTTTCTGACCATGTTCTTCTTGTCTCAATATTTCTTCTAATTGCTTGGATACGGACATAATTCTCCCCTTCCTTTGCGGTATTTCACAGGTGACACACAATACATTGCCTTAAAATTTCGATAGAAACGACTCTTATCGGTATACCCTACTGTCTCCACAATCTTCTCAATCGAAAAATCGGTGTGAAGAAGCATTTTCTCTGCACGTCTCATACGAAATTCACACAAAAGCTGTGCAAACGTTTTTCCAGTCTCTTTTCGAAAATATCGGCTCAAATACCCTTCACTTAAGTTAAATGTACCTGCCAACTCTGGCAAGCTACATGTAAGATGATTTTCCATATAAAATAGCATATCTGCCAACTGATAACCACCTGCACGTCCCTCTCTTCCCAGTACAATCAATTCTTTTTCGTGAAGACGCAGAACATTCCCATAAAAAATCAGCAGCATGCTTTTTCGAATCAAGCTACTTGGATTTTGCGTTTCAAAAAGAATCTCCTCACACAGATTCTTTACATTTTCGGTCACGATTTTTTCCTCTTTTCCATCGTACATCAGACAGCCATTGTCCGTTCTGCTGTACAGCATTCGCCAGAGAAATTCCGACATAATCCCTTGTTCCCGCATCAATCCCAAAAAGGATTCTGCAAATGAAGAAAAGCGCATAATTAAATTCACAACAATATCCTCATCATTGCAGCTATACACAGCCTGCTCTACATTTGGTCCAACAAGACAAAACGATCCTTTTTTCATTAAAATTCTTTCACCGCCAATAAAGAAAAAGCAGCTTCCTCGGAGCACATACACGATTTTAACAAATGCTAGACGGTGCAAAAATGGTGGACAATATCCGCAATTGACAACTAACGCGACCTCATCCTTTGGATTCGGAAAGAAATAGGCACTCTCCTCCAAAAATGGATTCATGTAAGTAGGTGCTTCTTTCGGCATATGAGCGGCAAATTCAGTGCGAAAACGCCCTCGAAATTCCTCCCAACTGCGAATCGGGCTATCATATGCTGCTGGATTTTCAAAATAATAGGGTCGATATGGATTTTTCTCCATATCTCCTGATAGATTTTCCAGCCGTCCCAGCTCGCTGATTCCCTGCCCGTTTACCTCCTGCTCATTCATTCCCTGCTCGTACATATCTTGCTCACATATTCCTAACTCATTCATCCCCTCAGAACACCTCCAAATTATTTTTCTTCTTGCAAACGTCCTCTTTTCTCCCTTATAATAGCAGAAACAGGAAGAAAATAATATAATTTTCAGCAAAAATTTACCAAGGAGGGTATTATGCCAATCGATATGAAAGCGGCGATTTGCCGTTCTGCTTCCGAACTTTTAACAAAAAAGCGTACTAAAAAACTTACAGTTAAGGATATCGTTGAGGAGTGCGGCATCACACGCCAAACATTTTATTATCATTTTCAGGATATTCCAGATCTTATCTGCTACATGATGGAGCAGGGTTCTAAGGAGCTTTTGGAAAATTGTCTTGCTCAGCCAACGCTTGAAGATAAAATTCGTTACCTGTTAAGCGTTGCGCTTAATGCCCGCCCACTGATTCAGCGCACCATTCCTTCCAGCTATCAAAGTGAGCTTGAGCCACTTTTACTTGAACAATTTTATTCTTTTTTCGATCAGCTGACTAACGAATCTGCTTCTTCCTCTCTTGTTTCAGACAGCTTGACAGCATCACAAAGAAAGCTTCTCCTTCGCTATCACAGTCTGGCTTTTCTAGGTCTTGTCCGCACCTGGTCTAAAGATGATTCTGCTCACATGGATGAAATCGTGCATGATCTGGCTCAATTCTTTACACACAAAACACACTAATAAATCTTTTTACACTTTTTAAATTCTGTCCATACACAATACAAATTGTGACTATTGTTTTGGTGTGCCTTTCTTTCTATAATAAAGCTAGCAAAGAAAAGGAGGCACGATGCTATGTTTGCTGCAAAAATGATTGAACTTGACGAAAAACTCCGTCATCTCCATGAACGAATTGACGATGGTGAACACGAAGATATCACCGCACTGATGTGTGAATTAAATGCTCTGACAGAAGAATATAATTTGGAGCAGGATGCAATACGCTATCGTCTGAAGGAATGTAAAGTACCCAAAATTCAGGCACTGATTTCCATGTACAATGACGTCCAGGAACGAATGCACAATGCCGCCGAGAGCGACCCCGAAGCTACGTGGAATGAAAATGCTGAAAACACTGCGCTGCTTGCGGAATACGCGCTTGATTTTGCAATTCTCGCTGCTGACCGCGCACTGCTTCTATCCTTAAAGGCAATTCAGGAGCAGAAAGAGGCCAGCAAAATTGAACTCCAGCAAAATAATCTTGTTTAAAACTAAGAAAGGGGTACTACCATGAAAGAGGTAAAATCACCAAAGAAACCGTTGATTTACTATTACGTGATTGTCCTGCTTGTACTGGCTGCATTCAACTTCTTCGTCTCCCCGCTTTTATTATCGCGTCAGGTGACTGAGGTTGACTACGGAACATTTATGAGTATGACGGAAAAGAAAAACATCGGACGCGTTGAGGTTGAGGATTCTCAGATCATCTTTACCGATAAAAATAATGACAACATATACAAAACAGGTGTCATGGATGATCCAAATCTCACAGAACGACTTTATCAGTCTGGTGCTACATTCTCAAAGGATATCGAACAGACAATGTCTCCTATCATGAGCTTTCTATTAACCTTTATTCTTCCGATGGTTATCTTCGTTGTTCTTGGACAATACCTTGGAAGAAAGCTTTTAGAACAGGCTGGTGGAAAAAATTCCATGGCCTTTGGCATGGGAAAGAGCAACGCCAGAGTTTATGTTCAGTCTACTGAAGGCATCCATTTTGATGATGTTGCCGGTGAAGATGAGGCAAAGGAAAATCTTGCTGAGATTGTTGATTATCTTCATAATCCAAAAAAATATACTGATGCCGGTGCCTCTATGCCTAAAGGTCTGTTGCTTGTAGGCCCTCCTGGAACTGGTAAAACAATGCTTGCAAAGGCTGTTGCCGGTGAATCTGGTGTTCCTTTCTTCTCAATTTCCGGTTCGGAATTTGTTGAAATGTTCGTTGGTATGGGTGCTTCTAAAGTCCGCGATCTTTTTAAACAGGCAAAGGAAAAAGCGCCTTGTATTGTCTTTATTGATGAGATTGATGCTATTGGTAAAAAACGTGATGGTCAAGTAGGCGGAAATGATGAGCGCGAGCAGACATTGAATCAGCTGCTGACAGAAATGGATGGTTTTGAAGGAAATAATGGTGTCATAATTCTGGCTGCCACAAACCGCCCTGAATCTCTTGATCCGGCTCTGACACGTCCTGGACGTTTTGACCGCCGTGTTCCTGTAGAACTTCCTGATTTAAAGGGACGTGAAGCAATCCTTAAGGTTCATGCAAAGAAAATCAAGCCGGCAGATGATGTTGACTTTCATACAATTGCAAGAATGGCATCTGGTGCTTCCGGTGCTGAGCTTGCAAATATAGTAAATGAAGCTGCTCTTCGCGCTGTACGTCAGGGACGAACTATTGTCCATGAGGCTGACCTTGAGGAAAGTGTTGAGGTTGTTATTGCTGGTTATCAAAAGAAAAATGCCGTTCTCTCTGATCAGGAGAAAAAGGTAGTTGCTTACCATGAAATCGGTCACGCACTTGTCGCTGCACTGCAGTCTCACTCTGCACCAGTTCAAAAAATCACGATCATTCCACGTACCTCTGGTGCTCTTGGATACACTATGCAGGTTGAGCAGGGTGACAAATATTTGATGACAAAAGAAGAAATTGAAAATAAAATCGCAACCTTTACAGGCGGCCGTGCCGCTGAGGAAGTAGTTTTCAATCAGATTACTACTGGCGCTTCTAATGATATTGAGCAGGCAACAAAGCTTGCACGTGCCATGATTACACGCTATGGTATGAGTGATGAATTTGATATGGTTGCCCTTGAGACTGTAACAAATCAGTACCTTGGCGGTGACGCTTCTCTTGCATGCTCTGCTGATACACAAAAGGAAATTGACCGTCAGGTAACTGAACTTGTGAAAAAACAGCATCAAAAGGCAAAGAAGCTTCTTCTTGATAATCGCGACAAACTTGATGAATTATCAAATTATCTATATGAGAAAGAAACGATTACAGGAGAAGAATTTATGGAAATTTTAAACAGAGATTCAAATACTGCTTCAGGAGGTGAATTAAAATGAAAAATCGTTCCCGTTTCGGCTGGATTGAGCTGATCGAAGGAATACTTTTGATTATTCTTGGAATTTTCTCTTTTCTTCGTCCAGACAGTATGTTATCCGGCTTTGTCATGTTCTTTGGACTTATTGCACTTTGTATCGGAATCCTCGACATTATCTTTTATGTCAGAACAGAGGAACATGTCGGCTTTGCGCCAACTATTGCTCTTATGTCCGGATGCTTAAGCGTTCTTGCTGGTCTGATGCTTCTTGTATATCCTGGTGCTGTGAAATGGGCTTTTTCACTTTTCTTCCCGATGTGGTTTATCGCACATTGCATTTCACGACTGTCACAGCTGCCAATGATACGCGTTTGGACAGTAAAATGGCATTATTACTTTATTATGATTGCAAACATCGTTGGTCTTTTTCTTGGCATTTTCATGCTGATTCGCCCTGTTGCTGCACTCATATCACTTAGCTATCTAATTGGAATTGATTTAATTTTACTAGGCATTGATTCCATCATCCTCGCATTTAGTAGGATGGGAAGTGACTGGTAATCCCATACTTTTTATAATGGAGTCTGCAATTTGTTCTGCGGACTCTTTTTTTTGATCCTTCTGCCACTTTAAAAAGACATTTAATAATGCACCGCCATAAAAATAAAGCTCATACTCTGGAATTTTATACTTTGGCATAATTCTCTTGCTCATGTAATCATTCATCGCATCCCACAGAATATATTGCAGCTTTGCATCTACCAGCTTTCCAATAAACATCTCATACTGATCGAAATATTTCAATGCATGAACGATGCTGCTTCTATTATGAAAGCGTCCTATCTTTTCTGTTCTGCACTCACGTATATATCCAGCAACTATCTCGTGAAAATAATCAGACAGCGCATCTTCCTTTGTCTCATAATAATGATAAAATGTCATTCTTGATACGCCAGCCGTCTTTACAATATCTGAGATTTTAATTTTCTCATATTCTTTTTTATCCATCAAAACGAACACGGCTTCCCCGATACACATCCGGGTAAACCGTGTTCGTTTATTATGTTCTCTAGAAAATAAATTGACCACTATACTATACCTCCAAAATAAGTATTCCCTCTGTTCACCCTATTTTTATTTCAGTATAGCACATTTTTCTTAATCATGAAAGTAAAGATTCTATTACATCTTCTGCATATTCAAGATGATCACATCTCCACGCATCTGCTCCGCAGAAAACAAGACCATTTTTTGCATCGCCCGTGACTGAGGTAATCAGCGCATCTGTAATACAATATGGAATCTTATCTGGACGACAATTTTTCAGACAGCCTCTGCAGCGCACTGGCGCTATGCGTCCTCCAGACATAATGGTATCACTAAATTTATTTCTGACAGCTCGTCCCGGAAGACCAACAGGACTGTCAATCAAAATAATATCTTCCTTTGATGCATCAAGATAAGCCTTCTTAAAAGCATCTGACGCATCACATTCATATGTTGTAACAAAACGAGTAGCTGCCTGAATAGCGTCCACGCCTAACGAAAAAGCATGATCTGCTGCTTCCTTTGTGCTGATGCCTCCTGCCAAAACGACTGGAATTTCTTTGTTAAAACGCGCCGCATACTCACGGCAGACTTCAATAATATTACGCACCTCTTTTTCATAGACATCAAAGGTATAATAGGAGAGCTGATCTTTTGCAAAGCCAAGATGACCACCAGCAAGCGGTCCTTCAATAATCACAAAATCTGGTGCGCAGTGATGCTTTTTCTCCCAATAGCGAAAGATTACACGCGCCGATTTTTCAGTTGAAACGACTGGTGCAAGTGCTGGTGCCTCCACAGATTGATCCATCTCTTCCATGGCATTTGCAACAATTTTAGGAAGATCAACTGGAAGACCTGCTCCGCATACAAGAAAATCTGTTCCTGCCTTAACAGCAGCCCTAACATACTCTTCGTAATGCTGCATGGCAACCATAATATTAAAACCGATTATACCATCCTTGCTTATTTTTCTTGCCTTATCAAATTCACTTTTGATTGCGCGAAGATTTGCCTCAAACGGATCTTTGTCAAATTCAGGATCTAAAAATCCAATCTGTGCTGCTGATATCGTGCCGGCTCCTCCTGCCTTTGCGACTGCACCAGCCAGTCCAGAAAGACTTACGCCGACACCCATACCGCCTTGAAAGATCGGCTTTTTCAGCTCTTTATTTTTTATTTTTATCATATTTTATTTCCTGCCATAATCAATATTTACGAAATCTCTGATAGCGGTGTTCGCACAGCTCTATGCTGTCCATACTGCCATATTTTAATAAAAACTGATCAATCTGGCTGCGAAGTGCCTCTGCTACATCTTCCATCTGATCCTTTGAAAAATGTTCCGGCTCCTCAAATACACGCTCGACAATTCCTGCCTTTTTCAAGTCGGCAGCTGTAAGCTTCATACTGTCAGCAGCCTCCTTTGCACGCTTGCTGTCTTTCCAAAGAATACTTGAAAATCCTTCAGGAGAAAGGATGGAATATACTGCATTTTCCATCATCCATACCTCATCTGCTACTGCAAGCGCTAGCGCACCGCCGCTTCCGCCCTCTCCAATCAAAATGGAAAGAATTGGTGTCTTTAAAGATGACATTTCAAAAAGATTTCTTGCGATTGCCTCTCCCTGTCCATGCTCCTCTGCTTCAATTCCACAGGCAGCGCCTGGCGTATCAACAAAGCAAAGAATTGGACGATGAAACTTTTCAGCCTGCCTCATCAAACGAAGTGCCTTTCTATAACCTTGCGGGGAACACATGCCAAAATTTTCATTTTTCTCCTGTGCAATCACCGTGACAGGCTGACCATTAAAAAAGCCAATTCCCGCCGTAACAGCTTTATCATCTGTCATTATTCGATCACCATGAAATTCATAAAACTGATCAATTAGTGCATTAATATAATCATAACCTATAGGACGTTTTTTATCGCGTGAAAAGCAAACGCGGTCCCATGCCGAATATTTTTTCTGAATATTTTCTTCTGCTGCTTTGACATTTTCAATTTCAGTTTTTTCTGCGAAAGAACTTATCTTCAATTCAGCCGATACACTATGAAGATGCAAAAGATCTGTCAGCACTTTCTTTTGCTCATGACGCTCAACAATGCGATCCACAAAGCCATGCTCAAGCAAAAATTCTGCTCGCTGAAAGCCTGCCGGGAGGCGCTGTCCTGTCGTCTGCTCTATAACACGAGGTCCCGCAAAACCAATAAGTGCCTTTGGCTCTGCCAAAATAATATCAGCCTCCATAGCAAAGCTTGCCGTCACACCGCCTGTTGTTGGGTCAGTAAGCACACTTATATATAAAAGTCCTTCATCACTGTGACGCTTAAGCGCAGCTGATGTCTTTGCCATCTGCATAAGAGATATAATTCCCTCCTGCATTCTTGCACCGCCAGAGCATGTAAAAATGATAATAGGCAGCTTCTTTTTTGTTGCCTCTTCTGCTGCACGCGTAATTTTTTCGCCTACTGCCTCTCCCATGCTTGCCATCATAAAGCGGCCATCCATCACGCAAAGCACACACGGCTCACCGCCTATTGTACATTGTCCTGTTACAACAGCTTCTTTTAATCGTGTCTTTAACCTCGCAGCAGCAATTTTTTCCTCGTACCCTTCAAACTCCATAGGATTTTTGCCCACAAGATCCTGATCCCATTCAAGAAAGCTTCCCTCATCTGCAATTCGCGCAATACGCTCCTGTGCACGGACACGAAAATAGCCATTGCAGCTTGGGCAGACATAGAAATTTTTTCTGACATCCTCTGCTACTATCGCCTTTTTGCACATGCTGCATTTGCAAAGAAGACCTTCTGGCACCTCTGGTTTCTTGCGGATTCCGGCAAATGGCCGCACCAATGTCTTTTTAAATACATGATCGAGATTCATAATCTTTATGCCTCCTGCTGAATACGGTCAATAAATTCAATGTCAATATTTCCTGCCAAAAAATCCGGATGATTAAGCAGCGCATACTGATAATTGACATTGGTATCAACGCCCTCTATGATTACCTCACCGAGCGCACTTTGCATTTTTTGAATTGCCTCACGTCTGTTTTTTGCCCACACACTTATCTTTGCTATCATTGAGTCATAATATGGCGGAATCGTATAGCCACTATAAATTGCAGAGTCAATGCGCACTCCCTTGCCTCCTGGCAGATGAAGTCCTGTAATAGTTCCTGGACATGGCAAAAAATTTTCCTCTGGACGCTCTGCATTTATTCGTACCTCAATTGCATGGCCACTAATCTTTACCTGATCCTGTGTATAAGAAAGCCTCTTTCCATCAGCGATTCGAATCTGCTCTTTAATCAGATCTATTCCTGTGATCCACTCTGTAATTGGATGCTCTACCTGGATTCTTGTATTCATCTCCATAAAATAGAAGCTGCCATCTTTCTCAAGCAAAAATTCAATTGTGCCAGCATTAACATAACCTGCTGCCTTGGCTGCACGCACTGCTGTCTCTCCCATTCTTTGACGAAGTTCTGGCGATAACGCTGCACTTGGCGCCTCCTCGATCATCTTCTGATGATTTCTTTGAATAGAACAGTCACGCTCACCGAGGTGAATTACATTCCCATAAGAATCTGCAAGAATCTGAAATTCAATATGACGCGGTCTTGTAATAAAATGCTCAATATACATAGCATCATCGCCAAATGACTGCTTTGCTTCTGCCTGTGCTATTGCAAAATTTTTTACAAACTCTTCTTCATCCTTTGCCGTGCGCATTCCCTTGCCGCCTCCGCCAAGGACTGCCTTAATCATAACTGGATAACCAACCTTTTTTGCAGTCTCTTTCGCATCCTCTTCGTCATACACTGCATGATCACCGCCAGGTATAACCGGCACACCGGCACTAATCATAGTCTCTCTGGCAGCCTGTTTGTCACCAAGTTTAGCAATCACATTAGAATCTGGCCCGATAAAAATAATATTGCATTCTTCACACAGTTTTGCAAAGCGGCTGTTTTCCGACAATAATCCAAAGCCTGGATGAATGGCCTCTGCACCTGACACAATTGTTGCACTTATGATACGCTCCATTGACAAGTAGCTCTCGCTAAGCTTTGCCGGTCCTATACAAATTGCCTCATCTGCGAGCTTCGCATGAAGCGCATCCTTATCGGCCTCTGAATAGACTGCTACCGTTTCAATCCCCATCTCTCGGCAGGCACGAATAATGCGCACTGCAATCTCTCCCCGGTTTGCTACAAGAACTTTCCTGATCATGTTATCTCCTATCCTATCATAAATGTTAACTCAGCACGGACAACTACCTTGCCATCCACGCTTGCAACTGCCTCTCCAATACCGACAGGTCCTTTTGTCTTGATGATCTTTGTCTCAAGACGTACCTTATCACCAGGCACTATTTTTCCGCGAAAACGGCACTTGTCAATTCCGCCAAAGTAAGCTGTTTTTCCCTTATTTTCTGGAAGTGAAAGAATTGCAACTGCACCCGTCTGCGCCAGTGCCTCGATTGTCAAAACACCTGGCATAACTGGTTCCTGCGGAAAATGACCGGCAAAAAACTCCTCACGGTATGATACACATTTATATCCAACAGCATACTCACCCGGTACATAATCCTCTATGTAATCAATTAATAAGAACGGATGGCGATGCGGAATAATATCTTTAATCTGGTTAATATCTAAATGATTCATATTCTGATTCTCCAATTTTTGGCTTAAGCTTCTTCTATAATAAACAGCTTCTGACCGTACTCGACAGCATCACCGTTTTGTGCACAGATTTCTTTTACAATACCATTTTGTTCGCAGGTAATCTCATGCATCAGCTTCATTGCCTCTACAATGCCAAGCGTCTGACCCTTCTTTACGCGGTCACCTACTGATACAAACGGTGCTTCTCCTTCTCCCGGTGCCGTATAAAAGATACCAACAAGAGGAGAATCAATATATTTGTCAGATGATGCTTCATCTGATTTTTTTGAGGTATCTGCACCCACAGCATCTTCGCAATTTTGAACAATGGCAAATTCTGACGCTGCGTTTTTTACTTCTTTCTGCTGCACAACGATTTCCTTTGCTGCATTTTTCTTTAGGCGAAGCTTTATCTCTCCTGTCTCGTAGCAAAAATCATCCAGCTTTGACTTTGATACGTGATCGATCAGCTTTAAAAGATCGTCCAATTCCATATGACTTTTACCACCTTTACGCATTTTCGTATTTCTTTATTAAAATTGAAGCATTATGGCCGCCAAATCCAAGTGAATTGCTCATCGCATAGACAACATCTTTTTCCTTAGGCGCCCCAATTGTGTAGTCAAGATCACATTCCTCGTCAGTCTCTTTTGTGCCCATCGTCTGATGAATGTAGCCTTCCTCAACAGACTTTGCACATACAACAAACTCGACGCCTCCTGCTGCTCCAAGCAAATGGCCTGTCATGGATTTTGTTGAATTGATGCAGACATTTTTTGCTGCCTCTCCAAATGCCAACTTAATTGCACGCGTCTCAAAAAGATCATTGTGATGCGTTCCAGTTCCATGTGCATTGATATATGTGATTTCTTCTGGAGCAGCCTTTGCCTCTGTCATGGCAAGCTCCATTGCCTTAGCTGCACCGCTTCCATCTTCGCATGGTGAAGTGATATGGAATGCGTCTGCTGTAGCTCCATAGCCTACTACCTCTGCATAGATATGAGCACCGCGCGCTTTAGCATGTTCAAGCTCCTCAAGAACAACTACACCTGCACCCTCTCCTAAAACAAAGCCTTTTCTGTTTTTATCAAACGGAATTGATGCGTACAGCGGATCATCTGATGTTGAAAGAGCAGTCAGTGACTGAAATCCTGCAATTCCTGTCGGACAGATACTGCTCTCTGCACCGCCTGCAAACATAATATCAGCATCATCATACTGAATTGCACGAAATGCATCTCCAATGCAATGTGTACCAGATGCACAGGCTGTTACGACATTCGTGCACTTTCCGCGAAGTCCAAGCTGAATTGAAACATTTCCTGCTGCCATGTTTGAAATCATTCTAGGAACCATAAGCGGATTGACACGATTCACCTGTCCCTTTAAAATCTTTTCATGCTCTGATTCCATCATCTCAAGAGAACCAATTCCTGAACCTATCACAACGCCTGCGCGAAATGCATCCTCTTTTGACAGATCAAGACCTGAATCCTCAAGTGCTTCTTTTGATGCTGCCACAGCATAGTGTGAAAAGCGATCCATTCTCTTTGCTGCCTTAAAATCCATACGATCTGCTGCCTTAAAATCCTTTACCTCGGCAGCAAGCGTAACTTTATAACCAGTCGTGTCAAAACGAGTGATAGGTCCGATTCCTACCTTTCCCTCGCGGATTCCCTTCCAAAACTCCTCTACTGTATTTCCAATTGGAGTCACAGCGCCTAAGCCTGTCACAACTACTCTTCTTTTCATCAATTATCCTTGCCTTTCTGCTATGTTATTATAGATTACATTCCGCCATCGACCTGAATGATCTGACCGGTAATGTATGACGCATCATCTGACGCCAGAAAGGCCACTGTTTTTGCCACATGCTCTGGCTTTCCAAATGTGCCTGCCGGAATCTGGCTAAGAATCTGATTTCTTACCTGCTCGCTTAATTTCTGCGTCATATCAGTTTCAATAAAACCTGGTGCTACAGCATTTACGGTGATGCCGCGCGATGCAAGTTCCTTTGCTGCTGATTTCGTAAGACCTATAACACCAGCCTTTGATGCCGCATAATTTGCCTGTCCTGCATTTCCAAAAATACCAACCACTGAAGAAATATTAATAATTCTTCCGCTTCTTTGGCGAAGCATTGGACGCGCCACGAGACGCATCGTATGAAAAGTTCCCTTTAAGTTTGTATCAATGACTGCGTCAAAATCCTTCTCTGATATACGCATCAAAAGATTGTCACGCACGATTCCTGCATTGTTGACTAAAATATCAATTCGACCATATTCGCTAATGATATTATTTATAAAAGCTTCGCACTCGGCTGCATCTGCCACATTGCACTGCACACCTACAGCCTTGCCGCCTGCCTGTGTAATCTCATTTACTGTCTCATCAGCTGCCTGTTTTGATCCATTGTAATTAACAATTACAAATGCTCCTTTAAGCGCAAGCTCCTTTGCAATGGCTCTTCCGATTCCACGGGATGCCCCTGTTACGACTGCAATTTTTTCTTCTAACATACTTCACCTCACGCCTTTGACAGACATTTTTCAAGTGCTATGGCATCCTCGAAAGAGGATACGTTATATACAGTTGCCTTTGGTGCAATCTTTCTCATAAAACCTGCAAGTGTCTTTCCAGGTCCTATCTCAACAAAAGTATCCACACCGTTTTCAAGCATTGTCTCGATACTTTGCTGCCAGCGAACAGAAGAATAAATTCCTTTTGCAAAAAATGTACTGATCTTTTTACTGTCTGTCACTATTTCGGCAGTCGCATTTGCAACATAAGGAACCTGCAGCGTTGAAAATGACATTGATTCCATCTCCTTAAGCAGCGCTTCTCCTGCTGGTTTTAAAAGCAGGGAATGAAATGGTCCACTGACTTTAAGCTCCACAACACGCTTTGCACCTGCCTCTTTTAATGCTAAAGATGCCTGCTGCACTTCATTAGTCAGACCAGTTATTACTATCTGACCAGGACAGTTATAATTTGCGATCCATACATTTTCAAAGCTTTCAAGAATTTCTTCTATTTTTTTTGCATCTAATCCTAAAACAGCTGCCATTGCGCCTTCACCGGTTGGAACGGTATTCTGCATCAAAATTCCTCTGCGGCGCACTAACTTTATAGCATTTAGCTCGTTCATGCCGCCTGCTGCTGCAACTGCTGCATACTCTCCAAGGCTTAAGCCTGCTGTGATATCAGGATTAATTCCACGTTTTTTTAGTTCCTGCACAATTGCAAGGCAAACGCTTACCATACATGGCTGTGTGTACTCTGTCAGGTTAAGTTCTTCGTGCTCGCCAAAACACATCTCTTTCAAATCAAAGTCAAGAATTTCTTGTGCGTTGTCAAAAAAAGATCTTGCTGCTTCACTGTTTTCATAGAAATCTTTTCCCATTCCAGCTTTCTGCGCACCCTGTCCAGGAAAAATAAATGCAAGCTTACTCATAACATGCCCCTTTCTCAAGAAGCTTTGATGCCTCAGCCACAATATTTTCAATGACCTCCCTGCAAGTTAACTCCTCTTTGATCATTCCTGCAATCTGACCAGACATGACACTTCCATTTTTTACATCGCCTTCTACAACAGCCTTTCTAAGACCGCCTAACGTCAGATACTCAAGTTCCTCTAGCGTTGCACCTTTCTTTTCCAGATCAAGATACTGCTTTGTCATTTCATTTCTAAGTGCTCTGACTGGATGACCAGTGCTTCTGCCTGTTACTTTCGTATCAATATCCTTTGCTTTTAAAATCTTATCCTTATAATTTTGATGTGCCCAGCACTCCTTTGTCGCAACAAAACGAGTTCCCATCTGTACACCGCATGCCCCAAGCATAAAAGCTGCTGCAAGACCTCTGCCATCTGCTATTCCGCCTGCCGCAATAACTGGAATATTTAATGCGTCAACTACCTGCGGAACAAGTGTCATTGTCGTACTCTCACCAATATGACCACCTGATTCACATCCTTCTGCAACAACAGCATCTGCTCCTGCTCGCTCCATTCTTTTTGCTAAAGCAACGGATGCAACGACTGGAATCACCTTAATGCCCTTTGATTTCCAGAGTGCCATATAGCTCTCTGGATTTCCTGCACCTGTCGTAACAACACTTACGCCCTCCTCTGCAACTACCTGTGCAATCTCTGGCGCATACGGACTCATCAGCATGACATTGACGCCAAACGGCTTATCTGTCAGCTGCTTTGTCAGGCGAATCTGTTCTCTGACCCACTCAGCCGGTGCATTTGCGGCACCAATAATACCAAGTCCGCCTGCATTTGATACTGCTGCTGCAAGCGTATGTTCCGCCACCCATGCCATTCCGCCTTGAATGATTGGTGCCTGGATTCCAAGCAATCTGGTTAATTCTGTCTGCATCCTTTTTTCCTGCCTTTTCTCGTTTCTCATTTATAATCATGAACATACTCTTGTTTCATGATCGTATGTTATTTACTCTTTATGACTCTGAATATAATCAATTACATCAGCAACAGTCTCAAGCTGACCCAGATCATCAGTTGGAATTTCAATTCCATAGTTTTCCTCAAGTGCCATTACCATCTCAAATAAATCAAGAGAATCTGCCTTTAAATCATCCTTGAAAGAGGACTCCATTGTAATGCTGTCTTCCTCTACACCTAAGTTTTCTGCTACAATAGCCTTAATTTCTTCAAACATTTTCATTTCTCCTTTATAATAAATTATTGTTTTACCGTTTTTTGCGGTTTCTGCTTTGATCGTTCTTACTTCTTTCTCCAAGTAATCACATCTGCTCCCCAGGTTAAGCCTCCGCCAAAGCCTGCAATGATAATTTTATCACCGTCATGAAGCAGCTTTTTTTGATTCATTTCATCAAGAAGAATCGGGATTGATGCTGATGATGTATTTCCATATTCATCCAAATTCATTGGAAATTTTTCAATTGGCTGATCCATACGCTTTGCCGCTGCCTCTACAATGCGGCGATTTGCCTGATGAAGAAGATAATATGCAATCTCTTCTTTTTTCAGATTGTTCTTCTCTAGAAGTTCGTCAATTACTTCTGGCACCTTGCGCACGGCAAACTGAAAAATAGCTCTGCCATCCATGCTTATAAAATAGTCGCGCTTAAACAAGTCTGGATGCTCCTTTTCAAACAGCCAATTTGCATCATGACGGCTCTTTAAGGTAAGTGCCTGTGACTGTCTTCCATCAGCATGAAGAACAGGAACCCATGAATCATTTTTTGATGCTTCTAATATAACTGCCCCGGCGCCATCGCCGAACAATATACAGCTTCCCCTGTCTTGCCAATCCACTACATTGGAAAGCACCTCGCTTCCGATGACAAGTGCATAGCGTACAATTTTGCTTTCAAGATATGTACGCGCCGTGACAAATGCACTCACAAAACCGCTGCATGCTGCGTTCAGATCAAAACATAATGCATTAGAAGCACCTATTGCTGCCTGCACAAGACATGCCGTACTCGGCATGATGCTCTCTGGGGTCATAGTGGAAACAATAATCAGACCAATCTCATCCGCTAAAATTTCCGCATCCAAAAGTGCTTTTTTTGCTGCACAAACTGCTAAAGAGGAAACCGTCTCATTTTCTGCAATATGACGTCTTTTTATTCCGGTGCGCTCTGTGATCCATGCATCGCTTGTATCAACAAACTGTGCCAGATCATCATTTTCCATTACATGTGATGCAGCGCATGCACCTGTTCCTATGATTGTTCCTGTCATATCCATCCTCTGCTCTTTCTTTCCATTGCAGTTCACAAGTTCAGCTCTCTGCAAGAATATCTCAAAGCAGATGCTTTTTACTCATGAGCTGTTACCAGTTTACCAAATTGCCAGTTAATTACAATTTACAAAAAAGCGTAAAATGTAAGAAATTTAAGAAAATCATCATAGCATTTCAAAAACAGTTCTGGTAAAATGAAAATATGAAAAGTTGATTTGTACACGCAAACCAAATACTTATTTTTCAGGAAATAGAAAGGATGGATAAACTTTATGTCTGTTAAAGTTAGTATTATTGTGCCTGTATACAATTCTGCAAAGACACTTCGACGCTGCGCAGACAGCATTTTAAATCAAGATTTTACTGATTATGAACTTTTTCTTGTTGACGATGGAAGCACCGATGATTCTGGTGCGATCTGCGATGAATATGCCGCCCTTGATAACCGTGTCCATGTCATTCACAAAAATAACAGCGGTGTATCTGATACAAGAAATACAGCTCTTGATCTGGCTCACGGAAAATACATACAATTTTTAGATAGTGATGATTGGATTACACCAGATGCTACAAAGCTTCTTGTGCGCACTGCTGAGAAAAACAACTGTGATCTTGTAATAGCAGATTTTTATCGTGTCAATGGGGAGCGTGTTTCTCAAAAAGGTGATATTGATGAGGATGCCGTACTTTCAAAAGAAGAATTTTCCCACCATATGATGGAAAATCCTGCTGACTTTTATTATGGTGTGATTTGGAATAAGCTGTATCGCCGTGACATTATTGAAAAACATGAGCTTCGCATGAACGTACAGATTAACTGGTGTGAAGATTTTATGTTTAATCTGGAATATATAAGATATGCTGAGCGTTTTATTGCATTAAAGGTTCCGATCTATTACTATGTCAAAACAAAGGGTTCTCTTGTGAGTCAGAGTGTAACGATCTCCAATACTGTTAAGATGAAGCTTGAAATTTTTGAGTATTATAACAATTTTTATAAACACACATTTGATGAGGCATATTATGAGAAAAACCGACTGAGAATCTACCATTTTTTGATCGACTCAGCAAAGGATGGATTTGTAATGCCTTCAATTCTTCCTGGATCGAAAAAATTAGGCAGTGAACGAACAAGTGTATCTCCACAGGCATTAAACGGACATGGCATTTTTATTGATGCCTACCGCAGCAAAATGCTTTTGCATCGTTACCTCGAATCTGCTGCTATTAAGCACGATTTGACACTAAATGATGCCTGCCTTTTACTTGCTTTGGAAAATCCAATTCCATTTACAACAAAAAAAGAGCTGGCCAATTATGCACAGCTCCCACTCCATATTCTTTCTTTGTCGCTCTCTCATCTTTCAATGCGTGGTTTCATTCAGCCTCTTCCAATACAGCATTTTTCAGTTTGCTTGCTTGAGACAGCAACGCCAGTGCTTGACGATCTGAAAGCTGCAATTAATGATTTTGAATGCACCTGCATGCGCGACTTTACAAAAGAAGAGAGCTGCCTTTACAGACAGCTCTCAGAACGGATTCACGAAAATGTATTAGAAAGTCTTCGCTGATCCAAATATAGTATTTTTTAGACACCATGTGCTCATTGCAGTACATGGTGTTTTTTAATTATTCGATCTCGTCAGTCTCAATGATGAATTTAACAGAACCATTCATGCTGTCACTTCTGCCGCTGTAGGTATCATATGAAATCTCATCTGAAGTCAGAGCCTTTAAGCGGTCAAGAATTACTGTCAGATTCTCATCAGCCATATCCTTGATCTTGCTGATTCCTTCATCATAAAACTCCTGCATACCGTCCTTTAAATCCTCTGCGCCATCCTTAAGCTCGCTGATTCCATCTACTACATCATCACTTGCATCTGATAACGTATCTGCACCATCCTTAAGATCACTAACGCCATCTGCCAATGTCTGTGTACCACTCTTTAAGTCAAGTGTTCCCTTTCTCAAATCATTAGTTCCAGACTTCAATGTATCTGCACCACTGCTAAGTGCACTTGTACCAGACTTTAATGTGTTAATTCCGCTTTGTAATGTACCAGCACCACTCTTTAAGGTATCTGCACCTGTCTTTAAAGTATCAGTTCCGCCCTTTAAAGTGTCAGTTCCGCTCTTTAAGGTGTCAATTCCGCTCTTTGCACTGTCGATGCCGCCCTTTAAGGTTGCTGCACCATCACGAAGTGTCTGACTGTTTGCTGCAAGCTGTCCTGCTCCTGCTGTCATCTGTGTGCTTAACTGATTTAATCCTTCGATCAGCTGTCCTGCTCCAGTCTGGAGTGCTGCTGCGCCGCTTGTAAGAGATGCACTGTTTGCCTTTAACTGTGCTGCACCACCTGTAAGTGTTTCGTTGTTTGCATCAAGCTGTGCAAAACCATCTAACAGCTGTTTGATACCTGCCGAAGCCTGCGTGTTTAATGTAGCAACTTGTGTTGAAAGATTACCCATTTCTGCATTGAAATCTTGCATATTAGAGTCAAGTAAATCAACACCCGTGCTAAGCGCAGTGATATCTGCCGCCGGAATCTGATCTTTCATCGTGGTAATGCTATCAATCTTCTCCTTCATAGTGCCAACAGTTCCTAACAAGCCATTCGCGTTATCTACAATTGTCTGAATCTGAGTAGGAAGTGCTGCAAGTCCATTCATTAGTGCCTGCAGTGTTTCTGTATTCAAAGGTGTCACATCACCAACAGAAGCCGTTACATATGGTACACTAGCAGTAACAGATGAAACCTCTGGAATCTGATTTGCTGCTGTTTCAAGTGCTGTTGCCAGTGCTTCATCTCCATTTTGTCTTGCTGCCGCTGCCTGAGTCAAAAGAGATTGTTTTGCACTTGCAATCTGACCATTTGCTGTTGCTATTTGATCATTTGCTGTTTTGATCTGACCATTTGCCGCATCAACCTGATCATTTGCTGCTTTGACTTGGGCATTGATGTTATTTACTACACTCTGAAGACCTGCAACATATTGCTGAATTGCACCTACCTGTGCACTTAACTGATCCTTTAAGCCAGTTGCTTGCTTCATCATAGTATTAACTGGATCTACAATCTGTGTCTGCATAGCCGCTGGCAAATCACTTGCTTCTGTGATCAGCTCATTTCCAGTTTTCAACATGCTGTCTAACAGAGTCATTAACTGTTTAGTCTCGTCAGTTCCTAAGGAAGCCTTTAAGGATTCTGTTCCCTGTGCCAGTGCATTTGATGCTGCGACAAGATCCTCTGTCGTCTCTCCCTCTCCATCAAGTGCTGCAGTAAGTGTGCTTAACGCACCTTGAATCTGAGTCAGTGCCTGTGCACCCTGTGAAAGCTGCTGTTCGCCTGCAACATATGCACTTACGCCATCTGCTAAAGAATCTGTTCCTGCTGTGTAGCTGTTAACACCAGCTGCCAGTGTGTTGATTCCTTGGGCAAACTGAGAAACCTTTGTGTTTAATTCACTGTCACTTGACAGATTTGCCTGAATACCTGCATTTAACAGATCGACACCAGATGTATAATCATTGATTCCACTCTGTAATGTACCTGCACCACTCTGTAACTGTGCTGCTCCGCTTTGCAACTGTCCTGCACCGCTCTGTAACTGACCTGCTCCACTCTGAAGTGAAGTTGCACCACTTGCAAGCTGACTCACACCACTTGCAAGATCCTTAGAACCACTCTGAAGCTTTCCAGCTCCATCGTCAAGCGTCTTTGCTCCGCTTGCGAGATCACCTGCTCCGCTTTGTAACTGCTTTGCTCCATCTGCAAGTTTATTTACACCATCTGTCAGATCACCAACGCCATCCGAAAGATCATGTGTGCCATCTCTTAATTCCTTAACACCATCATCAAACTCGCCATACTTCTCGTCAAGTTCCTCCACACCATCATACAGATCAGAGGTTCCATCAACAAGCTGTGTTGCTGCATCTGTAAGATCATCGAGCGCATCCTTGATGTCATCCAATGCACTGTCATCATCAAAATCAATATCCTTTAACAGATCAGACAATGCAACTGTCAGAGAAGAACTCATTGAGAAATCTGTTACATCAGCTTCAATCGATACGCTGTCTGGAATGTCAATATCAAGCGTTTTGTCTTCGCTGTTCTTGTCTTCGTCATCTGTAGAAAGAGAAAGTGTATCAAGCTTTAAGCTATCCTTAAGACCAGGCATTCCGACACCCACAACAATATTTCTGCTTCCATCGGAAATTACCTTTCCGTTGTCGATGGTGACATTAGAGAATGTATCATCTGGAAGTATCATTGCAGTCAGCATTACAAATGGACTGTAGATAGTCTCATTCTTTCCATCTACCTTTGCACTCTTCTTCTCGTTGTTAGTATACTGAATCTTGATCTGAAGATGACCGCTCTTGCCGACAAGATCCTGCGGCTGCATCTCTTGTCCATCTAAGAAGTATGTAAACTTTACAGATACCGGAAGATCCTTATTGCTCTGACCCTGATAATAAATATCACTTCCATCTGTATTCCATGTCAGGCTGTCACCATTATCACTAAAAGTCTCATCACCTTTTACATTCTTTATATTTGTCAGATCAGACTGATCTTCAACGCTGCTTTCACTGCCTGCATTCTTTAACCAGTTAGATACTGTGATCTGCTGTGGATTTCCAGATGCATCTGCATTTACATAGACGGTTTCCTCTTTTGATACACTGCTTGATGAATCCTTTGTATTTGCTGTGTTAGCAGCCATTGCCATTGGAACACTTCCTACTGCTACTGCCATGCCGACTGCAAGTCCGGCTGTCATTTTTCTTTTCAGCATATGATTTCTATTCATAATATAACACCCTCATTCTCATTTCTAAATCAGAATTGCACGCTTGTGCACGCCAGTTACTTTACTTTTTATTTCTTTCCAAGAAAGTTAATTGATGTCTTACAAATTACCTTATCAAAAATCAGGAACATTGCCGGCAAAACAAGTGCTACAACGACAACACTGATTAATGCACCTCTTGAAAGAAGTGTACAGATGGAACCAATCATATCAACCTTTGAATAAGCTGATACACCAAATGTTGCTGCGAAGAAGCTAAGACCACTCGTTATAATGGATTCAAGGCTTGCCTTATGTGCTGCACTTACAGCTTCCTTTTTATTCTTTCCTCTGCTTCTCTCTTTCTGATAACGGCTCGTCATCAGGATTGCATAATCTACTGTCGCACCTAATTGAATAGTTCCGACAACGATAGAGGCAACAAACGGAAGACTGATGTTTTGATAGAACGGCACTGCCATATTGACTGCTATCGCAAATTCGATTACTGCTACCAGAATAATTGGCAGTGAAATTGATTTAAAGATAATCATGATAATAATGAAAATCGCTGCCATTGATACTGTGTTAACACTTTGAAGGTCGATATTTGTTACATCCTCAAGGTCCTTCATCATAGGAGCTTCACCGATTACCATTGCATTTTCATCATAACCCTTTACAATGTCATTGATCTGGGCAATCTGACTGTTAACTTCTTCTGTCGCTGACTGATACTTTGAGCATACAAATGCAAGCTCCCAATTATCACTTTGCAGCATACTCTTGATATCCTTTGGAATCATAGAATCAGGAATAGTTGCACCAACTAAGGAATTTAAGCTGATCGTCCACTTAACACCGTCCACCTCATCGATGGCATTTAACATATCGCGCTTATCCTTTGCGTCCATGTTCTTATCCATCATAACCATGTGAAGAACACTCATATCAAAGTCTTCTTCAAGCTTTTCATTTGCCACATTGCTCTCAAGTGTAGATGGAAGAGATTTTGCAATGTTGTAATAAATCTTTGTATTGCTGTTTCCATAAATTGCCGGAGCTAAAAGAACAAGGAAGATAACAAGCCAAATCTTATAATGCTTTGTAATGAAGCCTGACAATCTATCCATGCTCTTAATGAGCGGCTTATGCTTTGTTTTTTCAATCGGCTTATCGAAAATAAGAATCATAGCCGGAAGAACAGTTACACAGCAGATAACACCGATTACAACTCCTTTTGCACTGACAATACCAAGATCGCGGCCAAGTGCGAATGTCATAAAACAAAGTGCGGCAAAACCAGCAATTGTTGTAACAGAGCTTCCCACGATAGACTTAAAGGTATTGGCGATTGCATGACCCATCGCACGCTCCCTATCATCTGGGAAACGTTCTTTATTTTCCTCATAGCTGCTAAGAAGGAAAATGGAATAATCCATTGTAACACCGAGCTGAAGAACAGCTACAAGTGCCTGTGTAATATAGGAAATCTCTCCAAGGAATACATTCGTTCCCATGTTGTAGAGAATAGATATTCCGATACTTAATAAGAAAAACAGCGGAACCAAAAACGAATCAGTAAACAGCTGCAATACGATGAAGCAAAGAATTGCGGCAATCACAACGTATGCCGGCATCTCGCTTAATGCCAAGTTCTTAATATCGGTAACAATACCAGTCATGCCGCTTAAGAAACACTGATCATTACTGATCTTTCTCATTTCGGTAAGTGCTTCCATAGCTTCATCAGATGATGTCGTGTTGTCAAACAGCACAAGCATCATGGTCGCATCACCTTTAAAGAACGCCTCTCGCAGATCCTTTGGAATCATCTCGACTGGAAGACTTAAATCAGCAACATCATCATACCAAAGAACATCCTTAACGTGATCAATCTCGCTGTATGCATCTTCTAGCTTTTGCACATCCTTTAGTTCCATATTTTCCACGACGACCATGGAAAACGCGCCCATTCCGTATTCATCAACCATAATATCCTGGCCCTTGATTGTCTCAAGCGTGTCTGGCAGATAACTTAAGATATCATAGTTGACTCTTGTCTTTGCCATACCGATCACGGAAGGAATCATAAGCAAAATGCTGATCAATATGATCAGATATTTATGTTTTGCAATCCATTTTCCTACTTTAACCATAGCAACCATCTCCTATCTTTTTTTCACACTACGCATTATATGCAGAAACTGACTTTTGGTCAATATTAAAAGTATCCGAAAAATATATGGTAACAAAATGAATTTTGGTCAGTTTTTAATAATTGACTTTTAGTCAGTTTTGTAAGATAATAACTCTAAGATTCAAATTTTTAAACATTTACACCTTTACTATTACTTAGTATCTTGATATAATGATAGCTTAGGATAAATTACAAGTATTACAGGAGGGGTTCTCGTATGGGAAAAGTGGATATCAATAAGAAACAAAAGAAAAACGCTTTGCTGCAGACGGCCTTTGATTTGTTTCGCGATAAGGGCTTTGCAAAGACGACTATCTCTGATATTGTTTCAGATGCCGGCCTTGCAAAGGGAACTTTCTATTTATATTTTAAGGATAAATATGATTTGAGGGATAAGTTGATTGCCCACAAAGCAGGGCAGCTGTTTGCAGATGCTCACCATGCACTGCTGGATCAGAAGTTTAATAGCTTTGAAGACCAGATTATCGCAGTTGCCGACTACATCATCGGCCGCCTGAATGATGATCACGGTCTTTTAACCTTTATTTCCAAGAATTTATCATGGGGGATTTTTAAAACAGCTTTTGAAAATACGCTGCCAGATGAGTCTTTACAGTTTTATGATTATATATTTGAACAGATGAAAAAAAATTCATATGTCTGTCCAGAGCCTGAGCTAATGCTCTTTACAATTATCGAACTCGTTGGTTCTACATGTTACAGCTGTATTTTGTATGGCCAGCCAGTATCAGTTGAAGAATATCTTCCTTATCTCCATACTGTAATACGCCAGATTCTGGCTGGATTTTTGGTTCAGCAGCCGGCACAAATTGAAACAAAAACTGCTTCGTAATAAATTTTCATATTTTTTTGTGCAAAAAAGGAATGGTCATTTTCGTGACCATTCCTTTTTTCAAATCATTTAATTGTTCACTTATAATTTTCTCCAGATTATTCGTCCTTCTTTGGCTCTTCTTCAGTTTCTGCTGTCTCTGGCTCAGGTACTGCTGCATTGTGTGCTGCATTTAATGCTACTACAACCGCATCTGGATCTGTCATAATAGTAATCTTCTTATCTGCATAAATTGGAAGATCCTTTACACGAATAACATCGCCAATCTTCATGTCGCCAACATCAACTCTGACCTCATCAACCAGATCTGCCGGCAATGCCTTATAGGCAATCTCTTCAAGGCTCTCCTGAAGTACACCTTCTGCAATCTTGTCATGATTCTCTAAGACAACCTCAACAACAGAATGAACTTTTTCTGTGCTTACAAGTGCCTGAAAATCAATCTCATCAATTCTTCCTGCAACAGGGTTATATGCGACGTCCTTGATCAGTGCATCATACTGAGTTCCCTCAACATCAAGCATGATCTGACTTCCTTTATGTGCTTTCTTTAAGAATTTCTCTAACTCCAGTTTCTGAAACTTTACTGGGATAGAACCTTCAATTTTCTTTCCGAACACGTTGCCTACAACGTATCCCTCTCTTCTAAGCTTCTTTGCTTTGATGTCCATGCTTCGTTTTTCAGCTTTTAAAGTATTCATTTTGTCTTTTCCTCCAAAAATCTGATTCCTTAGCAGCCTTCGACAAGAGGTTTTGTTAAGAAACTGACCTGTCTGGTCATTTCCTTTGTTCGGTATGTAATATAACACCACAAACTCAAAAATGCAAGAGTTTTTTTGTGAAGATTTTGTGAACAGTTCACGCGTCATGATAGACAGTTACTTTTATTTTGCTGCCACAATTGGCTTAAAATCTGCTGTATCTGCACAAAAATATCCTCCAAGCTTTTTTGTTATAAAAAGCATAATCTCTTTTGCCTTTTCATAATCCTCTGGACGAATTGTAGCTGCAAATACGGTATGAATACCATTCTGAAGCAAATAAGCATCGCCTTCGTCATCACCAAGTGTGCCTTCTAAATCTTCCATATCCAGTGTACCGCTCTCTGGCAATGAAATTTCAAGTACACCTGCTGCCTCCCAATACTCAGCATTCTGCGCTTCATTAAACAGCTCATAGATTTTGCGAAGCGGCAATTCTTCTTTGTTTAAATATAGCCATTCACCTGGCATTTTGGCAGCCGGTTTCTTACTAGTTTTTCCGTTCTTTTTTAAATTTGAGTGTGCCATAAATTTCTCCTATCAAACATTCTAACTGTTTATGAGAGTATCTATCTGACAGATCTCGATTAATACAGCTTCTTCACTGATTCCTTAGCATCTGCAAACGGTCCTGGGATGACATCGACACCACGATGCGTTCCAAAATAGTCACTGTCAAATCGGATTGCAGTTCCATCAGGATTTTCAAAGCGTTCCTCTGGCTCAAATGCCTTTCCGAGCACATCTGAATCAATCATTCTATTTTTAAAGCCTTCGATCAGTTCGTATACGTTTGTATCCAGATAATAACCGTCCTCTTTCTGAACAAGCTCTACGCGCACATCCTCACGTGCGACATCTGATATCAGAGCATTGACATCCTTCTTACTTGGCTTTGCACCACCAAGATAAGCGTTGCCTTCAATCCATACTGGCAACTTTCCTTCGTGTGCGCCATAAAGTTTTGCCATATCAGCAGGCTTACTAAAATCAAACTGAGAAATCCACTCATCATATGTCGGATACTCATCAAACATCCAGGTACCTGCTGCACGATTTTCTGTGTCAAATCCATCATCTGAATCGTGCATCGTTATAATATCATCTGATGGCCATTTCTGTACAAAGATATTATTATAGAAACGATCATCACCATGAAGTACGGTCATAAAGCCCATTACCTCAGTACGATGCGGCATATGATACGGTGTATAACGCGGTCCTGTTCCTCCTCCCACACAAGTAAGTGCACCACAGATCAAATTGTGGACAAGTGCTACACCCTCTGTTGCAAAACGAAGACTTGCATCGGAAAGCATAATGTTATTATCAATCAATGTCGGGCCATGTCCAACTTCAACAAAGATATCCTGTGACATCATGCCGCCCTTTAATACAGACGCAAACGGCGGACGCTGATTATCATGCAGCAGGTTCTGGCTCAGTCTTGTTCCCTGTGCTTCCCAGTCACACCAAATACCCATTGTACAATGATGAATGTGATTACGGCGCATTGTCACATCGATTGCAGCATGCATCTTTATTCCAGCAATCTCAGCACCGCCTAACTCCATCATGTTGTTGATATGATGAATATGATTATCCTCAATAATACTGAACACACCACCCATACGGCCTATGATTCCGCCCTGCTCGCAATGATGAATGTTGTTTCGGCGAATGATATGGCTTCCAACTTTTTCTTTCAGCCAGCCATGATACTGACCACGACATACAGCATCACGCTCCATCTGTGTCGGGCTCTTTACATATTTTGTAGTAAAGTAATGGTCATTCTCTGGATCAAGATATTTGCCAAGCGAAATTCCTGCACACTTGCTGTTTGAGATCTCGCAGTCCTCGATGATCCAACCCTTGCTCCAATGTGGTCCAATCATTCCATCCTGATATGCAGCAGGCGGTGCCCATGTTGTTGCAGCCTTTGTCACAGTAAAGCCGCTGACTGTAATATAGCCAACACCTGTCTTTGACGGCATAAAGCACTCACGTCTTACATTAATTTCTACATTTTCCTTGTTCGGGTCTGCTCCCTTAAAATTCGCATAAATAATAGTCTCATCTGTTTCCTGATCCTGTTCTGTATACCACTTGTAAACAGATTCCTCTGGAACCCAGCTGCACTCATAAACTTCGCCCTTAATACAATCCTCAAGCGAAGATGTCTCATACAATGCTCTGTCATTTAAATAAACACATCCAGTATGCTTGTCTGCCTTGGCAAAATACCAATCGCCATATACAAATGTAGTATACGGATTATATGCACCAAAGGTACTGTTTGGCACTCGGCACACCCATACATTATCCTGATAATGCTTCCAACTGGTGATACGCTCTGCTCCTGTAATAACTGCTGCTAATGGCTCTGTACTCTTATATGTAATGCGTGCATCTGGCTCTCCTGCAAAAATAGGATCCACATACTCACGATATACACCAGGTGCTACAAGCACTGTATCACCTGGTTTTGCGACCTTTGCTGCCTCATTAATACGGCGAAATGGCATTTCCTTGCTTCCATTTCCATCACGTCCTGCACGGACATCAACATAAATATCCATATCATTTTTTCCTTTCAACATTAGAGATTCTTATTTTTAGCTGTTGTATATTTTTACTTATACAACAGCTTGACACGGTCTGATTATGTATATTTATTGACTCTAAGAATCAAATTGTGTCTACCGCGATTATACATCATTGCTATCAAAATGTCTCTCTTTTTCTTTATTTTTAGGAAGGTTTTTATAGTAAAACGTTACTCTTTACGTGAGATTTTACTGTATCTTCAACCTCTGAAAAAACGCTTCAATTTATGTTAGGTCTTATTCCAAATGTTGCAATCTCATATGGCTTAATTACAATTAAAAATGCTTCGCTTTCTTCTCGCAGTGCTTCGTTTTCTTCTTCGATCACATTGCTTCGATACATACACTCCATCCACTCTGCTTTTTTGATATTAAGTGTAACATCCTTTTCCATTGTATTGACAAAACGAACAAAAATATCATTACTTTGAGCGCCCTTCTTCCAAGCAGTCAAATTCAATCCCTCACCCTGCCATTCAAAAAAGCTCTTTTCAAGCGGAAGAATGCCAATCTGTGCCTGCGGCAGATAAATTTGTTCTGTTGTGCGATTCATGCCAGTTTCCACTGCTGCCAGATCATGCTGATAACCGTATCCAAGTACAAATGCTTCTGCACTCTTTCCAGCTTCGTATGGGAATAATGCATACTCCATTGTATAAGTACCCTGCATCTGTGCCTGTGGTGTCGGGAAATATCCCCAGTCACCCATCTCTGCAACCGAGCGAAGCAGCGTCAGCGCAATCGCATTTTCCTGATCAGGAAGAATCTCATACTCATACAGACCACGATTTGCTACTAATATTCCTGCTGATGAATCTTCCATCGCAACAAAACACTGCTGATGCTCGCAGCCGCTCGGATTGATCCACGCTTTTCCATGGCGATTTGGACGTCTTACAACCTCAAACGGTGAATCAGCCATATGCATATCACTCACAAGTCCTGTAGGAATCAATACACGTATACGATGATCCTTTGCTGTATTAACAATTGTTGTCTGGATTTTTAAACCAGCTGTATTTCGCTCAAGTGTCAGCTTTGTCTCAAGTTCAAGCAAAACAAGCTTTGTACTGCGTTTGGCTTCTCTTTGATAAGGATCAACACAAGAATAACGCTGTGCCAGAATTTCATCACCCATTGCTTCTGGAATTTCCATCTGCTGACAGATTTTTACTACGAAACGAAGCTCACTGTTTTCTTCAACCGTAATCTTTGCCAGCTTATTTTCTGTCGTAACAGTTTTTCTTTCTGTATCCTGAATATAAATATACTCATTTCCCATATCTCCTGTATCCTCATAGATACCAATATGTTTAAAGGTATATCCTGTCTTTTTGTCTGTCAGATCATAGCTGCCATCCTCATTTATCTTCACGCTTATAAATTTATTTTCCATCGTGAGAGTGTTTATGTCTTTTATTATATTTTCTGTCTGGCAGTCTGAAGACTTTAAGCATTCTTCGTTTTCTTCCAGCACATATACCTTATAGCCCATTGCTGGAACATCCTCTGCCTCAAATGTTACCTGCACACGCTCTGCCATATATGGCTGACGGAAACGATCATCTGGCAGATCATAGCCAAACTCAGTCGGTACCTTTGTAATCTTCGCGTCAATCCTTTTTTGTTCTGCATCATACAGTGTAAATTTTGGCAGTTTTTCTGCCTCAAGCTCATTCCAAGACTTTTCCAAATTTCCATACAGACGCTTTGCATCAAGCACAACTGACAATACCTGAGTCTTCGCCCAGCCTGAAAAATTATATACAGCAAATGCAATTTTTTGCTTTCCGCTATGCTTCTCATCTTTATAAATTGACTGCGTATCAATTTTATTAGTAATTTCACGCAGACTGTTTTTATACAACTCCTCTGCAACCTGCAGACTCTTATGAAAACGTGCTTCGATCTCACGATTTACTTCATCCACACTGCATCCGCAAATACTATCATGCGGATGATTCTGCATAAGCTTTTTCCAACTGTAGGAAAGTAAATCCGCTGGATACTCATCTCCTAAAAGGAAGGCAACTGCAGCTGCTGGCTCTGCCTGACGTTCAAGTGCACTTTCTCCTTTTCTATTGGCAATTTTTAAATCTGCATTTGCTGAACATGTATTTACAAGGGTCCAACAGCCATCTGTCTCCTGACTTGTCAATTCTCCGATAACAGTAGAAGTCTGATCAGAAAGTTCCTCCTTGACTGCCTTTGCGTATGTCTCTAAATCAGAATGAATAAATTCAATATCAGGATAAAGCTTTTTTGCAACTGCAATTGCCTCTGGCAGGTTTTTCTGCACTGGCTGATGATCACAGCCGTTCATAAATAATAGGTGACTTGTTCCAGCAAATTGTCTCGCTTTTGCAAGACGCTCATCCCAGTAAATCTTTGCCTGCGCCTCATCGACCGGAATTTCCATACCGTTGTTATACCAATTGGCAAATAAGATGCCTGGCAGGCTGCTTCCATCGTTTGACTGCCAGTTCATCTCTGAAAACGTAGATTCATATTGGCCACTCTTGACCTCATTATTAAGACCAATTGGTTTTACGCCTCTGCCAAATGCAATTGCCTCCATTCCAGCTTGCTTTAATACCTGCGGCATCTGTCCTGCATTGCCAAATGCATCTGGAAAATAACCAATATGACTAACTTTTCCATATTTCTTTGCAGACTCCATACCTGTAAGCAGATTTCTTACACATGACTCTCCGCTTGTCAAAAATTCATCTTGCAGCACATACCACGGTCCAACACATAGTCTGCCTTCACGCACGTACTTTTCAATCTGTTCTCGCTTTTGTGGACGAATCTCCAAATAATCATCCAGTGCAATTGTCTGGCCATCCAGAAAAAAGCTTCTATATGCTTCATCTGTTTCAAATTTTTCTAAAATTGCATCTACCAATTCTACCAAGTGCATTCTGTGTTTTTCAAATGGCAGATACCACTCTCTGTCCCAATGGGAGTGAGAAACAATATGTACTGTTGTTTTCATTATTTTCCGCCTTTCCTCTTATTCATATAATACTCCAGCTGCTTTTATTTTATCCTGTTCTTTCCACTTTCGTCAAGATGATTTTTCATCCAACACTTAATAAAAGATTCCGAAAACACCTGCGTTTGCACAGCTATCTCGGAATCTTATTTAGGTTTATAGGTTTATGGGTTTACAAATTTAATTACTTTCCAAGCAGCCCTTCTAATGCTCGGTATGCAACACAGAACGCTTTCTCGGTATCATTTTCTGCACGAACTGCCGCATCTTTTTCCAGATTTGCGAGTCCTGCAAAGTTTGCCAAATGCGGTTCCAGACTCAAATATCCCTTGTAACCGGATGCGTCCAACTTTTCAAAGATATCTAGAAGCTGGCCATCTCCTGTTCCTGACGGAACAACCTCACCGTCTGCCATACGTGCATCTTTTACATGAACATACTCAATATATGGCTTTAACATTTCGTAAGCCTCAATTGTATTTTGTCCGCACTGAATGAAATTTGCAAAATCAAAGGTCGCTTTAAAATGATCTCCATAAAATTCTTTCATCAGATCAAGACAGCGTGCTGCGTTGTCACCATAAATACCTTTCTCATTTTCATGAAGCAATACAAGACGACTAGCTTTTGCCTCCTGTACCATGCGTTCCATACGTTTCATAACCGCATCACGATAGTCCTTCGGATCAGCATTTTCTGGCAGATAAAAACTAAACATGCGAATATACGGTGTCTCAAAAATATCAGCAATGCGCTCGATTCTACCAAGCTTTTTCATATGCTCTTCAAAGTCATCATTGATACCGATTTTTCCAATTGGAGAACCAACTGCGGATACACGGATTCCAGCAGCGTCAAGACGTTTTTTTGCTTCCTTTGCCTGCTCATCGGTAAAATCTGCTACGCCAGTGCCATCAGCACTTCTAAACTCCACAAATTTAATTCCAAGCTCATTTAATACCTGAATCTGTCTGTCAAGTGATACACTGATTTCATCAGCAAAACAGCTGACTGGACAGTTTGAAAGTATTTTTCTCATGTTTTCTCCTTCTTAGTCACAAAACTTAACTATTCAAAACTACATTCACAGCAAGTAATTTTACATGACTCTGAATAGTTACGAAAATTCCACAACATGATGCTCCCTAGCTGACTCATATGCACCAAGCATCAGACGAATACTATTTTCTAACACTGGAAGCTCCAACGCAAAATCGGTATTATTTTCCAATGCCTTATAAAAATCACCAATACATGCTGTATGACCGCTTCCCCAGTAACTTTTTCCAATTGGGACAGGACGCTCCACCTCTGGCTTTGTAATCGTTCCATCCGGATAACGATAAGAAACATCCAAATCCTCAATGCGAACTGTTACCTTCTCGCAGGAAATCTCAATTAACGGCGGAACATCTGCACAATATGCATTCGTTGCATAAAAACATGCAACTTTTTCACCAAATCTAATATATGCCTCCAGCGTATCTTCAACCTCGATAAGCCCTTTTAAATGATGATTTGAAAGTGAAGCATCAATCCAATCTGGCTTTCCTAATAAATCAGAAAGAAGATCTAATGTATGTACAGCCTGATTAATCAATACACCTCCGCCCTCTGTTGCAAGCTTTCCTCTCCACTCACTCTGCGTATAATATGGTGCCGGACGATTCCAAGTAACAAGTCCGCGTGCGCCTAACACCTTTCCTGCCGCACCTGATGCAATAAATTCTTTTGCTGCGCGATAGCTTGGATTATAGCGATTCTGATAGCATAATCCCAGCTTTGCCTTTGACGCATAAACTGCCTGCTTTAACTGATCCAGCTGCGCCAATGTGATTGCCGGTGGTTTTTCCATAAACACATTTATGCCGCGCTCTAGTGCATACTGTGTCATCGGTACATGAAGATAATGCGGCGTACAAACATGAAGCACATCAGGCTGCTCTTTTTCAATCATTTCCTCTAGTGAGGCATATGGCTTTGTATGAAATCTTTCAGCATAATCCTGGACTTTCTCAAAATGAATATCTGCCACACCGACAAGCTCTGTATCTTTTTGAGCAGTCAGTACGGCAGCATGGACTGCGGCGATATTGCCGCAGCCAACAATCACTGCACGTTTCATAGAAGCACCTCCTACTTATTCCTTAGTCTTGCTTCCGTAACTTCCTGTTGTATCAAAAGTAATATCCTGTACATTTTCCTTTTTCTTAGAATTTGCACGATGCTCATTCAATTTTTCAAGGAAGAGATCCTCGTCAATTGGCAGACTAACCGGCTTTTCAAGCCATGAAGACAAATGCATTGCATTAGACAGCTCAAGTCCATGAATACCCTCAACGCCATCTGCCACTAATGGCTCACCGCGAAGAATAGCAGCAGCAAACGCATTTAATACGCCAATATGCTGAGGATTCTTTCCGTCAAGCTCTAATGTTGTCTCATGACACGGTGGCTTTGCAAATCCTTCTGTTGCCTGATAGCAATACTCTCTCTCATTAATTTCAAGCTCATAGAACTTAAGCTCATCTTTTTCTGCAACAAGCTTTCCTTTTTCGAGTGTTACCTCAAGACGATTTGTTCCAGGTGCATCAGCTGTTGTCGTAACAAATACACCAGTTGCGCCATTTGGGAACTCCAAATATGCAGTTACATCATCCTCAACCTCGATATCATGCCACTTTCCGTTATGACAGAATGCGCGTACCTTTGACGGCATTCCGCAGATCCACTGCAGCAAATCCAGATTGTGCGGACACTGATTTAATAAAACGCCGCCGCCTTCGCCGTCCCATGTTGCTCTCCAGCCGCCTGAATTATAATATGCCTGTGTGCGGTACCAGTCTGTGATGATCCAATTCACACGCTTTAATTTTCCGTAATCACCGCTCTGTACCATGTCATGCATCTTTTTATAGATACAATTTGTTCTCTGATTGAACATCATACCAAATACGCGGTCGCTCTTCTCTGCGGCCTCATTCATCTCTCTTACCTGCTTTGTATAAACACCTGCCGGCTTCTCGCACATAACATGAAGTCCATTTTCAAGTGCAAGTATTGTCAGACGCGGATGATCATAATGCGGCACTGCGATCAATACAGCATCACATGTACCTGATTTGATTAAGCTGTCGCCATCCTCGAAAATTGCTGTGCCCTCCGGCATATTTTCCTTTGCCCACTCTCTTCTGCTCTCACGAAGATCTGCCGCTGCTGTAATACGCACTTCCGGCACTTTTCCTGCCATGATATTGGCGGTGTGGCCACTTCCCATGTTACCAACACCAATAATTCCAAGTCTTACCTGTTCCATCTATCTTTTTTCTCCTTCTTATATTCACTATCATAAAAGATTAACGATATCCAGCCTTTGCAAGATTATCATAACTTGTCTTCAAACATTCAAACGGAGTTCCCTGTGTGCAAACATCCTGCTCTACCAACATATATTCACAGCAGCTGTTCTCAAGTTCCTTAAAGATTGCCGGGAAGTTTAAATTACCCTCCATAACTGGTGCCATGATCTGGTTCCAACCCTTAATCTGCATATCTTTTAAATGAACGCAAGGAATACGATCCTTTAACAGACGAATCCACTCGCATACATCAGCTCCTGCTGCCGCTACCCAATAGGTGTCAAGAGTAATTCCCATCTCATCTGGTGCAAATCCTTCCATCAGATACTCAATCATGCGTTTTTTCGAATTTGCATTTGGCAAATTTTCTGCCTCAAATGCCTCAAACTCAGTATTGTGATTGTGATACATCAAAAGCTTTCCCGATGCAGCAATCTTTTTTGCTGGCTCCTTAAAATCATCCATGAAATGACTCAGCCACTCCTTTGTGCGATAGCGCTCCGGCATCATTCCAAGTCCAATATAGCGGCATCCCATGATATCATGCTCCTTAATAAGTGCTTCAGTATCATAGAGGATTCGATTAGGATCACTATGTGTCAATGCAATCTCAAGACCATTTGCATCGCAGATTTCTCTAATCTGCTCTGGCTTAAGATCCTTTCCTACTGCGGAAATCTGGACAGTCTTATAGCCCATTTCTGCAATTTTTTTCATAGAGCATGCGAAATCCTTTACATTCTGAGTATACGATTTAATCGTATAAAGCTGTGCACCTGTTTTCATAATAAATCTCCTTTTTCATTTTATTTTTTGTTGGTTTTTATCAAGTTTGTTTCGTTTTTTCTAGGCTTCTATGTCTACTATACTTCTTTTAACCCCAAAAATCCATTGCAAAAAGGAAACAAAACATTGCATATATAGCGATTATATGGTATCCTATTTTGCAGAGCACAAAAAAGTAAAGAAAGGTTCTGATCATATGGATTCAACGGCACATATCAATACCGATCTTGTTTCATTTGGCTATTCAGAAAGCACATATGTGATGACAGATTATGCGCTTCACTGCCACAATTTTTATGAGGTTTTTTATTTTCTTTCTGGTGACGCCGACTATCTGGTAGAAGGTGTAAACTATCAGCCGACACCTGGAAGTGTGCTGTTACTCTCCCCGCACGCATTTCACGGTGTGCGTGTAAACAGCACTGCCCCATATAGACGATATTCCCTTCACTTTCACCCTGATCTGCTTCTGCCAGAGCGGCGTGATTTTTTGCTGCGCGCATTTCCTCAAATAGGTGAAAATGCCGGACAGCCTATTTATTTTAAACATACTGAAAAATTTCATCTGCTGTCCTATCTGGAAAGTTTTGAATCCTGTTCTCGTAAAAGCAATGAATTTCAGGCACAGATGCTTCCGATCTGCGTAGAAGCGCTGCTGATGCAGATTGCAGATATGAGTGATTCGTGCAATGCTTTTTCAAAACAGTCTGACACTCCACAGACACAGCTTAGTTCCATTCTTTTTTATTTAAATCAGCATTTGAAGGACCCAGTGACACTTGATGAAATTTCAGATCATTTTTTTATCAGCAAGCATCATTTAAATAAAGTTTTCAAAAAGGCAACCGGAACAACTGTAATCGACTACCTTTTAAGAAAGCGAATCGCTTATGCACAGATGCTTCTTTTTAATGGCTGCCACGCAAAAGAAGCCGCTGCAGACAGCGGCTTTCTTGACTATTCTTCTTTTTATCGTTCTTATGTGCGCATACTAGGACATCCGCCTGGCGCAGACCGTGGAGTCCTCGCCAAGCCAAATGATTCTGGTATTGGAAATGTGACGGTGCAGATTTAGCTTGACGTAATCCTTTTCTTAATATCTTCAACAGACATCCCGAACCAGTGCCTATTCAATGTCCCGTTCAAGCATATCTTCCCGAAAAGGAATGAAATCAAAAACATATGGGTCTTTCATGGTCTGCACCGCAAGCTCGCTCTGTGGAGATGGCAGACTTTGACCTTATCCATTAACGCAATGTTATGATACCATGTAAATTGTGCAGCCCTAATTTTCCTCTTAATATGCAATCCTGAAATAATCCAAGTATGCCTTATATCGATCTTGCGCTGTCAAGCAAGTGTCTGTAAGGTACCCCTTTTCATTGTTCCATTCTTTCAATCCACGATAATAAAACATTTTCAAATTATCCTCAATAATGAATGGAACAATATTGTATTTTAGGCATTCTTTGAACATAATCAATCGTCCCACACGACCATTACCATCCTGAAATGGATGGATACATTCAAACTTTACATGAAAATTCAGAATATCTTCAAGTGTCTTTTCTTCCTGATTATTATACTCTGACAGTAATTTCTTCATTCTATCTGCAACTTCTTCTGGAAGTGCAGTCTCCATACCGCCAACTTCATTTGGCAGTTTCTTGTAATCACCGACAACAAACCAATCCTTTCTGGAATAACTGGTGCCATTTTTCAGAACTAGATGCAGCTTCTTGATAAAATTTTCCGTCAATGTTGCTTTTGCATTGTCAATAATCATATCAATACACCGAAAATGGTTTGCTGTTTCAATCACATCATCTACATTAAGCACTTCTTTTTCTATACCAATAGTATTCGTCTCGAATATATATCGGGTCTGATCGTGGGTCAATCGACTGCCTTCCATATGGTTTGAATTATATGTTAAATCAATCTGTGTCTTATGATAAATACCTCCAGAGTATTTATTTGACTTCTCATCCAGCAAAATATCCAATAGCGTCGTCTTTTTTTCTTTCTTCTTATTAGAACGCTCTGGCTTTTTTGCATTTTCTGGAATGTTCCATGTCTTTCCGGTAATAAATGCTCCCGGTACACGCCCGTGAGCACAATAATTTCTTACACTCCGTTCAGATACATCCCATTTTTTTGCCATTTCAGCAACTGAAAAGTATCGCATCTGCCATCCTCCTTTCACACGATCAAAACCACATTATATGGACTTTTCATTTCATAATTCAAAAATTGCACTTACTATGTTTAGTATACTATATCATCGGCAATAAATCCACACATTCTTATTTGTTTTTATCATTTTTGCCAATAAAAATATTAATAAAAAACTGGATACTCCTTACTATAAAGCAATATCCAGTCTCGCTTACTTTATTCTTTATTCTTAAACCAACGCATACGCAACACCTTTTTGATTCTGTCCTTTATTACCATGTCAGCACGCGAATCTCTGCATTCTGATCAAGCGGATCGCGGTGCTGATAATTAAACAAAACAAACTGCTTTTCATCTGTGGCCACTAGGGACAGGTACGGTGGTCCATTATCTGTCCCAGATGGCTTCCACTGTATAGTTGATTTCATCCGAGCACTTCTTTCCTAGCATAAATTTCTCCTTCAAATTCCGATTGAGACGTGGTCTGTATGCTTTATTTCTCACACAAGCTACTTAATCCATATTTATATATTTAAAATATTTTATGATGAAGATGAAGTTATAGCAGATAACAGGTCGGCAGGCCTTTCAAAAAAATAATCTGCTTTTATGTGCTTATTATGACTGCCCCATACTGCCAAAGCAAAATCAATTCCTGCATCTTCCGCACATTTACTGTCATATTTGCTGTCTCCAATATAAAGCACTTTACTAGGGTCTGTTTTTGATAATTCCACATATTTCAAAATCGGTGCGGCATTGGGTTTATGTTCCTGTGTATCGTCTGCACATATGATTGTTTTGAAATAATGACTGATACCAAACGGACAAAAATCATGTGTAAATTCTTCCCTTGTCTTTGATGTGACAATCCCCATTTCATAATCCAGGCTTAGAAGATTTTTCAATAATTCAATGATTCCGTCAAATACTTTAATGGTATTTGTATAGTTACGCATATTTTTATCCCATAATTCTATCGCATAGGAAGTGTCTTTTATCTCAAGTTTTTTCAAAGCGTCTGTTCCTGTAATCCCTAACGCAAATCTTAGTTCAGAACATGGTATCTCTCTCCCGGACAATCCCTTTATAGTTTCCTGTAAAGAATGTAATACAGCATATTCCGTATCAATCAGAGTACCATCAATGTCAAAAACAATATGCTTATACTTCATGCTGCCACCTTTCCCTGCCTGTATCAAAATCACTGGATTCGTAATACACGATATCCCTCCTTAACGAAAACTGTTTTCCACAATACCCGGAAGCAAAGAGTAGATAGAACAGCCAATCTGACTTTCAAACTGTTCTTTAATCTCGAAAATCTTTTTCCACCTGTCTATTGTCGCTGTGTGAACACCGTACCGTATTGTCACGTCTACAAATCTCTTTTCCAAAAGACAGAACCCCGTCGGCATAGCCAATGCATCACATAACTGTACAAGACGGTCATAATCATCATATACCGCATTTGCAACAAATTCTTTCATAAACAGATAATCCTCATCACTGACATCAAACTCACCGATAGATGTAGCAATATCCTGAATCATAAATGCGTGGGATATACATATCTGTGCAGCTTTTTCCCATCCGCGCTCCATACAGTACCGATAGCCGTCTATCAGATGCCTTTCCGAACTCACTCCGGCATAGCGTCCAATATCATGCAACAGCCCGAAAATATATGCCTGTTCAGAAGATAAATCTTTACAGTGTGATGCGATGTTTTTACAGGCTTTGGCTACAAACCGGGAATGGTCTGCCCATGCTCCCGGATTGGCTTCTGACGCTTCCCTTAATGCCAGTTCTGCGGTCTGAATGTTCAGTTTTACCACCCTGTGCTCACCTCCTGTAAATTGCTGATTTTCTTTACAGGTATCATTATAATGCAAAAGGCATAGAAAAAATATTTCTTTTCTGCCATTACCTATCACTATTCTGCCATTTTTTTCTATATTCTATAGGTGAACAATGTGCGTATTCCCGAAAAACCTTTCCAAAATAACTGCTACTCCCTAAACCGCACTCATGGCTGATAACAGTAACAGATTCCTGCCCCTTTGCCAACATCTGACAGGCAACTTGTAGACGGTAAGTTGTTATATACTCTACGGGTGTCACATGCAGACAGTCATGGAACACTCTATAACACTCCCTTTCGCTTAGATATGCTGCCGCAGCAAGTTCTGGAATAGATATTTTTTCTCTGTAATGTTCATGAATGTATATCATCATCAGCTTTATTTTATCGTTGCTTTTGTTATGTTCCCCTTTCTTTTCACGCATAGAACAAGAGAATTCAAAAAGCATGAGCCATATTTCCGTTAGGGCTTCCCGCAGTTTTATTTCATATCCAAATTCATCACTGGGTAAACGAAATGAGTCAGCAAGCAGTTTCAAAATTCTTTCTTCTTCTGCATTGCCTGGAAAAAGCGGAATTATCTCAATCTGTGGGGCTGTTATGACAGGCGCAATATATTTTTGTTCAATCCTACTTCCATGTTCTCCTGCAAGTAAGGAAACATCGAAAATATGAAGCAGCTGTATATTCTTTTCTCGCTGCGATATTGCTTTTGTCATATGGAGTACATTGGGATTTATCATGCCTCCGCTTCCAGCCGGAAACAATATTTTTCCTCCTGGCGTATCATATTCAATGCTGCCGCTTTCCATATAAAAAAGTTCCACTGTCCTGTGCCAGTGCCACGGTACATAACACCCTATATACTTGTCAAGTTCTGCCCTCGAAGCGATATAGGGAAAATCTTTTTCAAAACCTGGAAGCAATTCTTCCTTGCTTCCAGTATAAAATTCAATGCTATGGATATTTTTCATATCTGTTCACCTGCACATCTAGGAATGACCGGCATATTCCGGCTTAAAATCACCTGTTTTCAATTCAATGACTACATAGCAGCGAAGATCTTTCCAATAATGGAGAGATACTCCTGAGTATTCATTAGCACACTCATCGCCTCACTTTCACATAATTATTATCCTTTTTTCTCTCAATACACGATTCCTAAATTTTACGAATCTCTGCATTCTGATCAAGCGGATCGCGATGCTGATAATCAAATAAAACAAACTGCTTTTCATCTGTAAATGGTGGCACAAAAACTTCAATGTGATAATCACGAATCACATCCTTATAGGAACTCTCTGGAAATGCTTTCAGGCATACTGCACGTATCTCTTCCTTATAAGAATCCTGCTCAAGCGCAAATGATGGGCGCTTTCTCGCATAATCACGCAGATAATAGTCAAGCGTCAGAACTTGCCGTACAAGTATATCATCAAGCGTTGTACGCGCTGCAGCGAAGTCACGGATAAACTGATACTGTGCTTCTCTGCTGTGCTTTTTTTCATGCATTTTTCGAGCACGGTATTCATCTGAAAGAGCCTCGTACAATAAAAATGGACGGTCAAATTGTTTGCACAAAACTTTAACGGTGTTGGAAAACTGTCCGCTGTTGTAGTATGTCTCAACCATCTCCTCTAAGCCTTTAAGCCTAATAATGTCATCATAGGAAAGCCATGGTGTTTTTAATACTTCATATGGCGGCTCTGCCTGTGACAATATTCCATACTGGCTTGCCTGTGCCTGCATCGGGGAACCCTTTAATACCTTTAAAAAGCCTAACTGCAGTTGGCTTGGCTTCATCTGATACACCACATCAAAGGAATGACCAAAACTCTCATAATCCTCTAATGGCAGACCTGCAATCAGATCGAGATGCTGATGAATGTTATGGAACTGACGAATTTTCTCTGTAACTTGTGCCACACGTGCCAAATCCATCTTTCTGTTGATTGAGTGAATCGTATCATGGTTTGCTGTCTGCACGCCGATCTCTAACTGCACAAGTCCCGGACGCATTGTCTTTAAAAGTGCAATTTCTTCCTCATCAAGAATATCTGCTGCAATCTCGAAATGAAAGTTAGTCACGCCATTGTCATGGTCGCAAATAAACTGCCAAATTGCCATTGCATGTGATTTTTTACAGTTAAAGGTGCGGTCTACAAATTTAACCTGCGGCACGCGCTGCTCTAAAAAGAAGGCGAGTTCCTTTTTTACTGTATCGAGTGGGCGAAAACGCAGTTTCTTATCTATTGATGAAAGACAATAGCTGCAAGAAAATGGACAGCCTCTGCTTGTCTCATAATAAATAATTCTATTCTTAAAACCATCCATCCGTCCTGCCTCATCATAAATAAATGGAAGATCTTCCATCGGTGTGAGCGGCTGCGGACTTGTCTGGTGGAAGATTCCGTTTTCATCCAGCCATGCCGCCCCATCTGGAAATGTTTTGGATAATGGATTTGCATCTTTTTCACGCGCTGCGTAATACTCTATCAGCGCTGGAAAGCTCTTCTCTCCCTCTCCGTATAAAACTCCATCCACCTGCAAAAGTGACCTCAAAAAACTCTCACAGTCATAGGAAACTTCCGGTCCACCAACCCAGATTTTGACACTTGGACAGAGATTTTTTAAGTTTCGCACTAGCTGTCTTACATACTCGATATTCCATATATAGCAGGAAAAGCAGACAAGATCGGCATGATGAAGATAGATATCATCAAAAATCTCTGATGCGTGATGGTTTATTGTGTACTCAGCCAGTTCCACCTCTACCCCAAAAATCTGCTTTTGCTTTAGATCGCGCAGTGCGCACTCGCGAAGCAGGTAAACTGCCGGGTTTGAATGAATATATTTTGAATTGATGGCCACTAAAAGGCACCGCATAATAAAATACTCCTTTTGATTTTCTGTATACCATACAGTGTATCAAAAGGAATATCAAAGAGCAATCATTTTAAATTAAATATATATCAATAAATCTTGAATTACACTACTTTACAAGTTTTGTGATTGATGATTCTGCTTGGAAAGTAGTGTTTTGTGTTTTTTGCTTAGCCTCTTAGAACACTAAGTACTTTTCAAGAATCTTCACGCAATGCTCCAGTCCACTCTGATCCGTCTCATCAAAGCGGTCCAGCTCTGGACTGTCGATATCAAGTACTGCTGCCACGGCACCGCTCTTGTTATGAATTGGAATTACAATCTCCGAGCGAGATGCACTGTCACATGCAATATGTCCCGGAAACTCATGCACATCCTTTACAAGCTGTGTCTCATCCTTTTTTGCTGCTGTTCCGCATACACCTTTTCCAAATGGAATGCGTATGCAGGCAGGCTTTCCCTGAAATGGTCCTAGTACAAGCATATTTTCCTTCACAAGATAAAATCCAGCCCAGTTAATATTTTCTAACGCCTCATTTATTGCAGCGGACGCATTCGACAAATTTGCAATCAGATCAGGTTCTCCCTCGATTAATGCCTGAAGCTGCTGTGCAAGAAGTTCATATTTATCGTTATTCATGATACTGTATTTTCCTTTCTTACTTTCATTGTATATATACTGTATATTCCAATGAAAGTCAAGCTGTAAAAACGTCCCTAAAGGGACGACGTTTCCTTTTTCTTAATATGAATTTACAATTTGAAGCATTACAGAATCAGGATCTTCCACACCAATTACAGCTCCATCTTTACGGATGCCGACATATACAACACCACCATCTGCATTGGCAAATCCAATTACTTCTTTTCAAATATCAAAAACCTTCGTGATATGTTTTTCTCTGTATTCTGTCGGTGTCATTTTATAATATTTCTTAAACATTTTGCAAAAATAGTCGACATTTTCAAAACCAACATTTTGAGCGATCACCATTACTTTTTTCTGTGTTGTAACCAATAGGCTGGCAGATTCCTGCAAACGATATTTTAACAGGTAATGTACTGGTGTGTCATGCAGGTATCTTCTAAATAAATTTAATGCCGTGCTTTTACTCACAACTGCCTGCTCTGCAATATCCTCCAACGAAATTTTTTCTCCAAAATGTTTGTGAATATATTGCATCATTAATTGCAGCCTGGCCTGAGAAGATGTAAAGTCTTCCTTTTTTTCCTCTAGCTTTGTTTCTTCAACATGCAAATATATCAAATACCAAAGTTCCTGAATTAAAAAGGATGTTTTCAATTCTGCATCCTTTTCCTCTTTCTGTACTTTCACAATCTTTTCCATGACATGTAAGACGTCCGCCTGCCACGGTATTTCTGGCAAAAAAATCAAGCCTTCCAGCGTGGAATGTTCGATTGGTTCCACATATTTTTTGTAGATTAAGCTACTCTGTGGTGCGATAAATGTCGCTATAAAAACAAAATTAGGGATCACTGCCCCCTCTTTTGAATAAAAGCGGTGCAATATCTTAGAGTTTACAAATAAACCTTGTCCTGTTTCAAGTGTAACTTGCTTTTCGCCCACCCAAAACATAGCAGTTCCCTTTTCCACATATACAAATTCAAATTCAACATGCCAATGCCATTCAATGCAATGGAAATCAAACAATGCTAAATTATCATAGTAAAACCGAAACGGATACGCACTTGTGCTGTGCCGAATGGTTTCCATCATATTTTCGTCTGTCAAAATTTTATTATAAAATGTGTTAAAATTCATTTTTTCGAATTCCTCCCAAATCAACACAAATATACGATATTATACAATAAAAATCAGATATATTCCAGTGAAAATAAAACCATTTTGCGCTATCATACAGCAAGACGTTATCGTATTTGTTCTTTTAAGGAAACGACTACGATACCTAAAAGTTTAATAGGAAGGATTTTTTCTCTATGAAAAACAAGTATCAAAAAACGATGATTGCCTGCTATCTTGGCTTTATCACTCAGGCAATTACAGCAAATTTTGCACCGTTGTTGTTTTTGACCTTTCATCGGACGTATCAGATTTCACTTGGAAAGATAGCTTTTATTTCAACGGCATTTTTCTTTACGCAGCTGCTTATTGATTTGTTCTGTGCAAAATACGTAGACAAAATCGGATACCGAAAAAGTGTTGTCGCGTCTGAGATTTTATCCGCTGCCGGACTAATCGGACTTGCATTTTTGCCAAGTCTTCTTCCAAATCCTTATGTTGGCATTTTGATCAGTGTAATCATTTACGCAATGGGAAGTGGTCTCATCGAAGTTCTTGTCAGTCCTATTGTAGAAGCATGTCCATTTGATAATAAAGACAGCGTTATGAGTCTTCTGCACTCCTTTTATTGTTGGGGATCCGTTGGTGTTATCTTACTGTCAACGATCTTTTTTGCCATCTTTGGCATTGAAAACTGGCGCATTTTATCCTGCATCTGGGCTTTGATTCCACTGTGCAATACTTTCAACTTCATCTCCTGTCCAATTGAATCTCTGACAGAGGAAGGTGAAGGCTTCAGCATACGCCAGCTTTTCCATATTCCAATTTTCTGGATTGCGCTCATTCTTATGGTCTGTGCCGGTGCAAGTGAGATTTCTATGGCTCAGTGGGCCTCAGCTTATGTAGAATCCGCTCTTGGTATTTCAAAAAATATTGGCGATATAATAGGTCCTTGCCTGTTCGCCATTATGATGGGCATCAGCCGTTTTTTCTATGGAAAATATGGTGAAAAACTTGATCTGATGAAGTTTATGATCGCCTCTGGCATACTTTGTCTTATATGCTATCTGCTTGCAGCACTTGCACCGCTTCCATTCTTAAACCTTGTCGGATGCAGTTTATGCGGTTTTTCTGTCGGCATCATGTGGCCCGGCACAATCAGCATTGCTTCCAAAAAAATTCCACTTGGCGGAACTGCTATGTTCGCATTTCTTGCTATGGCAGGGGATCTAGGAGGCGCTGTTGGACCTGGCATCGTTGGACTTGTTACACAAGCCGCAAATGATAATTTAAAAATTGGTGTACTTGCCGGCTGTGTTTTCCCAGCTGTCTTAGTTCTTTCTGTTCTTTTACTGAAAAGAAAACGCGAAAAAGTGTAAGAGCAAGTAAAAGCACAAATACTTTCCATAATTTTCACACATAATTTTAGCCCATACTGATCCGTTTCGTTAAAGCGAGCCAGTATGGGCTTTAGATTTTTTTGTAATTACACAATCATAATCGGATCAATTACAAGGAAGTTGTTTCCGCAAGCTTTCTCACGATCAAAATGACTCTCCGGGTCAACTGCCATCCAACCATCTATTACTTTTGATTCTTCCTCTTTTCCTGTAATATTTACGTTGTGACGCGGCTCCTCAAAATACGAAAACAGAACATTTTCGTGCAGTGATATATACTGATATTTATCTCCCTTAAGCAATCCTTCCTGAACAATTGCGTAATGCCAATAGGTATAAGAAAACAGCTTTTCTGGTTTTAAAAATGCAATACGACCAATGCGGTTCTCATTTGCAGCACGCTCTTTTACCCACTCAGAAACATCACCTGGAATACTGTGATGATAAATATGATACATAGGTGCCCATGGTGTTAATCCGTTTTCCTCCGGCCACTGTTCCATATAAGGTACAAGTGGTGCGAGAAGTGTCTGCGGACAGATGCCATCCTGTAAGGTTTCCATGTATAAAAACAGCATATTTTTATGCTGATACAGGCATACAGTCAGTACCTTGTTCTGCTCCTTTTGCTCCTGCACAAGTGTCTTTGTCTGGGCGAGTGCGGTCTCCCAGTCTTCCTTTAAAACATTTGCTTTTACACAGCCGCGATATTCATTTCTTGAAATCATAATACTCTGCCTTTCATCTTTAAATTTTTACATTTGCATAATCGAACATTTCTTTGATGATAAGAGCACCTACAATTACATTCACAGGTGTATTTGGTCTTGATTCCTGCTCGCTGTATAATACAGAAAATCGTTTTTCATCGATTGCCGGAAAGAGCTCATCTGCAAAGATTTTAGCCCAAGGCTTTTGACCCCAACATCGTTTAATATAATTATAGCACAAGCATTCTTATACTCAATGGCGCATTAGTTGAGTGCCACTCAACTTATCAAGCAATATATCCTAACTCCAAAACTTCTACTCACATTCTGTACGAATTGTAAACTTCTCCGGCAAATGAAAAATTTCCTTCTTCAAAAACAACGGATAGAAGTATTCTTTTTCAAGACGTTCAAACTCCAACCATTCAAAATCATGTGTATGATTACCTTCTTGCAAAGAAAATTTGTTTCCCCTTGAAAGAATATCTGTTTCAGAAATATCCATCAAAAAATATAAGCATAACTCATGGTAATTCAATTTATCAACATCTTCCGTAAAAAATGCTTGATTCAACCATAATGGTCTTATAACTTTTGTGGTTACACAAAGCTCCTCTTGTACTTCTCTAACCACAGCATGTTCCGCTGTTTCTCCCAATTCAACTCTACCACCTGGCAAATAAAAATAAGGAGAACGTTCATCATGCATAGCTAAAATTTTGTTATCAGATATTATCATCGCACAAACTCTATAATTAAACTTCTCGTTATTAACCTTGAAAGAAATATCCATTTCCGCATTCACCTCTGAATCCTCATTATTTTCTGTTCTCAAACAAATATTGAAATAACACTGGTGTTATATCAGGATATGTTAAATTCTGTGGAAGCTCATCGAATTGCTTTATTTCAGCCATTTCACTTTTCGGAATATCTCCTAACTTACGAATTATAGCATGAAACACCATTCCATTAGCCCAGTCATCAGTACCTTCAACTCCTGCCCAATAATCACACAAAGGTTCTATCTCAAAATCAATCGCACCAGATTCTTCATATAGTTCTCTCTTTGCTGCTTCCAACGGTTCTTCTCCAAATTCAATATGCCCTCCCTGTGTCTCCCATGTTGTCCTCTTTTTATGCCTACTCAGCAAAATATTACCTTCATATTCTGATAAAACAACAACATATTTATATTGTTGTAATGAACCAATTTCATATGTCTTGCTTGTCAATTTTCTCTATCCCTTTTTCTCTACACCACTTTACAACTTTTTTCATAAAAAAGAAATCGTACAGGGCTTTCTGCTGTATAATGAATTTGTACAAAAAAATTACAAAGGAAAGTGACCCTGTACGACAAAGACATTATACAACGAAAACTCATTAATTGGTAGACTTCATAAATATTTTTTAGCATATTTTGAAACTTTTTCTGTTCCTACGGCAGAAACATTATTTTTACTGGTACTTTCAATACTCGCATTGGAGTCAGCTCATTCAATCAGATTCCTGTACCAGCATTTTCTTGCCGGAATAACAGAAATTTTCTGAGTATGGCAGGAAAAAGCACCATTGAACCAGACTGGCAGTGAGTGATTTCAATATATCCCACTTTTTCTTTATTCATGCAGATGGAATATAGAAATAAGTTACTATGAGCAGAAAACATTCTGGTCTTTATGCAGTTACATGGTGCGCAGCCGCAAAGGAATCGAAATGCTGATCAATCTGATAAATATCAGCTATGCCGCAATGAAGCTTTTGCCTTATGTTGATGACAAATTTGTCGGCTACAGGAATAAAAGCGTTCAGGATTTCAGATTTGCCCTAAGCGAAGGAATTCGCAGCCAGGTAGTTTTTGCCACTTTCGTGGAGAAAGTCGAAAACCAGATAAAATCAACCTCTGTGATAAATGCCTTAAAACAGGCATTTTCGCAAAATATGAGTCATCTATAAAGTTGTAAAGTGGTGTCATATTAGTGATATTACCATATATAACACCATTCATTTCAAAATGCAATAGTAAATTCTAATTTTTTAACCCTCTTTACTATTTACATTAATCAAAAAACCATCAGGGATAGGAATAATTTCCGTCCCTGATGGTTCTAAATAATTATAAAATTTTCACCTATATAATAAGCTGATTATGCGAGCTTACGAAGTTCTTCCTCGTTAAGTGCCCATTCACTGCCATCATCAAAAACAAGTGTAATATCCATATCTGCTGCGTCTAAGGATGCCTTTACGCCAACAAGACGTTTGCACTGCGCACCTGCCTGATATGGTGCAAGCACTGTTACAATACGAACTGCATTTGCATTTACTTTTGTATCTACACATGGCACTGCACGATACATACCCTGCTTTGTTCCTGTTGCAATGAAGCCCTGCCACTCTGGTGTTTCCTGTCCTACGATAATTGAAGTCTCTCCATTTGACCATGCAATGTCAACGTCTGAAAATCTGATATACTTATCTGTCTGCTTTTCCACTTCACTGTCAATATGCCATAAAATATCCCAATCATGAGTTGCAGTGTTGCTCTTTGTATCCGACAGACGATCAACCATGATTAAAAGCGGCTGATTTTTATCGCGATAAAAATAAATTGCTCTCTCATGAACAGGTGCCTTATCCTGGTCTTCACCATATCCCTCATCATAAGCACTCTTTGCATAGTCCCACTTTTCAGAGAAGTTCCACTCTAAATTGGACTTCTTTTTAATATCCTCTTCCTTCCATGCATAAGTCTTTCTGCGGTTCTGATCCTGTCCATCTACGCGTACAGTATTGTGAGATCTTGTTGACAGCACATAGTTTCTCATCTCTGACTCATCATAAGCATAATTTCCACCCTCTGTCAGCAAAAACTTTCCATTTGTATAAAGAAGAACTGACAACTTATCCTCATGCTGATGCGCTCTTCCAAATGGTGCTGCATCCATTAATGCCCAGGTATCATCCTGTCCCCAACCGGTACGAAGTGCAGCAAAGCCTGACCATGGCATAGCTGCTGAGGTATATTCTGGCTTTCCTGTCTCGTCACCTTCTGTAATCCATTTTGCTCTCTTATCATTTGGAATGATCCTCTTTCTTACCTCATAAGAACCCTTTACATCACGTCTGCATCCATCGTTTAGGTCTGGTGTTTTTCCATCTGGCATCATCAATTTGATATCAAGCTCACACGCTCTTGACAACTTTTCAAGAAGTGTGTCTGGAATTGTTTTTCCAAACTTATAAGCAACTTCAATAAAACGCTGGTAGTTGTTGATAACGACATCATGATAATTTGTCGTCAGCTCATACTGGAAACCATCCGGGTAAATCTGACGATCAAGCTCCTCTTCGAGACTTTCAAGTGCCTGCTGCAGCCATTTTGCTGACTTTTTAAACTGCTGATATAAAATACCAATCTGACCAAGACCATTCATCTCCATGATCAGCCAGTTTCCAGTCATATGGTTTTTGCTAAGACGCTCACCATGCTCATATACTGACTTATACCAGTCGATCAAAATATCATCAGTAAATGCTGGTGTCTTATAAAATGTAAATAAAATATACGGCCAGTTTGCACCCATACGAATACCACACTCAATAGTTCGCCAGCACTTTGTTTTATATCCAACACAGTCTGCATCCGGGCACACTGCCTGTTTCATCCATGAATCCATTAACTCGGCTGCTGCATATGCTAGCTTTTCATTCTTTGTCTTATTATATTCATGCGCCAAAAGCTTGATATCATTGTGACGGCTTAACTGCCATGTCCATTCTTTATAGCCATTGTATGTAGGATTTGCTTCCCAATCAACTGTATTTTCTTTTCCATACTCACAAGGAACACCAACAGACACAAGCGTATGATTGCAGATTCGCTCTGCTGCCTCGGCATCACTTTCACCCGGAAGCTTATAAATATTCTCCGGGATCTCATATGGAATCTCAAAGAAATGATCTGCATCTAATGTTTTGCGAATATAAGATGCCATTTCCTTTTTTGCAAGACTATAATCTTTGTCGGCAACAGCCTCCTTCACAGCTTCCATTCCCGGATAATCAAGATTCAAACATTCACAAAAGAATTGTTCGTCACTTAAAAGTGGTCCTAATTTTTTTTCATCCATTCCTTTTTCCCTCTTTCTAAAATTCATTAACACATAATTTCGCGCACTTTGTGTTATGTACAGCATACCCGAAATCAGGATATTTTGCAATCAGAAACAGTAGTAGAATGGCGTTCAATCAATCTGTGTCTTCCAGTTTGGCGTGCGTGCTGCCTCAAAGCACATATGAATCTGCTCTATGTTATTCTTTTCTTCTGCTAATTTTAATTTAGAAGTTTCCTCTTCAGAAAAATAACGACTCTCGGATGTTTCAATATTTTCCTCAAAAGATCCACCTACAACACTGCAAAGAGCAAATACCTTGCAGACTTTCCACGCATAGACTGGCTGGTTATGCTTTTCTCGATCCTGAATAGCAATTACAGTATCGACAGTGACATCAAGACCAGATTCTTCTTTGACCTCTTTAATAATATTGTCATGCACAGATACATCCACATCAACCCAGCCGCCTGGAAGAGACCATGTACCATTATTTTCTTTTACAAGAAGAATTTTTCCATCTTGAAATACTGCGGCGCGCGTGTCTAACTTTGGTGTCTGGTATCCTGTCTCACTGCAAAAAAGATCGACAACTTTTTCCTTTGAAATGCCTGAATGCAGACTGATCATCTCTGCGGCAATATCACGAATCTGCTCATAACGCTCTCTGTCATAAACATCTTTTCCGTAGGTAAGACCTGCCTGAGCAATGGCCTGTAATTTTACTGCCCAATCAAGCCAAGGGCTTGTCTTTGATTCTTTTAAAGTTTCATTCTTATTGTTCTCGTTCTGCATATTTGTTTCCTTCCTATCGTTTCGCTATAATTTTCATTATCAAATTTGAATCTGACAGTTTTATTTGCAATGAATCTGCTCTATCAGTCTTTTTATTATAATCCAAAAATTTGCTTGCTGCATCCACAAAAATATCATTTTATATTTATTATTTTTCTTGACTCTACAATGGATATATAGTTTATAATAAAGCGAAACATTTTGCAAACCACAAAGGGGGCTTTCTCATGGAAAAAAATCTTACCACAGGCAGCGTCTTAAAAAATATTCTCTTCTTTTCGCTGCCATATTTGTTCTCTTACTTTTTGCAGACGCTCTATGGCATGGCAGATCTTTTCATCATCGGTCAGTTTGAAGGTGTCGCCGCAACCACAGCTGTCTCAATCGGAAGTCAGGTCATGCACATGCTAACCGTCATGATCGTCGGCCTTGCCATGGGCACAACAGTCAGCATTGCACAGGCAATCGGTGCAAATAAAAAAGATGATGCCGCTGCCGCCACCGGAAACACGGTCACTTTATTTTTGATCTTATCTGTCTGCCTGACTGGCGCACTGTTATGCGTAATCCGTCCGATTACCATGATCATGTCCGTACCAGAAGAAGCCGTTTCTGGCACTATCGCTTACCTTACAATCTGCTTTATCGGCATTCCTTTTATCACAGCATACAACATTATCAGTTCCATTTTCCGCGGAATGGGTGACTCAAAAAGTCCAATGTATTTCATCGCTGTTGCCTGTGTGGCAAACATCATTCTTGACTACATTTTCATTGGACTATGCCACTTTGGTCCAGCTGGCGCGGCACTCGGTACAACTGTCTCTCAGGCTATCAGCGTTATCGTTTCTCTTTTTGTAATTGTAAAACGCAAAACTGGAATCTCATTAAAGCCATCCGATTTTCGCCCGAAGCGCAATGTTTGCGGCACAATCTTAAAGATCGGAATCCCAATCGCCTGCCAGGATGGTTTGATTCAGATTGCATTTATTATTATTACCATCATTGCAAACAAGCGTGGTCTGACCGATTCCGCCGCCGTCGGCATTGTTGAGAAGGTAATCAGCTTCTTGTTTTTGGTGCCATCCTCGATGCTCTCTACTGTCTCTGCACTTGGTGCTCAAAACATCGGTGCCGGAAAGCCAGAGCGTGCCAAACTTACACTTCGCTATGCAATCTTTATCACGGCTGGGTTTGGTCTGATTGTGGCTATTATCATCCAATTTATCGCAGAGCCAGTGGTTGGTCTGTTCACTACCGATAATGGTGTAATTCTCGCAGGAGGTCAATATCTTCGCGGCTACATATGGGACTGCATGTTTGCCGGTATTCACTTTAGCTTCAGCGGTTATTTCTGTGCATGCCAGAAGTCGATTCTTTCCTTCATTCACAATATTATCGCCATCTCACTGGTACGTGTTCCTGGTGTATACCTGACGTCAAAGCTGTTCTCGAATACACTATTTCCTATGGGACTCGCAACTGCAACTGGTTCTCTGTTGTCTGTAATCATCTGCGTTATTGCATTTTTGATTCTTACAAGGAAAGAAAAACACATTGCATAACATACAAACAACGATGCAGCAAAATAAAAAATTTAAAGATAAAAAAAATGAGAAAAACGAACAGAGCCATCGAAGACTGCGACATCCTCGATGGCTCTAAATAGTTGCAAAAATTTTATTTTCTATTTTTTAATTTTCTGCTGCATCCTTGATGCTTGCACTTGATTTTTTATTTGCCATTTTCTGATCTGCATAGACCTCAAAGAAACGTTTTGTCTCTTTTACGACAACACCGCTTAATGCAAAAAGTGCAATCATGTTCGGAAGTGCCATAAGACCATTGAAAATATCTGCAATCGTCCATACAGCTGCTACTGTCATATATGGTCCAATAAATACAGCCAGAATGTACAGCCAGCGATAAATTTTAATCTTCTTTTCATCTTTTCCTGTCAGATATTCAAGGCAACGCTCGCCATAATAATCCCATCCAAGAATCGTTGTGAACGCAAAGAATACAAGACAGATCATCAAAACTGCTGCGCAGAACTGATTGGAAAATGGAAGGCCATTCTGGAATGCATAAGTTGTTACCTGAACACCCTCAAGTCCTTCTACCTGCCATGCACCTGTGATGACTACTGACAGTCCAGTAAGTGTACAGATCACAATCGTATCAATAAAGGTTCCTGTCATGCTGACAAGTCCCTGACGGACTGGTTCCTTTGTCTGTGCTGCAGCTGCCGCAATCGGTGCACTTCCAAGACCTGCCTCGTTTGAGAAAATTCCTCTTGCAACACCATTTTGCATTGCAACGAGCATACTTCCAACAACACCGCCTGTCACAGCCTTTGGATTAAATGCGGCCTGAACGATCGTAACAATTGCCTGCGGTACTTCCTTAATGTTAAACAAAACAAGTGCCAACGCAAAAATAAAATAAATAATCGCCATAAATGGAACAACAACCTGACTGACGCTTGCGATTCGCTTTACACCACCGATAATAACAGCAGCAACACAAAATGTCAGAACGAGTGATGCAATGACAACAACCCATGAATATGTACCAAGACCTGGAATTGTTACAGCGAAAGATTTGTCTGGATCAAAAAATCCTACAACTGCACTAGAGATACCATTGACCTGACTGAATGTTCCGATACCAAAAAGTCCAACACATGCACCAAAGAACGCGAAAATCTTAGCAAGCCACTTCCAGTTTTTTCCCATTCCTTTTTCAATATAATAAAATGGTCCTCCAAGACTATGACCACTCTCATCAACGACACGATATTTTACAGCCAGTAAGCCCTCGGAATATTTTGTTGCCATTCCAAGAAAAGCTGCCACAATCATCCAAAAAAGAGCACCTGGACCTCCGGCACATACAGCCGTTGCTACACCTACAATATTTCCAGTTCCAATAGTTGCACTTAGTGCAGTACAAAGTGCAGCGAAACTGCTGATTTCGCCTTCACCTTCTTCCTCATTTTGAACCATCCATTTTAAAGCAAGCCCTAGTTTTCGCACCTGCAAAAGTCCAAGACGGACAGTCAGTAAAAGTCCACCTGACAAAATCAGCACCATTAGCGGCACACCCCAGACAAAATCATCAATTTGCTTCAGAACACTTTGAATTGCACTCCACATGTTTCCTTCTCCCATCTTTTTCTTTTGGCAGTTTTTCTGGAAACACGGGCTAAAAAAGAATACACGTACTCATTCTCTTTTTCTCTGTCCTTTTGCCTGAGAGATTCCTGCGCTGACGCACAATTGCACCTTCGGCCTCCGATTTTACGGATGTCTCCAGAGATACGATCCATCTGCAGTTTCTCCCTTAAAAGGTACCTGAGAGTGTTACTCCTTCGGTGGGCCGCAGCCTCTTTCCAGCAGACTTCTTCTCGTTATCACTACTGTGCTTTACTATACCGCAGTGAAGTATATTCTGTCAAGTATAAAATTTAGAAACAAAAACCATCAGGACATGTTGATATCAATATCAAGTCTTGATGGTTTTCGCTGTCATTTATGATCTATTTTTTTATTTACCGCAGATCTCGTCGATCTTTGCTCTCTCTTCTTCTGTAAATACAGGAGCATTCAGCATTCCGATGTTGTCTAAAATCTGAGCTGGCTTTGATGCACCAATAAGAACGCTTGTGATATCGCCATCGCGAAGAATCCATGCAAGTGCCATCTGTGCAAGGCTTTCACCACGTTTCTTTGCAATCTCATTTAATGCGTTGATCTTTGCCAATGTCTCCTCGGTGATTGCGTTCTCTTTTAAGAATCTTCCATCAGTACGAATACGGCTGTCCTGCGGAATACCATGCAGATAACGATCAGTCAGAAGACCCTGTGCCAATGGGCAGAAAGTGATAATTCCGATTCCATTCTTTGATGCATAGTCCTTTAAACCATCAGTTTCAATAGTACGATCAAACATAGAGTATTTGCGCTGATTGATAATAAATGGAGTACCCATCTCTTTAAAGAGCTTTGCAATCTCAATAGTCTGTTCCTTATTATAATTGGAAATTCCAACATAAAGAGCTTTTCCGCTTCTTACAATGCCATCAAGGGCTCTCGCTGTCTCTTCAAGTGGTGTCTCTGGATCTGGTCTATGATGATAATAAATGTCCACATAGTCAAGTCCCATTCTCTTTAAGCTCTGATCAAGACTGGCAACTAAATATTTCTTGCTGCCCCAGTTTCCGTAAGGGCCCTCCCACATATCATAACCAGCCTTTGTTGAAATAACTAACTCGTCACGGTATGCACCAAGGCTCTTCTTTAAAATACGTCCGAAATTTTCCTCTGCTGCTCCTGGAACTGGGCCATAATTATTTGCCAGATCAAAATGTGTGATACCATTATCAAATGCAGTCTCACACATAGACATCATGGTATCAAAATTTCCGTTTGTACCAAAATTGTGCCATAAGCCAAGTGACACTACCGGAAGCTTTAAACCACTTGCTCCGCAGCGATTATACTTCATGTTTTCATATCTTGTTTTTTCTGCAATATACATAATTCTTCTCCCTTTCTGCATTGATTCTTTTTGAATCTTCTGATACATTTACTTTATCACTTCAAGTTAACTTGAAGTCAAGTGTTTTTATTAATTACTCAGGAGGCATTTTATGACACATTCATCAAACTCAAATGATATAATAAATGAGGCAAAAAAGACTGACCAGCCAACTTATACAATCCGACAGATTTCAAATCTATACAAGCTGCCTGCTTCGACGCTTCGTTACTACGAAGATCTTGGTCTTCTGACAGATGTTGTCCACACCGCTTCTGGTGCTCGCATTTACAATCAGTCGCATATTGACCGTTTGGGAGGAATTATGTGTTTTAAGCGAACTGGCCTTTCAATTGCTAAAATCCGCCAGTTTTACCTCTATGAAGAGCATATGGAAGATCATGCACACGACATCAGCCAGATGATGATTGACCACGAGCAAGATATTTTAAATCAAATTGAGGAACTTCAAAATGATCTTGTTCATATCCGTGAAAAAGTGCGCTATTATGCCGCCGTGGAAGATGCCATCAAAAAAAGTGAACCAATTCCTGAATGGCATCAATTTTTTGCCAACGAAAAGAATAAAAATGAAAACAATGGCTGCAAAAACTAATAAGTCTTTGCTATTAACACTATTTGATTTCCTCTACTGTCACTCGCTTTTTGTGCCATCCATTTTGCCAAATCAGTAAATAAACATGAAAATCAAGGTCATCCTGCGCCATGGTAAACGGTTCTTCACGAAATCCCTCTGCGCGGATGCCTTTTTTATTAAGTTCAAGCCTCTCTGCCTCTGCCTTTTTAAGCAGCTGATTCAGATTTTTATCTGCTTCCTTAGAAAAAGTTCGGCGCGGATATTTTTTATTTTCTTCCTTTAGACATTCAGAAATCAGCTGAGTGATTTTTTCATGTTTTTTCTTTTTTAAGAGCTTCGCAATCTGCTTTGCAATCACTGGCTTTGGAAAGCCTTCATATAGCCTAAGCAGCTGAATCAATTCGCGATCTTTGGCCTGCACAGCAAAAGCTTCCATCAGCTTTATCGCCTCTGGCGCAACTTCTTTTAGATCTTCTGATCCCACACGATACTGCTTTGGTACTGCCGGATAGCTACATGCATTCAGCGGTGGAAAATCAGCAAGACTGGCGAGCTGCCTTTCTTTTTCAGTACAGTACTCCTCCCCTAGATAATGGTACTTATCACGCAGGATTGCAATCTGGTATTCTAATACACGAAGATCCTCATCGCCTTTCATCCAGAAATGACCGATTCCACTATATTCATAGAGATGAACTTCTAGTTCAAGTTGTTTAAAAAAGAGCGTGACGACACATTCTCCCTGCCATACGGATAATACATATCCATCACCGTCTTTCTGCAAGGATGCGTCCAATTCACCCTCATAATCACTTTGATAGCTTCCCGTGATTTTGACCTGATGAAAGACAAGAAAACTTTCCACTGCATCATTCATCAGATATACAAGACGAAGCTTATCCATTAATTTTGCTGTTTCAAAAGCTTCTGGCAGGATCAGTTCAAACTGACCCTGTGCCAGAAGCTCCTGCAGCATTTCAAATGCATCCATCATCAATTGTTAACTCCACCTACAAGCTTTTTATGTGCCACGATAACTCTTCCCGGATGACTCTGCTCCTTGAACAGATACACCTTTGAAGTCTCTAACTCACAGATTTTAATTCCGAAAGCGGCAACTAGCTCACCCTCCATGCAATATGCGCAATTCTGATCTTTCATTATATTATTTCCTCCTATTGTTTACTACAGCTTATTATAAACATCATTTTCAGCTTTTGCAAATCAATAGTTGAAATTATTTTAACAGCACACTAATTGCTTCCATCTCCTCGGATGGCGTGATGATTAGCTGTCTGCCCTCTACCTTTGCGGTAATAGCGGTTGGTGCATAAACTTCTGCGATCGTGTTTGGGCAGCCCTCTGGCAAATCAATCACAAGCTTTTCTGGAACTTCGCCATGGAAGACATGGGCAGTAACAAATGCACTTTCATGCTTTCCTTCATAGAGCTTTTCTTCCTCACTCTGCACGCGGATCACTGCCTGCCAGCCAGTCAGATGGCGATCACTGCTTCCCTTATGGCTGTAAATATAACTATAACCATCGCGAATTGCTGGTGCTGCCTTTTTATAGAATGCCATTCCATCTTCGATTGCCTTCCACTGCTCTGCGCTCAGTTCAGTCACATCACCAGAGAAGCACATGCGGCCAAGAAACGTACTCGCAACGGTGTAGCCGATACGCTTCACAGAATCAGTCTTTCTGATAACGGCCCAAATCTGGCTCTGTCTCGGCAAAATACTTCTGTGAAGGGATGCCGCAATGACTGGAATTTCCTCGCACTCGTGCGCATCAGAGAAAGATGCCATGCTGCACTCACTCATCATCAGAGGCTCTAACTTATGACCACCGGATGCACAGTTTTCCAGAATAATTCCCGGAATCTCTTTCTTTACTTTACGCACAAAATTAACGGATGCCTCACGGTCGCGGCGAAGACCCTCTCCAAGTGACTCTGCACCATCACAGCCAAGGCCAATTGTATCGTTATAATCCATCTTCATGTAGTCAAAGTTGTATTTTTTCAGCTGACCAATTACCTTATCTGTTAAGTATGCAATCGCGTCTGGATTACTCATATCAAAGAAACGGCGTTCCTTTGTCGTAAGCACCTTTCCGTCACGGTGAAGCATCAGATCCTCACGCTCGGAATAAACGTGGGATTTTGAGCCTGCGTTATCAATTTCAAACCAAATACCTGGTTTCATACCTGCCTTACGGATATCCTCACTTACTGCACCAAGACCTTCTGGAAACAAGCGATCTGAAGGAACATAGTCTCCCATGCTGCGGCTCCAGTGTACACCTTCCTCAACAAACCAACCACAGTCAACAACAAAATATTCAAGACCCTTTCCTTTAACAGCTTCAAGGATTCCCTTAATATTTTCATGGGATGGCAATCCCCATGTGGTACAATATTCATTAAACAGAATCGGAAGATGCTGCTCGCTCTCTGGTGCCTTATTTACATACTTCTGCGCATACTGAGTCAGTCGTTGGCATGCATAATCTACTGTGCTTCCTGCGCGCTCATCGCTGCAGCAAACGGTAAGAATCGCCTCTGGTGTGGTGAAAGATTCGCCCGGTTTAATGGTCTTCATCCACTGACCAAACTCACGGTCTGCCAAACCACCTGAAAATGCCATGCCATCATCTCTGCGGTAAAACTCCATCTGCCAAGAGCACTCTATCGCTAACTGCGCTGCCCATACAACACCAGCCTTTGTGTCTTCGACTGCTCCAAATGGGAAATATCCTTTGACTGGCATGGAACCGATCTGACCGTAACGTGCTGAATTTACCTGCCAGTATGCCCATGATGGCTCAAGCTGCAAATCCTCTGCAGACTCGGTAACAAGTCGCCCTTCCTGACTCCACTTGCTGCGGATGCGGTGAAGCTTTAAGCACTCAGATGCATCGGCTTCCTCGAATGGAGAGATAAGTCCAATGGAGAAGCTTGTCAGCAATTCGAGGGTGGTTGGAGCATCGTCATTATTGATTATAGTGGTTGTGCTGCCCAGCGCATACTCGCCCTTTGTCCATGTCAGTATGTGAACAAAGTGATGACCTCTGCCATCCTCAAGCCAAGTCTCGATAATTTCTTTTGTACCTTCGGTTTTATGTACCTGCTTTTCAAAGCGGCATTCGTCTACTGTCCCGCTGTTTCGCATACTTGTACCCGGTCCGTATGCACCCGGATAAATGTCGTCTAGCAGCTTTACCTGTATTAAGCTGTCACCATGCAAACGCTTGCTGTCAAACAATGCATCAAATTTTTCATTTAATTCTTTTTCTTTTTGAGTTGGGATCAATAACAACTCAATCTGATTATCTTCCTTCTCCAACATGTAGTATGCTGCCATATCGCCAAGTGTAAAGTGGCTGTACACTGACGGTTTAATTCCATCACCCATTATTTTTTTCCTCCTGCGTTTTTAAAAGATTTTTTGAATGTTTTTAAGTTTTATTTCTTGCTTTGAGTATAGCAAGATCAGACCGTTTTGTCTATCTGGAACAATAAAAAAGCCCCGCTTGCGCGGGGAATACAACGAATGGTGAGCTGTCTGGCGTTATGTACGAGGATCATCCCCACTTGCGCGGGGAATACTTGTGATATTCCAGAGGAGACGGATGCTGATCAGGATCATCCCCGCTTGCGCGGGGAATACTTAACAGATGTGTTTGTAAAAGTTACATTTCCAGGATCATCCCCGCCTGCGCGGGGAATACGCGATTCTGCCTAACTCAATGGTGTGTCCCATAGGATCATCCCCGCCTGCGCGGGGAATACAACCATTGTTTTGCAAGCGTCCCTTGACACATAGGATCATCCCCGCCTGCGCGGGGAATACTCAAGCATCCAGAAATGGAGCGAATGCTCTACAGGATCATCCCCGCCTGCGCGGGGAATACTTGTATGTGTTCATACTTGTGCTGACTAGAATAGGATCATCCCCGCCTGCGCGGGGAATACACTAAAAAAAGCTTGATTTTCCTTAGCTTTCCCTTTTTACTATAACACATTTCATTTAACTTGAACAGTCAATGATTTTATTTTTGCAGTATTTTCTCATACACTTGAAAAAGTAACCTGCAATCATCAAGTGCACTATGTCTTTGCTCTTCCAATCCAAAATTAGGAAGCTAATGTTGCAAACTTATAATCAGAAACATCGTCCAATTTCTTTCTCGCTGTTTTCATGGTATCCTCAGACCGATGACCACTCGCACAATAACGCACACCCTGCTTACCGACCCAAACCACTGTGACATCTGCATCTCCAATTTGAGGCAATTCCTGTAACTCAGGTCGAATCATTCCCGGCAGTTCCATCTTTTCTTCACTCCTCTCTTTTTATCAAACTCTCATAACCGTCAGCATACCCATTCCATATGCTTTTTCACGACCGATTCCTTCCGTCAGCACCCTTACAAACGCATCTTTATCCATTACCGTCAAAATTCCTTCATAGGTAACGCTTATAAAGGAAACTCGATTTCCTTCCTGACGTTTTGTAAATTGAACCCACTGACTCTGTACAATCGCCAGATCTCGATCTTCTACATGAAAACCATTTTTTTCAGTTCGATTTTTAAACCAGTCTCTTTGAAAACGCTCAACACTATGCGCATAGACTGTACCTCTTTTGCTTTTCGTTTCTGTATTTTTTATATCTTTGTTTTCCGTATCTTTCTCTGTTGTATCGTTATCTGCCTTATTTTTATCTTCTTTCTCTTTCTGTGCAGCTATTGATTCACCATTTCTATCTTTTCTATCTTTTGAACTGCTTATCGTTGGATTTGCAGTCAAACGAAACTGCCATCTGCTTCCATTTTCAATCCGGTCTAATAATATGTCATAGAATTTTGTCTCCCAATATGGTTCTTTTTGATATGGACCAAATTGCTCAAATGCAAACTGAAGATTTGGCTTGTCCTCACTGACAATCAAAAGATAGCACGCATTTCCCAGACGATCAATTCTCCACAGGCGTCTTTTGCGCTCGCCTTCAAAGGCAGCTTCCACTGCACCATGAAATAACCTGCGATTTGCAAATGCAAGCATCGTCTTTTTTCGCCTCATGTCTAATTCCATTCGTGTCAGATACATCTATATCACCTCGATCTCGTTTCTATTTTTGTCTTTTGTCTCATAGGACTTACAATCCTATAATTCCTTCATTGGATCATGCTCCGTCTCTTTTATCTGTGGGTAGCAAATGCCTTCCTCCACTCCACGATATCCATACTCTCTATGATATGGACTAAAGGAAATCGGAAGATCCCTGCGTGCAACTCCGCCACTTTTCGATTCAACTATTTTTCGTAAGAAAGGAGACTCTTCGTTTTCTTTTCTACGCCACTCTGGAACTTGCCACACTTCTGTGTTAAGGGCCTCTTCCAGATTACATTCACGTATTCCCAATACGATTGGACTACACGGTGGACAGGAACGTCTTCCAAGAAATAACGGATACACCGGATTTTTAACAGCATATTCGAGTTCCTTCAATATATCTATATCTTCATCCTGTGCTTCTACTCCTACCACAAAAATTGCATCCGAAAGATAATATCTTCTTGTTAGATAGGAAGTCTTTTCATCTTTATGCACCATATGAAAATCCTGTATGATCTTGCCTTCCTGATCCACACGCACTCCGACTCGAAGCGCATTCAAATCCTCCACTGACTCATCGCGTCTTCGTCCAAGTGCAGCTGCCAAAAAACCTACAATACCACTCTTTGATGGTTCCCGATCTGTTTTTCGGATATCATATTTCGATTCTGTACCCCAGGCCTGCAACGGTGCTGCAAACCTGAGTAAAAGCGTGCTCATCAGGCCTCCTCGCTGCAATAAGCAGCAATGGTGCTCTCCAAGGATTTTATTAACTCCTCACATGACGTTCTCTGTGCAAGGACTTCCATTCCCTTACCAACACAAAATTCTTTTACCGGCTTTCCCGTAAAGTCAGTATAAACATCCTTTGCATACTCACACAGTGCACGCTTTGAAGCCTCGACATATCCCTCACTAGATCGAATTGGCTTCTCAAATGCGCCACATAAATTCACCGGCTGATCCTCTCTAATCGTTACATAAATGGCATCCTGACAAGTACCATTTGCATACGCATTCTGGGCACCAGTCGGCATAGACTTAATAAATGCCTCTGCAAATTCTGCTACTGCGTGATCAGTTTCTGCTCCTAAAAATTTTTTCAATTCTTCTACATTTACAGTTGCATAGCGGTATAAAGTTGCAGAGTCAAACTCCTTGGTTCCGATATGACCTGCACCTGCATTATCCTTTGATGCACAATCATCTGCTGCTGTAAAATAATCATATTCTGGATGTACTGCATGTGTCGAAATCGCATGAGCCACCTGGCAGCACGCATCAAAATTTAAAGACGGGTCACTGGCAACCATACGACCAAAAAGTGCCATATCAACTGCCGGCTGTGCAAGTAATGCTGCTTTATATGCCTTTTTATCCGTTTCGGATGCAACAGCTAACTGCGCAAGTGCTTTAATCTGTGCCTCACTGATGAAAAACAGTGCTTCTACTTCGCGTCCATCTTCATCTTCTCCCTTTTTCTTTTTTAGTTTCAATCCTGCATTTTCCAAAGCTGTTCTTGCCAGCTTCTCAGCATCCTGATCCGGTACCAACTTTGCAATCTTAGCTTCAACAAGGTCGAGAATTTTCTTTGTACGATAACCAGACTGGTCACTTGGAAACTTTTCGCGAAAATATCCACGAACTGCATGCTTCCAAGACTGTGAGGATACACGCGCTCTAGTTGCACCTCCATAAATTGCAGTTTTCGGACTGCCTGTATCATCACGATTGATGCAGCTCGGTGGAACCGTCTGAAGTACATGAATATCAACAAATAAATTTTTTCTTGCCATAATAAATCCTCTCTTTTCTCAGCTTACTAGCTGTATCTGTATATTTTTAATGCTATTTATTCACTCTTTTTACTATTTTCAGAATGGTCCTGTTCTTCATTTTCTTCTTTTTTAATGCCACCAAAATACTGTCGTCCCCATTTCAAACGTACACCATTCCTGCTGTCTTCAAACTGGTATCGATACAGATCTTCGCTTAATTTTACATAATCTAATCCGATTTTTCCCTGATTGAGCAGCTGAATAATTCCTCTTAGATGATGCGCAAGCTCCTTAATATCTGACGATGTTGCAAGTGTCTGAAAGCGACTAAATATACTACTATTTTCCTCTGCCTCCCCTTCTGGCACCAGTCTTCGAACCGCAGTTCCAAGCCCTACTCCATCACGTTGCATATTTTCTTTTTCTATATCATGTCCCTGTTGATGAAGTGCATATAAAGTAAGTGACAAATATGCTGCCCACTCTGCCTTTGATGGTTCAATCTCACTTGCCTTTTCATTTAATGCCTTCGGAAAATTTTGAAATAATGTTCCCCAAAGCTCCGGCAACTCCCCCGGTGTTTTTCCAACGCCTCTTCGCAGATTTGCGAGCGTTGCTTTGACTTGACTTTCTCTGGTCATTGAACTCAGCCATTGAATTCTCCATGAAACAAATTCAGATAACTGTTTTGTTAAGCTCTGCGAAGTTGCTTCTTTTACTGTTTCCCCCATCCTTTCTCCTCCTTAATTTTTGTTTTTTATTTTGTTTTCATTTTTAATTACTCATCTGCTCAGTTTGACTATCATTTTTATCCTGATACACCCGTGCAACCCAATACAAGAAAATATTATATGCCTTTGGTGCACAACACCAATAGGACTTATCTTTTTCTTCTACCCTTCGTCCAACAAATGCTGCTGGTCCCAAATTATCCATAAGACCATCTGCCACTCTTTTGGCAATTGTTAACGCCATTTTATGCCATTCTTCGCATTTTCTCTCCTCGTAGTCAATTGGTCTTTCTTGTTCTTCCTGCGGATCTAATGCCTCTAACCAACTTCGAAATGGCAAATCAATTTGTCGATAAAACTCTGCTTTTGCTTCTTCTCCAGAGCGTTTAAATCCCGCCGATAAATTCAATTTTCTCGATAATTCTTCAATCAGTCTTGCCAGTTCCTCGCATTTCTTTACTTCATTCTCAATTCTTTTTCCCCAGATCATCCACTTCTGTCTTACAAGTATATCTGAATGAAACACTAAAGAATCACTAAACGTATCTTCAATAGCACTATTTTGACTTCCTTTATACTGCACAGATACGCTTCGAAACATAATTTTCCCAGCTTTACCGAATTTTCCCAAACAGCCTTCCGTTCTAAGTTCGCTAATCCAACTCACCACACCAGGCAAACGTTTTTCTGGTTTTTGTGTTTCTTCTTTGGCCTCTAAAAATAAATTTCCAAATTCTCTCCACATCTGTTTCTTTGGATCATGACATTTCGGTTGAAATTCACTTTCACCAGAGCCTTTATTTGGAATTGGACTCCATGCAGTCATCGTCTCCGCAAATGCATTTACTTTCGAAAAAAAATCGCCACCAAGCAGATAATATCCGACAACCATTCTTTTCTTTCGTATCAACAAAATGCGACGTGATTGCAATGTCAACAACTCTGCTGGATTATTTGGAAGCGGAATCTCCGTTCGTTCGTCTCCCTTTGGTTCCCTCTCCCACACTGGACGATTATCCGTCCATTTATCGCCCATTCTTTCAAATACCAGATTAAGCATCAATGTCTCAAACAGATTATGCCCTATCGCTTCTACTATTCCTAAGCGCCCAATCCATCCAACAGTAAGAGACGGAAGACCTTTTACTTTTGTTTTCGCAGATGCATCGTCAAAACCATTGATGAAAAGAAGCCATCTAGCTGCCTCTGCATATGTTAATTGCGATTTTGACTCACCACCTCTTACAGCAAACATGCGCACCTTATTACTGCTTTCTGACACTTCCCCATTTAACTTTGCTGCCGTATACTCGGTTCCTTTTTTTGCTTCATTTGCTTGATAAAATGGCTTTTCAGGATGAAATAACCAAAATCGATCTTTATGCTGTTCGAAATACTGTCGTATAATTGCTTCCGGGAAATAACCTTCCTTCCACAAATCTTCCCATCTTTCATATGCCATTTCTTTATTGTTCAATTCCTCACGCTCACCATTTACATTGTAGCGATGGAAAATCGTATGCAATGCTGCCAAACATAATCGAAGTACTGCAACATTCTGTGCCTCTAACTCGCCCGCCAAACCTACATACTCATGACTATATATCAACGTATCCGTTAATGACAATTCTTTTATCTTATGATCTTTTGTCATAACCCGAATCCACGGTTCTTCTAATAGATTAAACTCCGGTTCTGCCATCCTTTTCCTCCTATTCTCTTATTTCAATAAGCCCATCCTCTTCTGAATACTGTAACTGTACACCTCCTAATGTTGCTAACAATTGATCATCCAAAAGCAATATCAGTTCACCATGAATCCATGACGATTCCTTCCATTTATCAAAATGATTCTGAAACTCTGTTTCTAGCTCTTCAATTACCTTTTCGAGTCTCTCTCCACAACAAAGAGATCTTGGAAGACGAAGTCGCTGCTTTGCAATTTTCATGCAAATCTTCTCCGTTGGAAGCTCATTTCCATTCAATGCCTCATTTTCATCCTGCCATGGCAAAAAAGCTATTTTCCCATCACGTTTCTGGAGAATCAATACTTCTAATGATGGACCTCCATCACGAACAGATGCCTGAGCTATTTTGTCATTAACCGATGTTGTATTTGTTAACCACTGATCCATGCTTGACGCTCTTCGTGCTTCACGTTCCTTTGGTTTGTCCAGCAAAAATCCACTTGCTTTGCTTTCTTTTGTTGCCTTTTCATCCTCATAGCTTTTCTTTGCCTTCTTATATCCAATAATATTTTCGCAAAAACTATCATCCTCTGCATACACTTTCTGAACCAACCTTGGAATGTCTGCCGGAATGCTAATCTGATTAGGCAAAATCGCCTGAGTTCTCATCAAAAGATACTCTGCATACACTGCTTTGCTTCCCTCACTATACGGTTCCTCACCATCTCTTAAAATCATACAGCGTGGTTTTGAAAGGTTGATCGGACGAATGGAATCATGCTCTTTATGGCGATGCTCTCGTCCCATTCTTTGCAATAACAAATCAATTGGACAAAGCTCCGTAATCAAGATATCAGCATCAAAATCAAGTGATTGTTCTGCGACCTGTGAAGCAACAAGAATAAATCCATCTCGTTCTTTCTTCGTTGATTTCTTGCCCATTCTTCTTAAAAGCTTCTTTTCCCTTTCCATTCTATCTGGGTAAAGATAGCGCGAATGGTACTCAAAAATTTCTTTGTTTGGAAATCGTTTTTTAAGAAATTGTGCGGTCTCCTGCACACGTCGCACAGTATTTAAAATGATTGCTGCACATCCTCCGTCTTTCAACTCTGTTTCTAAAAATTCTGCTAGCTTTTCAGAATCCAACGATTCAACATTTACCAGCGTCTGTGAGCTGTCCGATTGTAACTCCTTTTGCAGTACGTTTTCTCCAACTGAATAAGTTAACAGTGGATATGCCATACTATCTTCAATTTCTTTTGGAATATCCTGTATTTTTTTATTCAAATATGCTGCGACCAATTTTCTACGTCTGTCTGCTGGAAGAGTAGCTGACAAAATAATTACTGGTCGTCCATACATACCCATCCATGTAAGCGTTCGATCCAGATATTCGCTTGTATACACATCATAAGCATGGCATTCATCAATAATTACGATCTTTGATGCCATACCAAGATGACGCAACATTACATGCTTCTTCTTCAAAGCAGACATTAACAGCTGATCCACGGTGCCTACCACAAAATCGGCTAAAAGTGCTTGTTTTCTACCATTAAACCAGGTATGTGCATATAATTTATTTTCTTCTGATTCATCATGCGCAACCTGACCTTTTTCCAGAAACAGCCTATAACATTCATCAAATTCAGACATTCCGTGAGCCAGACGAACCGAATACCCCAGTATACTATTCTCCGACTGCTTTTCCGACCAAGGAATCACTCGTTCAAAAATACCATTTGCAGTTGCTTGTGTAGGTAGTCCAAAAAAGATGCCTCCTGCCGATGTCAGATTTGCCAGTAACTGTGCTCCTGCCAATGCCGCCTCTGTTTTTCCGATACCCATTGGTGCCTCTAAAATAAAAATGCCCGGTCTTTGCGTCTCTGTATCTGTCAAATCCTGAATGGTCTGAATAAAATCCGCCTGAGCTGGCCTTGGTAAAAAGCCAAATAACTCTTTAAATTTCTCTTCTCCCATAACACAGGTATCAGATTCCCATGGTTCTAGAAACCCCAGTTTGTTTTCCATCACGTCTACTACACGCTGTGGATAATAAGTTTCATCTCCCTCCTCTGATAATGCCAACAATGGAAAATAATTTGTATTACTTGCAATCCAGTCTGCCATAATTAAAAGACCAGTAAGCAGAATTTGTCCTTTTTGAAGAAGCTCTGGAAGTTCACTGACATCGTCATAGCCCGCCTTTTGAAGTGCCCACTCTAAAAATTCCTGACGAAGTTTGTTCCATCGTTGTGCATCATCATTGCCATACAGATTTACTTTTAAGTAGCCTCTCTCATTAAGCGTTTCTTCAATGCAATCCTCGTCAACTTGTTGCGTCATACCATGATGTGAGCCTACAATAGAAGCAACTCCCTTTGGACAATCATAGTTGCAAAGAAACACCTCTCCAATAAATGCATGATTACACCCTGATGTCTCATATTGATTCCAGAGTGGAATGGAAACACCATCTTCCCTCAACCTCTCTAATGCTTCTGAAATACTCTTTGTTATCAAGCAGCTAAAGTAAGGGTTAATTTTCCCGATGTCGTGGATATAACCTAGAAAGCGAATAAGCTTTTTTATTTCTTTTTTGGTCATTCGACCACGTCTTCCGGAACTTTGTAAAATTTCCCATACTGATTCCGAAAGCCAGTTGTCTGCTAGCCACTCCATTACACCTGCTGTATCCTCTGCATGCATCCATAAAGGAAGCCACGTCTGCTCACCATTTTTCCCTGATTTAGCAACGATATGACGTAGACTCTGAGATACTTTTTTCGTTTTCATTCAATCACCTCCCCACTTATATATTTTTAATATCATTTATTCCTTATATTTAGCTTTATACCATTTTCTATTCCTTGTGTCAATAGAGTTCTTTACTTTTTATGTTATATTTTCCTTTTTCCATTCATCTATCACCCCCGCCTTAGCAGGGAATACTTCTACTACTAGCATATATTGTTAATACCATGTAGGTTCACCCTCGCCTGCGCGAGGACCATATTTATTATATCATCCTTAAAGGGCTGTGTATACAAAACTTACACTTTTTGTATGCATTTTTTTATTGGCATACTCCAATTACTGTATCTTTCATGCTCAATCCCTTTGTGTTTCCTACGAGCAATCCGTTTAAACCTGACGCTTCCACATTCTCAAAAAATATATTTTCAAGTGGTTGCTCTGGCAGTCCCATCAAAAATACTGCTCGTCCTGCTTTTGTGACACTCTCCACATTTTTGAACGTAATATTTCGTATCACCGCAGTTCCTTCATTCTTTGGTTCGCAAGCAGCCTCATCATATTCCTCATAGCTATAAAACTGGTCAATATAAATCGCTCCACGAAACCATCTGCAATCTTGATGCTCAAGGCTGTTATTTATATGCTGAATATTCTCATAAATGATATCTTCAATAACGCCGCCTCGTCCTCTTGGTGCTTTGACACTTGCCAAGCTGTATGTATCTTCAAATTTGCAATTTTTCACAAGTACGTTGCGAACGCCACCGGACATTTCACTTCCCACTGCCACGCCAAAACCATAGCGAAATACACTATTTATAATCTCGACATTTTCCGTCGGAATACCGACAGCACATCCTTCTGCATCACGTCCAGATTTAATTGCAATACAGTCATCCTGACTCTCAATTTCACAGCATGTAACACGTACATTTTTGCATGAATCCGGATCAAATCCGTCTCCATTTATCAGGTCATACGGTGTGCCATCCTCCGCATATTTATTACAGATCTTCATATGGTCAAGCAATACATCTGTACAGAAGATCGGATGGACACACCATGCCGGTGACTGGCGAATGATAATATCTCGTATTATGACACCGTCAGTATTACGAAGCACAACCGCGCGACCTCGAATACCAAGTTTCGCCTCGTTTTCCAGCTTTCTTAGTACCGTACCATTTGCGTCAATCGTTCCTTTTCCTTCTATTGTAATACCTTTCAAGCGCTTACTTGCATCAGCAATGTATCCAGTTTGATACCATTCATCCTCAATGCCAGTATCTCTAATATCGACCGTATTGATCAAGCTTGCATGACAAAGCTGCTCTTTTCCTTCAAAACGATAACGGTATAGTGGATACTCGTTAAGGTCTGTACTGCCCAAAAGAACTGCGCCTTCCTCTACACAAAAACTCATTTCACTGTGTAAAAAAAGTGCTCCGCTGACAAATACACCTGATGGAATAAGGACCTGATCGCCTACACCGCAGGCATCAATCGCTGCCTGAATTGCTTTTGTATTACATGTTTTTCCATCTGGGATGGCACCAAATTCAACTACATTATAAATTTTCATAATTAATTAAGCTCACCCTCATTTGCCTGCTCTATCTCAACATTATTAACATCATCCACATTCTCCGAGTTTTGCATAGATACTACTGCTGCATCCATATCCTCAAACTCAGCATAAATCACTGCCTGCATCCAGTTTAAGCTTACTTTTGCCTGTTTGCCCTTTTCCTTTGCTGCCTCTTCTATACCAATTAGAAGTTCCTTCAAAATCTCTCTTGTCAGATAACCGCCACGCCAATGAAATAAAAATGGCTTTTTCTTTTTGGCGGCCTGCGCTGCTCTCTTTTTGACTTCTTCCTGTTTAGTAAAAGAAAGTTTCTTTTCTAAGTAATAGAAGTGACTGCCATCCGTGCATGGAACATAATCTGTCATAATTGGCTCATGATCACGGAAAATAGCATCATCACTTAAGTTAAAATAATCATGGCGCGTTAATGTCTTGCTCAACGATAAATCGAATGTCGCATCCAGGTGATAGTATGTCTTTCCGATTTTTACGATATTCCAAGCATGACGATATTTAATTTTCTTTTCCGGATTGGCCTCGGAAATTACGATAATGCACCAAACGCCAAGCGCATCGCACAAAACTTTAACCGACTTTGCAATGCCCTCACAGACACCGACACCGTGGCCGAGTGGGCCGATGATCTCATGCGAATATGGCTTTTTTAGTTTATCGTAGTGTATATTTTCACAGATAAAATCGTGAATATATAATTCTTTTTCGAGTTCTGTCTTTGTACTTACGGCTCTCGCAAGCTTTTCTACTCGCGCACTCATCGCCTTTTGCTGCTGGCGAATTGTCTTTTTGTCAAATAAATACTCTGGCAAAATTTCAAGATTGTCGGACTGCGGCCACTTACGCAGCTTAACTGTCACTGCATAAAAAATCTCCGGACAGTCGAGTCGTACCAGAAAGAAGATCATGCTAATTCGCGCAGGATCGGCATACGGCACAAGGAAATGATCCTCAAGTGCTGTCACTCCAGTTTTAATTGCATGATATATAGTCTGCTCAGACTTTTCTAAATGCTGATAGTAAAATGGTTCCATTGCTGTTTATCCTTACTTATTTTTGTTTTGCCAACACCCACGTAAAATATTCCTTTGCAGCATCGGCTTCTGTTTGATTATACGTTGTTCCCAAATATTCGGCAACCTCCTTTGCTGTCTCCTCGAATAAATCAATCATCGTTTCTGTCGCACGCTTTATTGTCTCGTACTCACAGGATGGTACTGTTTCCAGATAGCGATGCCAAATTTCAGGTGTCAAGTAACGATTCATATATTTATCTGATTTTCCTACGCTGACAGACCAATCGTTCTCTGCACCAATCTTCCAGCCAAGCATTACACTAAGGCACGGACGCACAACATCATAAAGCATGTCCATCGCATAAGTCAGCTCACCGCGAGCAAGACCTTTTCCGATATTATTTAAGCACCAATAAAACTCATTGCATTCACAGCTATATTTATCTGCAGTTGGCTTTTTCACATAATGATCAGCATCGGACTCTGCCGGGACATCCCCATACCTGCCGTCCTTATCCAACAAAATACGGCACAAACGATCGGATCGGATATCCTTATCAGCATAGTCAAATGAACTTATATGAATGTCAAGACGATTTCCATCTGTAAAGATAGCAAGCCAACCGAAAGTATCCTGCGGTGTATACTCTTTTTCTAACAGCAAATCCATGTATTCTGGCATTTGCATATAAAGAACAGTTCCAAAATGATTGATCCAATCATGTTTTTCATAATAAGGCTTCGTATCAGTCACAACATATACCACATCATAATCCTGAAAACGATCCTTCGGTGCATTAGGATTAGTTCGTGAACCATTCAGATAAACAGCACGCACACGCTCATCATCTTTAGCAACCTGCAAAATCAGATGCATCATCTCTTCCTCGCTTCTCATTGCTGCTTCCATATTTTAATACCTCTCTTTCTTTATTTTAAACAGACTTTTTACTAACATTTGTCGTTCTTTTTCCCACTTTCCGTAATGTCATCATATCAAATTTTTAAGGTTCTGACAAGGTTCTTGAAAAAGCATAGTGCGGATGTTAGAATAAAAATGAAAATAAAACCAAGAAAGGACAAAATAATTCAATGGATAATCCAGTATACAAGCTATTAATTGTCGAGGATGATTTAGGCATCGCGCAGGCTATTCAGACCCAGGCATCCATGTGGAATTTTGATGTTCGCATTGTTGAAAATTTTCGTGATGTCACTGGTGAAGTGACTTCATTTTCTCCGCATATCATTTTGCTCGACATCACACTTCCATTTTTTAATGGCTACCACTGGTGCAGCGAGATTAGAAAATTTTCACGTGTGCCAATTATTTTTATCTCTTCTGCCGCAGACAACATGAATATCATTATGGCGATGAATCTCGGTGCCGATGATTTTGTTGCAAAGCCATTTGATTTAAATGTTTTACTTGCAAAAATACAGGCACTTCTTCGCAGAAGCTATGATTTTGCACCGACCTCTAATGTGCTTGCACACCGCGGCGCACTGTTAGATTTAAATGATCATACGCTAAGTTTTAACGGCGAAGATATCCCATTAACTAAAAATGAATATCGCATTTTATCCTGTCTGATGGAACAAAAAGGAAAAGTTATCAGCCGTGAAAAGTTAATGGAACGGCTATGGGAGACAGATCAATTTGTGGATGAAAATACGCTTACAGTTAATATAAATCGTCTTCGAAAAAAGCTAGATAGTGCAGGACTGGCACATTTTATCACTACAAAATTTGGTGTCGGATATCTGATTGAAAGTTGAGGAATTTACGATGTCACTATTTTTTTCTTATTTAAAGCAGCAACTTAAATACATTCTGCTATTTTTGCTGTTTTCCATTACCTTTGCCATCACCTTTTTCTTTTATAACTTTCCATTGGAAGCGTTGACTTATCCAACACTTCTATGTGTCTGTTTTGGTCTTTTCTTTTTCATATGGGATTTTTCAAAGACAAAGGCATTACACACAAGGCTGATGGAACTTTCCAATCTAACGGAGCTTTCAGTTGATATGATTCGTACGCTTCCACAGTCAGACTCGATTGAAAACACAGATTATCAGCTCTTACTGTCTGGTCTTGCCGAGCAAATATCTGACCTTAAAACAGCACAGTCCACTCGCCTTACCGATATGATTGATTATTACACGGTGTGGGTTCATCAGATCAAGACACCAATCTCTTCCATGCGCCTGACGCTTCAAAACGAGGATTCTTTGCTAGCGCGCAAGCTTTCCTGTGACTTATCGCACATTGAGCAGTATGTAGAGATGGTGTTAGCATTTCTTCGTCTTGATTCCAATTCAAGCGATTATGTATTTAAAATGCACGAGCTTGATCCACTGCTTCGTCAATCAATTCGACGCTTTTCATCTGAATTTATTAATAGAAAGCTTAGCCTTTCGTACACACCTCCAAGTGATGAAAACGGAACACTACAAATGATTACTGATGACAAATGGTTTTGTTTTGTCATTGAACAACTTCTTTCAAATGCGCTCAAATACACACGAGCTGGAACGATTTCGATCTTCTTTTCGCAGCCGAAGGTGCTGTGCTTAAAAGATACTGGTATCGGCATTGCACCGCAGGATCTACCACGAATCTTTGAAAAGGGCTACACCGGCTGCAACGGGCGCACTGATAAAAAGGCAAGTGGTCTGGGACTCTACTTATGCAAACGGATTTGTAAAAATCTTGGTATCGGCATTTCTATCACCTCTGAGGTAGACAATGGAACCTGCGTATATCTTTCTCTTGATCAGTATCCACTAAAAGCTGAATAAAGCAAAAATCTTTATTTCTTACACTACTGTAAGTTTTGGGGCGGAAAATGTAAGCCAATTCAATGGCAATGCATTTTCCGTTTTGTTATACTATGCCTTGTAAGAAAGAATTACAGGAGGTACTTAATACCATGACAATACTTGAAGTAAATGGATTGAAAAAAATATATTCCACCCGCTTCGGCGGCAATAAGGTTGAGGCACTGAAGAATGTAAATTTCAGTGTAGAGCAGGGCGAGTATGTTGCTATTATGGGTGAATCTGGTTCAGGCAAAACAACACTTTTAAATATCCTTGCTGCTTTAGATAAACCAACTGAAGGCAATGTAATTTTAGATGGCAATAATCTGTCAAAATTGAAGGAATCTCAAATCTCAGCATTTCGCCGTGACAATCTCGGCTTTGTATTTCAGGATTTTAATCTGTTAGACACCTTCACACTTGAGGACAATATTTATCTTCCACTTGTACTTGCCGGAATGCCTTACAAAAAAATGCATGATCGTTTGGTGCCAATCGCAGAGCGTCTTGGTATCAGCTCATTACTTAAAAAATATCCATATGAGGTTTCAGGCGGGCAAAAACAGCGTGCCGCAGCTGCTCGCGCATTAATTACAAATCCGAAGCTTATTTTGGCTGATGAACCAACTGGTGCACTCGATTCAAAGGCATCTGATGAGCTGCTTAGTTTATTTTCAGAGATTAACCACACAGGACAGACAATTGTAATGGTAACGCATTCTGTCAAGGCAGCCAGCACTGCCGGACGTGTTTTATTTATTCGAGATGGTGAAGTTTTCCACCAGATTTACCGTGGAAATGATACTGATGAACAGCTGTATCAAAAAATTTCTGATACACTGACACTTCTTGCAACAGGAGGTGATCGCCGATGAAAACAGGATTTTACCCGAAGCTTGCCTTCGATGGCATCCGGAAAAATCGCAGGATGTATGTTCCATTTATTTGCACCTGCATTGGAATGGTGATGATGTTCTATATCATTTCTTATCTGCACTACAGTGATACAATTGCATCTATGAATGGCGGCCAGATCATGCGCTCTACGCTTAATTTGGGCAGCATTGTAGTAGGTATTTTTTCCTGTATTTTTCTGTTTTACACAAACTCCTTTTTAATCCGAAGACGAAAAAAGGAATTTGGTCTGTATCACATTCTTGGCATGGGAAAACTAAATATTGCACGCATTTTATTTTGGGAAACACTTTTGACAGCAGTGATTTCTCTTGTTCTCGGCATAGGTTTTGGCATTTTATTTTCGAAGCTCGCTGAACTTGCCATGGCTCGTCTGACACACGCTCAGATTATTTATTCCATGCATATTTCACCAGACTCCATTTTATTTACACTAACTGTATTTGGCTGCATTTTTATTTTACTGTTTTTTAATACACTTCGTCAGGTTCATTTTTCAAATGCTATTACACTTGTTCAGAGTGAATCTGTCGGTGAAAAACCGCCAAAGGGAAATATCCTTTTAGGTCTTCTAGGTATGATTTGTTTAGCTGCTGCCTATTATCTTGCTGTAACAGTTGCAGATCCTGTATCAGCACTTGGCATGTTTTTTATAGCAGTTATTCTCGTAATCGTTGGCACCTACCTTATCATGATCGCTAGCTCTGTTTTATTCTGCAGGCTGCTTCAAAAAAATAAGCGCTACTATTACAAGGCAAATCATTTTGTGTCAATTTCTTCTATGGCTTACAGAATGAAAAGAAATGGCGCTGGACTGGCTTCCATCTGTATCCTTGCTACAATGGTTCTTGTTATGCTGTCCACTACTGTAAGCTTATACTTCGGTATGGATGATGTATTGTCAAATCGCTATCCTTATCAATTTAATACGACTGCATCTTATAATTCCTTCGATACAATGTCTGATGAAAATACAGCATCAATTCGTAAGCTTGCATCAGATGCGATGGATAAATATGAATGTACACCATCCAATGTTTCCGATTATCGGTCCGCCTGTTTTTACGGCTATTTAATTGATAATGACTTTGTATGCGATACTCCGTTTGACAGCCATTCTGAAACAGCAAATTACCTTGAAGGCAAAATGTTTTACTTCGTTCCACTTTCAGATTACAACAAAATGATGGGCACGAATGAAACTCTTGCATCTGATGAAGCGCTGCTTTTTTCAACTCGGGACTCTGCTTATAATGAAAGTACTATTTCCTTTGAGCATGGCATGAAATATACAATCAAAAAGCAAATTTACAAATTTGTTCCAGACGGCAACTCAATGGCAAATATTTCTACTACATTTGTCTTAATCGTCCCAGACATTCATGCGGCAGTTGATGCCATTGCAGCATTGCCTGGTAATGAAAAGTCTGTTTACTTTTATTGGCACTATAACTTTGATACCAACTTAAATCGTGATGATCAGATTTTGCTGGCAAATGATCTTTCATCCACTATCTCTGATTTTTTCACACAAAGCTATAAACAAAACACAGGAATTATGCGCTGCCAGTTTGAAAGCCGTGCTGCTAATTATGAAGAGTTTTTAGCAGACTTTGGAAGCTTATTTTATCTGGCAATCGTTTTAAGCATTGTTTTCTTAATTGCCGCTGTTTTGATTATCTATTACAAGCAGATTTCAGAAGGCTATGAAGATCAGGCACGTTTTGATATTATGCAAAAAGTAGGCATGACAAAGCGCGAAATTAAAAAGAGTATCAACTCCCAGCTTTTGACTGTATTTTTCCTTCCACTTGTCGGTGCCGGCATTCATCTGATTTTTGCCTTCCCGATGATTAGAAAAATACTGCTGCTGTTTAATTTAACAAATCTGCATCTATATACAATCGTTACGTTAATCAGCTTTGGAGCATTTGCGCTCTTCTACACAATTGTGTACCGCATCACATCAAACGCATACTACCATATCGTAAGTGGTGCCTCTGACAGAAGGTGATCTTGACTTTCTCACCAAAAATGTGTATTCTCTTCTTAAATTAGTGTAAGAAAGGAAGGAAAATTTTATGGGTTGCCTTGGAAATATTATATGGATGCTCTGCGGAGGTCTTGTCAGTGCACTAGGATATTTAATTGCCGGATGTATCTGGTGCATCACCATTGTGGGAATCCCGGTTGGCATGCAATGCTTTAAGTTAGCCGGCCTGGCACTTTTTCCGTTTGGAAAGGATGTTACATACGGTGGTGGACTTGGAAGCTTTTTACTAAATATCATCTGGGCCATTTTCTTTGGTATCCCGATTGCACTGCACTCTCTGTTATGGGGCTGCATCATGTGTATCACCATAATCGGTATTCCGTTTGGTCTGCAGCATTTTAAAATGGCAAAGCTGGCACTTATGCCTTTTGGAACAGTTGTTTATTAATTTTTTGAAAGAACCATGATTGATCAAGGCAATTTTATCATGGTTCTTTTTTGACTTTTTTTCATTATTTAACATTATTTTTATACTTTTTAATTATAAATATTGTACAGTTTTTAATCTTTACTTTCTATTTTTCTAAGAGTATAATGTAGCCGAAATAAAAAAGAAAGGACTGTATCAGAAATGGCAGAAAAAACAATTTTTCCAAGAGAAGAAAAATCAGAAGCATTATTTAAAAAGATTTTATCAGATCCATGGGCCTGTGAAAAGCTTCAGGAAACTTTCTGTAAATACCTTTTTTGCAGTGAAGATGAGGCTACACCACTCTCTGCACCCGATTTTACGCAAGCATTATTCAACGCATATGACAACAGAGATCTGTCAGCTTTTCTAATGGCAATTTGTCAGCATTCACTGTTTGACCTTTTAAGGAATGCCTATTTAATCCCATTTCGCTTTAACGCAGATGGCAAACAAAATCCAGTAATAATGACAGATGACAATGGCAACCTGCTCCCTGAATATAAAAAAGCATTCCACCAAAAAGAATATGAACATTTTCGTGAAGTTTATAACACTCTCCCAAATAAGAAAAATCTCTATCTGGCAAAAGCTTACTGCTACACACATTCGTATGACCCGGAAATAAGCGCATCAACGCAGATTGTTCTTCAAGAGCATACAGGCATTCTTTTAATTCGTGAGCTTCCTGACACTGTAAAGCAGCAGGAAACAGAAGCTCAGGCTTACTGTGCTGTCTGGGATTTAATGACTGATCTGGAAAAAGAACTCCCAATGGCATTTGTCTTTTATGGACAGGACACGCTTACTGAACATGACAAACGCTATGATGAACTTGGTATTTTCCTTCCAAATTCACACTTCTTAAAGCATCTGGAAAAACACGTTCAAAGAGCCGAGGAAATCATTTATGCAGCAAACTAATTTTACTGATATCATGGAAAAAAACCACATGGAAATTCCATGGCATGATTACACGCAAAATAATGGCAATATTTTGATCAACCAAGCCGGACTTATTGAAAAGGCATCTGTCATTGGCCGCGTTGGACTAATTATGCTATCCTGCGGAACTGGTGCTTGGCGCGTTCGTACTTCCATGAACAGGCTTTCAAAAAGTCTTGGTGTAACTTGTACGGTCGATGTCGGATTAATGTCGATTGAATTTAACTGCTTTGATGGAAAGGATTGTGTATCGCAGTCTTTAAGCATTGCCAACACAGGTGTCAATACTTCAAAGCTTTATCGAATGGAACAATTCGTTGACAGCTTTCCAAAAGAAGAGGTTCACTTAACTGGCGAAGAAATTCACAAGCGTCTTGATGAAATTGAACGAATTCATGCAATCTACTCTCCAGTTAAGCTCGGACTGGCAGCAGCTCTTGCATGCTGCGCATTCACTTTTCTTCTTGGCGGTGGACCTGTGGAAATGATTCTCGCCTTTCTCTGTGCAGGCATTGGAAATGTGATCCGAACAAAGTTGATTAAACATAACTTCACACTTTTCTTAAATATAGCTGTATCCATTTCCTGCTCTTGTCTGCTTTACAGTATACTGTTAAAGCTTGCGGAGATTCTTTTCCACGTCTCTGCACTCCATGAAGCCGGTTATATTTGCTCAATTTTATTTATCATTCCAGGTTTTCCGTTTATTACAAGTGGAATTGACCTTTCAAAATTAGATTTGCGCTCTGGTCTTGAACGACTAAGCTATTCGATTATCATTGTACTAGTTGCTACGATGACTGCATGGATTATGGCATTGCTGCTGCACCTGCAGCCGTTAAATTTTACATCTCTTAATCTTGACCCAATACTTCTTTTAATTTTACGATTACTCACAAGCTTTTGCGGTGTTTTTGGGTTTTCCATCATGTTTAACAGCCCCGTTAAAATGGCTGCTATCGCTGCTGTAATGGGTGCACTCTCTAACACTCTTCGTCTTGAACTTGTTGATCTGACTGGCATGCCAACTACCGCTGCCGCTTTCATAGGTGCTTTAACAGCCGGACTGCTTGCTTCTCTTATCAAAAACTACAATGGTTATCCTCGTATATCACTGACCGTTCCTTCCATTGTCATCATGGTTCCTGGGCTTTACTTATATCGTGCTTTTTACAATTTGGGAACCATGTCTCTAGTCGATGCATTTTCATGGGGTGCTGCAGCGATTATGATTATAATTGCGCTTCCTCTCGGATTAATTTTTGCAAGAATTTTTACTGACCGCACTTTCCGATACTGTTCATGATTCATTTCTTTTTTTACCTATTGCATAAGAAAAAGACAGAACCGACAATCATAGATTGATACCGGCTCTGTCTTTTACATTTATCGAAGAATGATATAAACCGCATAAACTAAATACATTGCTACCATTGCGATTCCTTCTTTTCTGCTGATCTTTTTCTTTGTCGCTGCAAAAATCCATACAACAACTGAGAATGCTACTAAAATGATAATATCAATCACATTTTCGCGAATCAGGCTGACTGGATTGATTGCAGATGCAATTCCAAGGACCATCAAAATATTAAAAATATTTGATCCGACTGCATTTCCTACTGCCATATCAACCTCATTTTTGCGCGCTGCTACAACAGATGTAACCAGCTCTGGAAGTGATGTTCCAATAGAAACAATAGTAAGTCCTACAAGCGTCTGACTCATTCCAAGATCAATTGCAATGCGGCTTGCCGTATCTACAGTCAAATCTCCGCCAATTGCAATTGCAATTGCACCGCCAACGATATAAATGATGCTCTTAGGATATGACATTACCTTTAACTCTTCTGCGTCCAATTCGTCATTTGCTTCGACTTCTTTTCCCTCTGCTCTTGCCTTCATCGCACTTTTTATCATCAGTCCAATATAGCCTGCGAAAAGGATAAGAAAAAGGATTCCATCAAAATGGCCAAGCGTCATGCCAGTTGCATCACCAACTGCAATCATTCCAAGACCAAGCAGCAATAATGCACAGATAATTGAAAACGGAATATCGCGCGTTACTGTCTCTCTTTGCACATAAATTGTAGAAAGAATAGAACAGACACCGATAACAAACATCAAATTGAAAATATTTGATCCGACTACATTACTGATGGCAAGTGTATTGTTATCTACTAAAGATGCAGTTACACTGACAGCTGTTTCAGGAAGTGATGTTCCCATTGCTACAATTGTTAATCCGATAATAATGGACGGCACTGCCAGCTTCTTTGCTACGCTTGAGCTTCCCTCCACAAAAAAATCCGCTCCTTTTACCAAAAGTGCAAATCCTACTACAAGAAGCAGAATTACAACGAAAAGCGGTGCACTGTTGATGAAATCACCCATCATTTCCTCCTTTTTTATTCCGCAGGATCCACTATTAACAATTAAAAAAGACCCATGTATGCGTACACTAAAAAAACGCATACATGAGTCTCATTCTTTAAGATTTGCCAGGCAAAAGCCGGGGTTGTTGACAAACCACGATTATCGCGAACTACTCCCTCACGGAATATTATTTTGTTTTTTTGCTAACTAATTTGTTAACGCAGAATACTATACCATATACACCAAAGGAAAGTCAATCACAAATTTTAGCCATTTACCTTCGGGCTTGCCTCAATATTGGCTTATCCGTAAACTGTAACGTTAATTCCAGCCATCCGGCAGATATTTCTTTGTGTTTGCAATCATCGTGCGAAGCAGCTTGTCAGCATCATCTTTGCTGCAGGTAACAAGCGGATCACGGCGAAATGCACGAAGCGTGATATCGTAATCACATGTAAGTGCAGCCTTTAAGACATCCTCGTGGTTCATAACATGCGGAAGCATCAGCTGTCTGATATCTTCTGTCAGATTTCCTGCAAATATAGGTGCGATGCTATCTCTTGAGAATACGGCATTTGTCTCTACTACTGCAGATGCTGGAAGATTTGGAATCTGACCTGCAGTATTTGGAATATTGACATTGCTGATCATGCGTGTCAGTCCGCACAGTGCCTTGATTAATAAAATACCTTCCTCGCCTGATGGAATTAATTCAACCTTTTCCTCACCAGATACAAGCTTTTTACTTTTTTCAAGACGCTTCTTTAAATCTTCTTTTCTCCATGCAACAGTTGTCAAACCAAACTTCCATGAAGCGACAGTTTCTGGATCTTTTAAATAAATCGGAGGCATAAACTCTGCCAGATGACGATCTCCTGCTGCTGCAATCCAGCCATACTTCTTGAACAAATCAAATTTCACGCGATGTGCACAGGAAAAGGTTGAGTTCATCCAATTTTTATCTTCCTCCTCAAAACCTTCCTCAAAGTGCTTTTCTATAAAGTTGCGATATACTGGGAACAAATCAATTCCTTTATAGGATGCACTATCAAACCATGTAAAATGATTAAGACCAAGTACATTTACTATAATTTCATCTCGTTTGATATCAGCAATGCCAAGCTCACGCTCTGCAATTTGTGCCAGAAGTTTTTGTGTTCCAAATACTTCATGGCAGCAACCAAATGCTTTGATCTGCGGAAATACGCGGTATAATGTCTTTACACATAATGACATCGGGTTAGTATAATTGATAACCCATGCCTGTGGCGCATAATCGCGAATTGCCTCTGCGATTGTAACAAACATAGGTATTGTTCGCAGTGCACGTACCATTCCGCCAGGACCTGCTGTATCACCGACAGACTGATAGATACCATATTTTTCTGGCTCATGCACATCAGACTCCATCTCATCAAATGTACCTGGAAGAATTGAAATCACAACAAAATCACTGCCTGTCAACGCCTCTTTTAGTGTATCCGCCACAATATACTTCCACTTGCCTACTGCCTCTTCTCTTTCGGATATACCATTTCCGATAATCTCATTTGCCTTTGCCGCTTCCTTGTCAATATCGTACAAAACGATTGTGCCGCCAAGTGCTGGTTCTAATGCCAAATCGCGCATAAATGTCCATGCCCATCCTCGTGAGCCGCCTCCAATATAGGCGATACGCAGATCCTTTACTGCATTATCCTTGTAAGTCATAGTTTTCCTTCCTTTCTGTCATCATTTTCTTTCTAATATGAATACAATACGGTGCCTGCCAGCAAAGCATAGCTATCCATCCTGCAATACACGCAAATCCGACACCTACTAGTCCGATTCGCGGTACAAGTAAAAATGTAAAAATGACGCGAAATGTAATCTGGGTGAGCGTTCCATAAAGCGTCATCTTCATTTTTCCGACACCGCGCAAAAATCCCTGATGGGCGTTTGTAACACCTGGCAGCCAATAGAAAAATGCCATTACTGCAAAGTAGCGGCTTCCCTCTGAAAGCATCTGTTTGGAATCACCGAACAATCCAATCAGCTGCTTGTCAAATAAAAGAAGCACTGCACATATAAATACAGCATAACAAATCTCTAGCATAATACCGCTTCGAAAACCATCCTTAATTCGCTTTGGCTTTTTTGCACCATCATTTTGTGCTGTAAATGTCATCATTGCATTTGAAATACTTCTTCCTGGTACAAGTGCAAAATCTTCTATCTTGCCGACTGCATTAAATGCTGCCATTGCACCAACACCAAGCGTATTGATTGCACCCTGAATCAAAAGCTTTCCAAGCGGCTGACTGCACTGCTGAAGTGACGACATACCACCGTACTGTACTGTCATCCATATCAATCGCTTGTCTAACTGAAAATGCTCTTTCTTTAGATGAAGCATTGGTACGCGAAAATAAACATAAATTACACAAAGCACTGCTGACACTGCCTCTGCAATCACTGTTGCCAAACCGGCACCAGCTACACCCATATGAAGCCCTGCTACAAACAGCACATCTAAAGCTCCGTTTAAGACAGAGGACAGTACCAGAAAATAAACTGGTGTTTTTGCATCTCCGACACTTCGAAGCGATGCCGCATAAATATTATAAAGACAAGTAAATGGCATTCCAATAAAGATAATATGAAGATAACTTTCTGCAAGCGGTAATATATCAGTCGGAGTCTGCATCAGCTTTAATATTCCTTCGGAAGCAATCAGACCTCCCACAAGGATAACTGCTGACATCCCCATCACAAGAAGAAGTGTCATTCCTACCTCGTGCTTTAATTCTTCCGTTTTTCCTGCACCAAAGCAATTACTCATAATTACGGATGCACCAATACATAGTCCTGTGACACCAAGAATCAGTAAATTCATGACTGGGTCTGAGGTGCCTACCGCCGCAAGAGCATCCTGCCCGGCAAACTGTCCCACCACAATCGAATCTACCATGTTGTATGTCAGCTGAAATAAATTTCCCCATATCAGCGGTATTGCAAATGCAATTAGCTGCTTCCATATTGTTCCTTTTGTCAAATCCTTAGTTGTTGTTTTCATTGATTTCTCCACCTACTGTAAAACCCGCTCAAATCGTTCAATCTTACAGCTATGCTCTTTTGTTTTTTTATCATAATTTATACCGATCAAAAGAATCTGCCCAGTATATTGCAAAAGTGACTGCGGATATTGTTTTTCCTTTATCTGGTTGAGAGCAGTCTGTGCGTTTTTATTCCATTTCAGTTCTGTTACTAACGCTGGATACTCATTTGCATATTCTTTTTTGGGAATAAATACAAAGTCAGAGAAACCACGTCCAGTTGGCAATTCCCGTATTGGCTTAAAATAATATTGCATTGCACTTAAATAGGCTATTGATAAAACGCAGCTCAGCGAATTTTCATTGTTATACTGTATTGCAGACACGTATTCGGTATGAATTTTTTCAATTTTTTCTGCTGTCGCTTCCTCATCCATATCAAGCGTTGCATCTAATAATTCTTCTGAATCCTGCAAAAAAAGATTTAATTCACTCCATTTTTTTCTTCGGACTGCGAACAGCAATTCCTGACGAATTTCCTCATTTGGAATATAGGCATACTGCATGTTCTGATTGTACGCAAGATAGCCAAGATGCACCAGAAGAGTCAGCACATCATCTTTATCTACAAAATTAACCATATCGTTCTGGAATGAATTCACATTAATCTGCGTAGTCGAACCTGACAGCATTTCTATCACTGCAGTCTTTAAACCATCAAAATTCATATTGATAAATGGTACAATTGACTCATATGTTCCTGTCTGTGACCAATAGCTTTGAAAGCTTTTATTTATCATTGCATTGACTACTGCATTCGGATTATACACATGATAGTCTCCTAATTCATATCCATCGTACCATCGTTTTACCTCACGAAAATCCACACCAAACTGCTCGCATAATTTTCCTACTTCTTCCTCGGTAAAACCGATGTATCTTGCAAGTACACCAGGCGTAATCATTGTAAACTGCATGAAATTATTGAGAGCAGATTGTGTTTTTAGCTTTTTGATTGGCAATATTCCGGTCAGATATGCTAGTGCAATAAACTTAGTAGGTTCGCTGCCCTTGAACATTCCGCGCAAAAAATTAATATAATCCTGCAAAACAGCTTCATTAGCAGCCTCATCTCTAATCAGAACATCCCACTCATCAATTATTACAATAAATTTCACACCTGTCTGTGCATTGATACAAGACATTGCCCCATATGCAGTACGAATACCGTCTAGTAAAATCTGCGGATATATCTCTTTTAATTCCTCAATCACATGATAATTCAGATATGATACGGTCTGTTCTGCCGAACCAGCATCCATCATGCACCATTGTATATCCAGATAAATCACATCATATTGATTCAAATATTTTTTGTAAGAATCACTCTTTGCAATTTCATATGATGCAAATATAGAATCAGAATCACAGCCTCTGCTATAATATGCGCAAAGCATATCAGCAGTAATGGATTTACCAAACCGCCTTGGCCTGCTGCTGCAAATCAAAGCCTGTTTTGTATTGATCACACTGTTTGTGTATGCCAAAAGACCTGTTTTATCCACATAAATCTGCGAGTTTACTGCCACCTCAAATGCAGTATTTCCCGGATTAACAAACCTTCTCATGCTGCGCACCACCTTTCTTAAAAAACGTAATATCCCGTTTTTTATTTTTGAAACCTTTATCTGAGATCATTTCTCATATTTTGCCATGTGATTTTATTTTATCAAATTTTGACTGACTCGGCAATACAAAAACGGGCAGCTTTACGCCGCCCGAATTTTATCTTTGTTGTTTATATTATTTAACAGCCAATTGATTACTCTTAAACTTTAATAGCGCTATTTAATCTTCCTCAAACCGAAGCTGATCAAAATGTTCTATTATCCACCAAGTCATCTTCTTATTAATTTCATATAATTCCTGATACTGTTCTTTTTTTGAAAACCAAATCGTACACACAAGCTGATTTGCCAAAACTACATATGGAGCAGCCTTCCACTCTGTCTTTGTTAACTTTGCAACGCTGTCATATCCGTACAAAATATTTTTATAGATTTTGCACCACTTCTGCAACTTCTGATCATTACTCGCCTCAAAACTCTCTGATAAAATGGCTGTTGCTGCATAGCATGGATCGTAGATGCGAATATTTCTTTCTGCCAGATCAAAATCCAAAATACCCCACTGCTTGTCTGTCATGAGAATATTTGATGGATTTGGATCGCGGTGGATAATCTGACGCGGAAGTTCATCATCACCACGATTAAATAACCCTTTTAATTCATTTAATTTTTTTTGAAGAAACAGCGCGTGCTCTGGAAAAAGCTCTTTTCCCTTTGGCAAAATCCATTCTGAAATATCATTTGACAAATTGATTTCTTTTGCCTGCATCTGAACATCTTTTAACAAAATCGACAGCTGCCCTAAAATTTCTCCGATAAATCGTACCTTGCTTTCCTCATTTGTTGTAGTAGCATCTGTATAAAAAGACTGTGCCGTCACTGCTTTTCCTTTTATACGCCTTGTCAAATAAAAATAAATTCCACTGTCAAATACATACTCTTCCCCTGAATTTGTTTTTACTGGCACTGCTGTCAACAAACCAACATTTTCTAATGACTTTGCCAGACTGATATGATTTTGCATCTCATCAAAATCAGAAGTGAATTTTAAAACAAAATCGTCTCCAATAAAAAATGCATTCTCACACCGCTCACCATTTCCTTCATAAAAAATATCTGAAACCAGTTCTTTTTCCAATCCCCAATGCTTTACAATCTCACTTACCTTTTTATGTGTCATCATACAATGCTTCCTTTCCACTAACTTAATAGGATGTGGCTTTTTTGCCCGCCCCGACGCAATATATTCCGCAGGAGTGCAGGAAAACTCCCGGACAAATGCCTTGTAAAAACCTGCATATGTCAGAAATCCATATTTCAATGCAATATCAATTTTCTTATCGCCCTGACTCATTTCATAAATTCCATGTAAGAGACGTCGTCTTATAATATACTGCATGACTGGCATTTCGACTTCTTTCTGGAATATATGGTAATAATAAAATAATGAATAACCTGCCTTTTTTGCCAGCTCATTCACACTGATTTCTGATGCCAGTTCTGCCTCAATCTTATCCAGACTTTGCTGAATACATGATCTGTTTTCCATGATGTCCTCCTGTTTTTCTTCTTTTTGCAGCTGCACTTGCATTTTAACATATGATTCCGTAAAAGCATTTCCTGTGTTGCGAATATTTTAATCAATATTTTTTCAATTTTCATATTGATATTTTTTTATAATATAGATATAATAAAAGTAGGATATTCCCTACTTTTCCTATTTTTAAGTAGGTTTTATTATGATTGCTAATACATTTATTGATAATGCAAAAGTTATGTCAAAAGGACAAGTAACTATTCCAAAGGATGTTCGTGAAATTCTCGGAATCTCTAGTGGAGATCGTATTACATTTGTTGTTGAAAATGGCAATGTCCGACTCATCAATTCTGCTGTATATGCTATGCAGTTGCTCCAGGCACAAATGGCAAATGAAGCTGAAAATACTGGATTAACATCCGATGAGGCTATTATGGATTTAGTAAAAGAAGTCCGTGCAGAAAGTGAGGAATAATGAAAGTTCTCATGAATTAAAAAAGTCATACTTAAAACTTTTTATAAAAAACAGCATCTGATCGTTATTCACTTAATTTCAATCAGATGCTGTTCCTCTATTATTCCTGCATTATTATTCGATTATTCCTCTCCCATAAAGATTGATGCAAGTGGTGAATCCTTTGGAAGAATCAATGTCTTATCGCTTCCACTCATGGCTGTCTTTGCTGCCTCTAATGCACGGTCAAATTCATAAAACTCTGCTCGCTCTGGCGTATTATACGCATCTCCTAAAATACGCATGTACTCGCTTTCGCCCTCTGCTATTGTGTTTGCTGCCTCTGCCTTTGCATCTGAAAGCATAATTGAAATCTCTTTGTCTGTGCTGTTTCTGATTTTCTTTGCCTCTGAATCACCTTCTGCCTGATAGCTTGCAGCAATCTGATTACGCTCTGAAATCATACGCTCGTATACGGCTGCCTTGTTATCCTCTGGCAAATCAAGCTGTTTGATCTCTGCCATTAAAATCTTTACGCCATAGGAGTCCATTGAATTTCCGACCTTGTTCATAATAAGTTCCTTTAATTCGCCGTCTCTTGCAGCAATGACTTCATTTTGCGTCAGGGTGCTGATTGCATTTTTTGTTGCGTTAAATACAGCAGCATCAATACGGCCTTCAGCATTACTTACGGAACGATTTAATGTCTTTGAAAACAATATAGGATCACTGATCTGCCATAATACATAGCTGTCTGCAATCATTGTTTTCTTATCCTTTGTGATGACATCCGACGCTGCCATATCATACAAAAGAATTTCCTTTGGAAGTGTCTGTTCGCTGTCTAAAAACGGAACCTTGAAGCTTAATCCAGCCTCTGTTTTAATACTGTTAATTTTTCCAAATCTCATAATTAATGTATATTCATTTTCCTTTGTCACTACAAGTGATGACAGCCCGCAAATGACTGCCACAAAAGCTGCGACTCCTATTACAATTCGTTTTGTTGTCTTTTTCATGTAACGTTTCCTCTCTTTTTTACTTACTTGTTGAGCTGCTGTCTGCTGGAGACGCACTGCTCTGTACGTTTTGTTCGCTCACAGAATTTAATTGCTCATGAAGCATTGTTGTCGTGGAATCTGTTCCATCAATAATCACACGAAGCTGCGGCAGGATACCCTCCATTGCCTCGTAGAACATTCTCTTTTTAGTAACTTCTGGATTTTTCTCATATTCCTCAAACTTAGCATTAAACATAGCTACCTGAGCATTTGCATCATTGATTCGCTCCTGCTTTGTTGCTTCTGCTTCCTGTAAAATCTGATCGGCATCGGCCTCCGCTATTGGCAGCTTTTCATTTCGATACTTATTTGCATTGTTTATGCTTGTTTCTTTTCCCTGCTTTGCCGTCTCAACTGCCTTAAATGCCTCCATGACTTCTGCTGTCGGTGGCTCTGAATCCTGAATGGAAATATTCACAAGCTGCAGACCGACATTATAAAGGTCAAGCTGCTCAGTAATCATTTCCTTAATTCTTGACTGAATCTCGCCCTTTCCTGTTGTCAAAACAGAATCTACATCATAATTGCTGATTGCGGCGCGAATACAGCTTTGCGCAATGTTCTGCAAAATAATATCTGGATCTTTCGATGCATATACGGCCTTTACCGGATCAGATACACGATACTCAAGATAAAAGTCCACATCAACGAAATTAAAATCAGATGTAATCATAATAGATTCATCTGCAACCACATCATTGTTATTGTCGTAACCGATACGCAGACTCTGAATCGTCGTGTTCACCTTCGTTACATGCTGCACAAATGGAATCTTAAAATGAAGTCCCGGATCAGTAACTGCATGGCTGACACCAAATGTCGTCACAACTGCCTGCTCCTGTTCATTAATCGTATAAGTCGCATTTCCTGCACCCGCTGCACAGACAATGACAACTGCCGCTGCCACTCCTGCAATCGCTCCTTTTTTCTTTTTGCTCATTTTGTTTTCTCCTTTTCTTCTGGACCTTGGTATGTATGACATAAAGGGTTTGATAATAAAAAAAGACCCTTACTGCATGGCAAATACACACATGCAGTAAAAGTCTTGCTATTCATATCTGCGGATCTTATGATCGTCCTGACGCCTGATATTATACCTGGGTACCAGCTACTCCCCTTTACTTGTATCGTAGTATAGCAAATTGTTAATTCTTTGTCAAGGTTTTCTTTGCTTATTCAAACACTTATTCAAACACTTATTCAAACACATCTTTTATACTGCTATAATGCAGAAAAATTCCCTGTTTGTCTAGTTCCTTGATCTCATCTAGTGTCGCTAAGCGGTACCCCATTGTCTCTTCTTCCTGAAGCTTTAAATCGCTCTCGTTAAAATCAAGTTCAAAGCGGTACACATCGACAAAATAATTATCGCCTTCATCTGGGTTGTCACGACGATATGTAAAACGATAGCCATCAGGGCAATTGGACACATCAAGACCTGTCTCTTCACGGATTTCTCTTACAACTGCCACTTTGGAATCCTCGCCTGCCTGTACAGCACCGCCGGAAACTTCCCACCAGCCTGGAGCCCAGGCCTTTGTCATGACTCTTCTTGTAATTAAAAAGCGTCCGTCTGGGCGATGAATGACACCGAGCACAGTCAGATGATACTCACCGTTTTTTAAATTCCAGTCATTTCTCTTCATTGTGCGTCCGGTTCGTTTTTTGTCTGAATCATAAATATCCCAAAGTTCCATCTTATTGTGTTCTCCTCATCTAACCTTTTTTGTACAGCAATACCTCAAATGTCTTTTCCATCACCATTTGATACTGTTTGCAGCTTTAATTTAAACTATTCGTAAAAACCGCAGTTATTTCTTCCGTGTTCTTTTATGTAGTACAGTGCCGCATCTGCATCATTAGAAATTGAACCCTTTGGATTTTTTCTGTCTGAAAATGCCACACCAACACTTAAAGACACTGCCGGAAGACTATCTGTTGGATTGCTCAATTCCTCGTTTGCTTCCTCAATCTTCTTTTTGATCGTGCAGCGTTTATCACTTGCTGAATTGACCATGATTACTGCAAATTCATCTCCGCCGATTCTGCATACGTAATCAATATTTCGAAATTGTTTTTTTAAGACAGATGCTACCTTTCTTAAAATCTGATCACCTATTCCATGACCAAAAGTATCATTTACCTCTTTGAATACATCCACATCTACAAAAATCAGTGCAAATGGACTCTCACCAGTTTCGTAAATATGAATAAGCTTGTCGAAGGAACCTCTGTTGAACAGATCTGTCAGCGGATCATGCTCTGCCTCATGGCGAATCAGCTTTTCTGTCTCCTTATTCGCCACATAAATTTCATTATACGTGACAGCAAGATTTTGCAGTTCAACAGCCCCTATTACCGGCAAGATTTCACCAAGCTTGATGCTTTCATCGTAACTGATAAGCGGCTTTACAATCAGCCGGCGAATCATTACATATGAACCAATCATAAGAATCACCATTAAAACAATTCCGATTTGTAATTTTGAATACATGCTGGAAAAAATCGTCATAGCGTTTCCCTGATAATGTCTTGTCTGGCGAATCAATTTTGCTTCACAGTTTGTCACTTCCTCGGCGATTATATCTTTCATTTCCTGATACGATTCCTCAGTGACAATATGCTGTGCCTTTTTTATTTTCTCATCGTCAGACAATTCTTCATCCTCTTTGGAAAGTTCTACTGCCTTGATTTCGTCCGGCCAGTTGCTTTGCAAGACATCATTTGCCTCACAGACAAGACGCATGGCATAGTACTCTGTCGTCATGAGTTCTAGTGAAGTGTCAAGCGCAGCTTTTAATGCTGAAAAGGATGCTGTCCTGTCAAAATATGTTTTAAATGTATCAAGTGCATTTTCCCGGCTCTTAACCTGATTGGTCTCAACAAAATATGCGTCCATATATGATGTGTCGCCTGTCATGACATACATTCTTACCTGTTCGGTGAGATAATCAGCGCCTTTTTCAAGCTGCTGCGCTGCTTTTTCGCCTTGAATGTACTGCTCTGTTGACTCATTCATTGCAAAAAACTCATTCTCGCCCTGTATTATAAGAAAGACAAATGCCAGTGCCAAAAACAGTGTAATCCAAATCCCCAAGCGGCTCACTTTTCGTATCTCAATTTTCCTTTTTGCCCCCATACCTGCTCCTTTCAACATTTTTGTATGCATTCTGCATCATTTTATTTTTACATGTTGCATTGTATGCAGCAGCAAAAAGGATATACAGACTGTCACATAAATCATAATACCATGATTTTCTGTCAATTTCAATATTCACACTTGAAAACCATTGCACCGGAGAGCTTTCGTAAAATACCCCGTTAACTGTAACTTAGATTTAAGTATTAGTTTATCCGTTAACTGTAATTTTATACGTTCCCTTTGAGAAATCAACTTCTACGCATGTACCATCTGCGAATGTACTCTGTTGGCGAAGACCTGTTTTGTCGAGAATGCGGTGGCTGACTAACTCACTATAGGCTACGTGTTCATGAAGTGATGCTACCTGATCGCAGCGTTTCTTTTGTTCTTCTTCTGTGAAGTCGCTGCCTGCTCCAAATGCACCGTCTGTTCCATCTTGACATACTCCCACGGTTAAAACCGTGGGATTCCTTAACTAGTTCCGGCAGCATCATTCAGTCTTATAGACTGAATTATAGCCACTGTGTTCAGGATTTATGCTGATGGGATTTCATACGTCGTGTACTACTTTCTCAGCAAAAGACCTATGCCGAAGCCTTATGTATGTTCTTAAAATCCAAAACATTGTCTCATCGACAATCCACTTTCCTTCATTTTTAAAATCAACTGATCCTGCATATCCGCAAAATATTCAAATTCATACTCACATTTTTCTCTGTCGGGATGTTTAAAATCCAAATCTGCATTTCGAATTAAAAATGCCGAATATAGATCTCTCTGTACCTTTCGCTTTCCAATCTCCTTTTCTCTTTGTGACAACGGAATCTTTTCATAAG
>OGRR01000061.1_pt1 | contig 110807 bp, 100 predicted proteins | sample 1553511 | NCBI WGS metagenome assembly OGRR01 (sample SAMEA2580040, study PRJEB22360) | human gut metagenome | biome: human gut; feature: human-associated habitat; material: faeces | place: Denmark | collected 2008/2010 | reverse complement strand
ATCTGCAAAGTGATACCGGTTACCGATATTACCTTAGAAATGGGAAATTTTGATACGCAGGTTTTAAAAGCCAGGGAAGAAGGCAGGCCATTACCACAGGGATTAGATTATCAGCATGGCGAAAGATACAGCGTTACGACGCTCCGCGAAGCAGTATTTTTACGTGATGGGTATACATGTCAACGCTGCGGTAGAACCATTAAAGATGGTACGATTCTTCATGTGCATCATGTAGTATACAGAAGCCAGGGCGGAACAAACCGTATATCTAACCTTATTACGGTATGTGATAAGTGTCATACGCCGGCAAACCATAAGCCTGGTGGAAAGTTATACGGATGGAAACCAAAGGTTGCATCATTCAAAGGCGCGACATATATGACTACCATTCGGTGGAAATTATATAACGAAGTTAAAGCGTTATTCCTAGATATTGATATCCACATTACATATGGCGCTGAAACGAAAGAACGGCGCAGAGCATTTGATATTACCAAATCACACGTCAATGATGCTTTTGTAATGGGACAGTTCCATCCAAAGCATCGCTCAAAACCTGTATGTTATAAGAAAAAGCGTAGAAACAACCGATGCTTAGAAAAGTTCTACGATGCAAAATACATTGACAGCCGTAACGGTAAGACGCGGACGGGCCAGGAGTTGTTTAATGGAAGAATTAGCCGCAACCATAAGAAAGGCTCCGAGAATCTACACCAATACAGACGGCAGAAGATATCTGCAGGCAAAAGGACCATAAGAAAACAACATTATGCAATACAGCCTCACGATATCGTTATATTCAATGGAGAAAAATTTGAAACATCCGGATGTCACAACAACGGAACAAGGGTAATCTTATTACCGCAGAAGAAATCTGTTGCAATTAAAAAACTGAACATTTATAGATATGCTGGCGGTTATTTCAAATCAGCATTTAACCAAAAATAACATAATGAGAAAAGCAGAGAAATGTAAAACCGCGCATTCCTCCCCATCCGATTATGAAACAAGGAATATTGTTTCTACGTCAGATGGGGTATCCTGCGCAGAAAATGATGAGTAAACAATTAATCTTAACAAATCCAATGCACGGCTGGTGCACATTCAGAATCCAAGAGAAAGGAAGTTTTTGTTACTGGGCATCTTTAAGCTATCTGACAGATGTAATGTATGACACAATGCTGGCATGTTTTGATTACTTAACAAGAGGCGCATCCGCCGTTATTTACAACCGGGAAGGCAACGGCGATATCACTGTGGTTCTCAGTGGTGATACTGTATACATCATTGACGAAAATTCTGAAATGCCGCTGCAGGCAACCAAAGAATTTACTCCTGTTGATTTCTGCCAGAGTGTTCTGGACTGCTATTACAAAAATCCTTCTGAATGGATTAATTTCGCTAATATGAACGACCCGAAAGACAATAAGGACGAATACGAGGAATACAAAAATCGTGAAGCGTATGAGATTCAAAATATGGTTGGAAATATCAGAACTATTCTGAACGCAAAGACTGGAAAATCAAGCGAATGGGTGGAAATCATGTGCGACCATTTCGACCAGGAGGAGCAAGCCTGGTGCGTGAACGCATGGAAAAGAGGATATGATAATCCTGAATATAGCACAGTCATTGCAAAGATTTCTGTGTCAGGAGAAATTGAGTATCTTGACGAAAAAGCAAGGACAGATACATATGCGCAGGAAGTTATTGAGGAGAGAATCAGGTTGCTGAAAAAATAATGTTATTGAAGCCCGAAAAAACGGGCTTCTTTTTTTATTACATATGCATGCACAAAATATTATCCATGATACACTGGAATTTCCAGCACCATGGAGAGGATATCCGTTCTAAAAGCCTGGCTAAGCCAGGCTTTTTATTTTGCCATGAAAAAATCATATTAAAAATGCATTCAAATAAGCACCAAACAAGAAAGGAAGTAAAAAATCATGAAAAAAGTTAACGGAAGAACAGGAAAAGGGCAGCATCAGGTGAAAGGCGTGAAGGTTGTAACTTCAAGAAGGTTTGCTGAGGTAAATGGCATTGCCGTAGGCTCTATCTCACACAGACTCACCAAACTGAGGAGTGAATATCCGGAACATGTCTACCGGTTCAAAGATGAGCTGCCTCTGTATTTTGATGAATTCCTGGCCGAGCGGATTGTCGAATCCATGAATGAGCATCCGGTGTGGCCAAGCAAGATTCTGAATAAGGCAAAATACAAAAAGTTTTGTCTGAAATACAGCGCTATTCTTGGAAACGAGGTAACCGAAACTCAGAAAACCGGAAAGGTACAGGCAGATACATCTGCAAATATCACTGATATTGCAGCGGGCGAAAAGGAGCCTTTCAAAGCATTTGAGCCTGAATCCACAGAGGCTGAAATTCAGAGTCTCAGAAATCAGCTGGAAGCCATGTCAGAGCAGTATGCATCCCTTCGCAAGAAATACGAAGTACTTCAGGATAAGTACAATACAAGTGTAGAAACATTTGCAGAACGTCTTTACAACGTTGCAATGCGAAATGATGCGGTACTTTCAGATGATGTATACGACCATGCTGACAACATTATTTCTGTATGACACAAATTTCCATTCTTGAGAGAGAAAGGCCGGTTAAGGCTTTTCTCTTTTTTTTGCCTATTTTGCATATTGTAAGAAAATAAAAAAAGAGGTGATAAAGATGTTCTATGTAATAGTGCAGACAGGCTGCATGATTATCATTGCGGTTGCCGCAGTGAAATACCTGATGCCTGACATCCGGAAAGTTTGTCGGATGATTGCTGATAGCGGGGAATCGAAAGAAAAGAAAAAGAAGGCAGAAAAAGAAAAGAAAGATATTCCTGCAGCGGAGGAGAAGACACCAGGGCTAAAAGAAAAAGAAGAAAAAGAACCTAAAAAAATAGAACTAACGGTGGATAACGGTAATCCTGAAACGATTACACCAAGCGAAGATACGGAAGGCAATGGTGTCACAGATTCAACTTGTCAAGCTGAGAAAGAAGAAGGGGAATTTCCTGAATGGGAGGAGTAAAAAAAATGGTTAAAAATAAAAAAATATTATATCTACCAATAATACTGACGTTAAGCATCGGATTCATTTTTCCGATATCAGCTCATGCAAAAACATACAAAAAAGATGACCAAATTGTAATAAAGAATCCGGCATACACGAAGGAATTTCAAGAACGGGAAAGAAAAATCAAAAGAAAAGCACAGGAAATAAAAGAAAAAAATACGACTTATAAATTAAAAACATACGCCAGACATTTCACTGATTTAATCCCGGATACCGCAACATCTATTATATTTACGGATGAAACAAAACCGAATAACGAAGATGTTATCGATGTAGATGATAATGGAGACGGCGGAGTAGTTGCCTGGCTAGAAGATAGCGGAAAAGTAATGAAAGTATCTACGCAAAAGAAAGGACAGAAAATAGAGATAAGTAATTGTATGTATTTATTTTCAGGGAAGAAGAACCTTGAAAGCATTGATTTGACTATGTTGGACACAAAAGATGCAACGGAAATGGATGGTATGTTTGAAGGATGTGAAAATCTAAAAACCATAGACCTGTCACCACTAAATACAGATAGTGTAGAAAATATGAGCGGTATGTTTGAAAAATGTAAGTCTCTAACTGAGTTAGATGTTTCATACCTGAATACATCTAAAGTAACAAATATGTTTACGATGTTTTCAGAATGTGAAGGATTGAAGAGTTTGGATGTCTCAGGTTTTGATACATCCAAAGTAGAAGACATGACATATATGTTCTCATCTTGCAAATCACTGTCGGAATTAGACCTATCATCATTTGATACTTCAAATGTAACAGATATGAGTGGATTAGTCAGCTACTGTTCTGCATTAAAAAGTATCAACCTTTCTGGGTTTAACACGGAAAAAGTGGAAACAATGGAAAGTCTGTTTGAGGGATGCAAAAATCTTGAAACTATAGATATCTCTTCATTTAACACAAAAAATGTAGCGGATATGTACAGTATGTTTTCCGGATGTGAAAAATTAAAAAAGTTGGATTTATCAAATATAGATTTCCAGAAAGTAACTGATGATAGTGATATGTTTGAATCATGCGATAGCCTGGCCGAATTAAAAGTTGGAAGTACATTTAAGCAGAATAGTGATTGCTATCTGCTGCTTGACGTTGCATACACATGGAAAAATAGCAAAGGAGAGGAATTACCTTATTCCACTTACAAATTTCCTGAGAATGTGGCAGACACATATACAAAGGTGCCAATAAGACAAACAAATGCTGAATAATTTTTTGTAATTCATTTTTTCAGCATAATACTGAAGAATCATATTACAAAGAGAGGAGATTTTATCATGACAGTAACAGTAATTATTCTTAGCGTAGCAATATTTGCTTTCCTAATTGGAGTTTCAGCAGGCATAGCAATTGCCTCAGGACGCGGAAAAACAAAAGAAGAGCAGGATAGAGAGGATAAGGCACAGGTTTCTTTTTGCAATGCTTATGCCAAAAAGAAAAAAATGCACATCTAATGAACTCGTCAGAAGCAGCACCAAGATTTGTCTTGGTGCTTTTTTGTTTCGCAAAAAAACAGGCATATTGAATTTGTAAACCATAAATAGAGCAAAGAAAGGAGACTTTAAAAATCATGAAAAATCCAAAAGAATGCTTCTGCCTGCGACAGAATCAGACATTTTTTGTATTAAATGAGTTAACAATGGCAACCGGAGATGATGGAAGCGAGCCGCTGACATTTCATCATGAGACGTTCAGCCGATTCAAGTTCGTAATCATCAATTCTGACAAAAAAGCAACCACTGCAAATATCCCTGTGTCGGAACTTCCTGGAATATTCGAAGAGGTAAGGAATAAGAACATCCTTAAAAAGATGAACAGCAGTGAAAATAAAACATTTGGGATGATAAACTCCATCGGAAAGATGACCCAAAAACTGGTGTATAAACTTGTAGGCCAGCCCTCTGGCGCATCTTCGGCTGCGACAAAGGTTGATACGAGCTCACCAGCATTTACACTTGCTATCAGTGCAGGACAACTGAAAGGGAAAACACCTGTTGCTGCACTTCTTGAAAATGCGGAAGTTAATAAAAAACTTCTGCTTAATCAAATTGCATGGCTGGAGCCAAATGTTAATAAATATCCAAGAAACAAGGACCAGATTAAGGCAATTAAAGAGGCCCTTGACCTTTATGAAAAGGGACTGCTGAATAAGAACGTTTCGGCAACAGTTTCTTCCACTACAGCCACAACAAACAACAAGACTGACCCAAATGTGATTTATCACACGGGATTCAGGCCGTTGGTCAGAAGAAAGAATCGGAACGGGAACTGTTTCGTTTATGAGATAAAAATCATATGGCATGAGAACCTGCCAAAACCGGTTGAGATAGAGATTAGAAACTATTATGCACCGGTAGTACAGGATGAAAAAGGACTTCTAAACGTAAAAGCCAGAGAAAGAGAAGATGAAACTAAAAATAGCTTTTCACTGACAATGGATGAATGGTTCTGGATGGAACATATCCTTGAAGCGCAGATGAGGACTTTTGAAAACATCTATGCGCCGAAAGCATATCGTGACGCAACAAATGCAGAAAGAGCAAACCGAAACGCGGCGCTTGGTCCAAACACCACAAGAAATCCTGCATCCTGACAAAACATATTGAAAGGGGTGTAGAGAGATGGCGAAATATTTAGAGTTAAGGAATATATGTATGATAGAACCAGAGAATGATGAGCTTGTGCAGGTCTCCTATCTGTGCGATATGGATTCGCAGATTTGGGAAGACGAACTGCTTAACGAATGCGGTGATATCCGGAGCGTTGGTATGGCAAACGACAAGGTCTTTATGAGCCTTGGAATCTATCCGGTTTCAATAAATTATGAAAAGGACGGTACAACCGTCCGGGCAAGGGAAAATTCCATGCTGGAGTTTGACTGGGTTGAAGATAATATATATAAGCCAAACAAAAACGGAATCAACCTGCTTTGCAGGATGAAGCATCTGAAGGAACGAGCAGCCTGAGAAACAGGCTGCTTCTTTTTTTTAAAAAAATTCGCAAAAACCGTTCATGTATGAAAAATATTCAGCATATTACATATGACGAAAAAAACAGAAAGGAGATAACGCGGAATATGCCGCTAAAAAATACAAAAAATAAGCCGGCGGACTTCAAGGTCTGCTTTTTGGATACAGAATTTAATGCTACTGATTATAACAACCAGAATGATGGATTTCAGGAGATAACAGAAATAGGCGCAGTAATCTTTCAGAACGGAAGACCAATTGACCGATTCACGCAGTATTGCAAGATAAAAAAAGGTCATAAGCTCACGAAAAGATGCAAAAAGATAACCGGAATAAAACCGGATGTTTTATCAAAAGAGGGTATCCCATTCAACCAGGCTATGAAAAATCTTAAAGAATTCCTTGACAAACACGAGATATCAAAGGTTTATACATTTGGACCGGCCGATGCGTTTGAGATGCGCTCAACGGCTAAACTCAACGGTTCAGATGCGGATGTCCTGGACACGATAAAAAGAATCAGCAATGTATATCCAATGTTTGCGAAGACCCTGTCTTTGCATTACGCTTTCTCTCTATCAGATATCTGCAGGATATGTTACATAGACCATGAAGCAAACGGCAGGGCCCATTCAGCGCTGAATGATGCGGAAGACACCGGTTTTGCGTTTTATAATATGAAAAGAGGCCGAATCAACAAAGAAATCCTGCAGGAAATCAATACCCATAAATATCACGTGAAGATTTACCGTGAGAACAGAAGTGTAAATATGGCAAATATAAAAATGCCATCGGTTGTAACTGATGAATTCATCAGAAATCTGGAAGAGGTGTTTAAAAATGCAGGGCAGACGTTAAATGAGCCAATAGTCAGGGCAATGCATGATGACATGATGCGGATAATCGGCCGGCCAGATTTGGAGACTGGAGAAAGCGGGCTGTAGTGCTACGGCTCACGCACAATAACAAAAATATATAGAAAGGACGAGTAAAAAAAATGAGCAACAAACTATACAGACCAAGGAGAAAAAGAAGAAAAGAAAAATTATCATTGATTGATAAGATTGAAATCGGAGGAATCACGATTGCAGCAGTGGTATTGATTGGATGGTCCAGCTGGTCAATTGTGGATTCCTTCACCCCGGACCCGGTCATTCCATCCCGTGAGGTATACACAGATGGTATTTCCAGTTATATTGCCGGACTTACATCTGATTCAGACAGCACGGATGCGGAAAGCACAAGCGCGACTGACACAGACAGTTCCGATACAGATATAAAAGATGCTGATTCGGATAAAAAAGAAGAAAAAGACGATGAAACTGACAGCGAAAAAGAAAAGAAGAAGGCAGAAACAACAGCCGCTGCAGATATGCAGAAGGCAGCAGATGAAGCAGCGAAGAACCAGGCAGAGACTGCAGCCACACCAAGCCAGGCAGCAGAGGCTGCTGACACAACCGCGGCAGCGCCAGCAGAAACTACTACAGCACCAACTTCCTACATTGCCAAAGAGGCTTTAAACATCCGCCGTACACCAGACGAGAAAGCACAGGTCGTTGCCAATTATCAGGCCGGAGAAACTTTAAATATAACAGAGGACGACTCTACACATGCCGGCTGGCTGAAGGTAAGCAAAAACGGAGTTGAAGGCTATGTTTCAAAAGATTTTGTTAATGTCAACTAAAAAAAGTAGAAAGGAAATTAAAAAATGCAGAAAAAGAAAGTAATGGCTATCTTGCTCTCCACAGCAATCGCCGCTTCAACGTTTATCGGATGTGGAGCAGACAAGACCAAGGACTATAAAGACACAGATACGGTCATGTTTATTGACAAGGATAATAAAATTGATTACGCAACAGCCTGTACATATACACGTATGATGCAGGCAGAAACTTATAGTTACATGCAGTCCATGCTGCAGCGATTTAATTCATCTGCTGCAGATGTGGATATGTGGTCACAGTCTCTGGAAGACACGGATGAAGACAGCAAAAAGTACAAAACATATGGAGAACAGTTTAAGGGAAATATTCTTGATGCGCTGGCATCCCTACTTCAGGATAAACTTTACGACAGCAAAGAATATGAGTACAAAACATACGGAGAACAGTTTAAGGGAAATATTCTTGATGCGTTGGCATCCCTGCTTCTGGATAAACTTTACGGCAGCAAAGAATATGAAGTCACCTTCACCGACGATGACAAGAAAGAGTGTGAATCTGTTGCTGATGAGTTTATCGAAAAGATGTCAAAAGATGACCTGAAAGCAATGCACGCAAGCAAAAAGACAATGATGAACGTGCTTGAGCTGATGACTTATGAAACGAGAGTAAAAAATGCGATTGAGTCAGACGTGGATACCAAAGTCAGCGATGACGAGGCCGGCCAGTCAACATTCAGTTATGTAGAAATCAAAAAGAAGGATGCAAAAAAGAAAGAAAAGAAAATCAAATCACTTATCAAAAAAGTTGAAGCAGGTACAGACATCAGTACAGCAGCGAGTGATGCCGGGTTTACAGCACAGAGCGTTACATTCACGACAGCAGACCCGGAGTATGATGAGTATGGAAAAGAAATGCTGAAAAAAGTGTCAAAAATGAAAGACGGAGAATGTGACAGTTATAAAGACGCAAAAGGCAACACTATCATTCTTTATATGCAGAGCGTGAATGACCAGTCCGCCACTGAGACAAAAAAAGACGATATCATCAGCGACAGGAAAGATAAGGCTTATGAAGACAAACTGGATGAATGGAAGGACAAAAAGAAAGTTACAATAAACAAGGATGCCTGGAATTCCATTAAGACGGATAAGAACGAAGTATTCCAGCGGATGGAGACCGAAGAGAATAGCAGCGATAGCGATGACAGCACCGGAACGACTGTTGCCAATAGCGATGATTCTGACACGTCTGTAAGCGTATCATCCTCAGACACTGACAGTGAAGACCCTAATAAGTCCAATTCCGGCGATTCTGACAACACACAGAAAAAGGATTCAAATAATAACAGTACAGACACAAAAACTAAAACAGAGGAGGAAAAATAATGAAGGTAGGTGAAATGATAGGCCTCAATAGCATTGGTGTGAAATCAGAAATCGATGCTGCAATGGGCCGTATCAAAAAAATCAATGAAGAACTTATGGATATTGACGATACAGCCGCTGACTGTGAATGCGCGTATTTTAGACCGTCAGCAGATGGAGGTCCGGCGGAATGCGAGCTTATGACAAATCTTTATTGCAAAGCCGGAAAGTGCCCGCTGGTGAAATAATGAGAAAAAAGACACCTGAAAGCCTGTAAGTGCTGTTCAGGTGTTTTTTTGTCAACTCGCGTTCATTTTTTCAGAGTTTCTGCATATTGGTCTTGGCCGGAAATGCCGGCAGGAGGCAAAACGAAAATGAGTAAAAATATAAAAAATATAAATATGATTGAACTTTCCATGGAATCTGGTAACGAAGACGTCAGGCCTGAGTTATCCATGATGCAGCGAGCTTACGCTCGCTTGCACCAGACGCGGACGGGGTTTTCGACTCCCACGTACGCGTCCAATTACCTTCAGACCGACGGGCAAACAAATTTGGCCGCGGTTTCCCGTCCGTCGATGAAATCTGGTAACGAGTCAGGCTTTGCCTGCGAGTTGTCAATGGAATATGGTAACGAAGACGTCAGGCCTGAGTTATCCATGAAATCTGGTAACGAAGGCGTCAAAACTGAGTTATCAATGAAATCTGGCAACGAGTCAGGATTTGCCTGCGAGTTGTCAGAAGATATCCCGCAGGAATACCGGGATTTAGTTTCTGATATCCTGCAAAACGAAGATTTTTTAAAACTGCGGCTGTACCGTCAGCACAATTGGTCAAACCGTTTGATGCATAGTATCAATGTGTCATATATGTCATGGTATCTAGCCAAGAAATGGCATTGTAACGAAAAAGTGGCGGCGAGAGCAGGTTTATTGCATGATTTTTGTTTGTTCGATTTTCATGAAAAGCCACCAACAGGTGAGCATCAGGCCTTTTTTCATCCAAAGGCGGCAGCAGAGAACAGCATTGAATACTTCCATGTCTCAGAGCGTGAAAGAAGTGCAATATTAACGCATATGTTTCCGCTTGGCCCAATTCCAAAGAATAAGGAGGCATGGATTATCACGCTGGCCGACAAAATCTGTGCTACGGCTGAGTTGTGCAGCATTACTATTGCCCTGGCAAGAAAAGGCCGGGTAAGGATTGCGATAGGTTAAACCTGAATTGGTGAATGGTACAAGCAGGACATGTAAGATGCCGAAGAAGACACAAAAAAATGCACTCACAAATCGTGAGTGCATTTTTTTGTTTGAACTTTAATTGAATGGGATATCTTCATCTCCATCAAAGCCAGGCGCTTCCGGTGCAGGCATTGCTGTATCGGGCACTGGATTCTGGGCAGATGACGGTGCGGCCTGCTGTGCTGGCTGAGGATTCTGCGGAGCATCAGCGTTCGGACGGCTGTCAGCAAAATCTGCTTCTTCTACGACGACATCTGTAGTGTAGATTTTAAGTCCATCCCGATTTGTATAGGAGCCGGTCTGAATACGGCCGCAGACACAAATCTGACGTCCTCTTGTGATGTATTTCTCAATAAACTCGGCGGTCTTGCCGAATGCTACGCAGCTGATAAAGTCGGCACTTTCTTCACTGTCACGGCGAAATCTTCTGTTCACTGCGAGAGTGAATCTTGCGATAGTAGTTCCGCTTTCTCCAGCTGCTGTTCTAATCTCCGGGTCTCTTGTAAGTCTTCCCATTAAAATTGTTTTGTTCATAATAGATTCTCCTTTTCTTTATTTTATTATTCTTTAATGAACACTTATAATATGCAGAAAAAAATATGTGATAAAAAAAACAAAAAATGTTTTTTAAATTCTTGCAATAATCTGGTTTACATAATCATAAATTATCGGAGCGGTCGCTTTTAAGCCCTCCGGGTCTTCGTGGTTAAGACGGAACGCTTCAGCAAAGTATTCCATTTTATTTACCGTGTTCGCGTCAGCCAGAGAATATTTTTCTTTCAAAGCAGGCATTTCAGTATTATATGACTGCTCGACCTCTGCTGCATCTGACACATAACCGTCATTACCAAAATTTTCTATATCAATGGCATGCCCTAATTCATGATACATTGCTCCTTTTATGGAATCCAGGCTGTCTCTGATATACATAAGCCGCTTCTGTCTATCTGGCCCACTATAATAGTGTGTTAAGCCATTCATAAATGAATTTTCATTACCATTATCTGGTACTAGTCCAGAAGATTTAATTGGGTTATCACATAATGTAATATTGTAATTCTTTAGGATATTTTTGTATTTTTCTTCCATTTGGTTGATGATATCATAAGTATATCCAACATATCTGGATGAGAGTTCTGTATCGCTATGTAAATTTAAGGGAGTTTGGTAAGTGCTTGATAAGTAGCCGCCCCAGACGTATCCCTTATCCGTATGAGCCCATGTTCCGTCGTCATCCAGGATATTTACAGCCTCTCCTTTCTCGTAATATCCGATTACAGGGCTGCTTTTATTTTTGCTTTCATGGATTTTTAATTTCACGACAGCAAAGCCTGAGCCCTTAGGAATATCTGGACGCTTGCCGTCGTCAAGAGATACGATGTCAACAACGGTCGGTAGTGGGCCTTCTGCGTATACATCATTGGCGAATGCCAATGGGACAATTGAAAGTTCGGTCGTGAAGCCAAACAGACACAAATTTAATATTTTTTTTAAATGCATTTTTTTCTCCTTTCTGCACTCTATGCTGGTTTTTCTGGCAATACAAATATCGCCTTTTATAATATGAAAAAACAAAACAAAAAAGTTCGGATGAAAAGCTCTGTATCTAACGATAAAAAAAGTTTAAAAAGTTTTCACAAAACGCGTACCATTTTAATTTTATTTTTCATTTTAAATATGGAGGCGAAAGGAAGAGAAAAAATAGCGGCTTCACACAGTCGTAACAAAAAATTTCTTTTTTTTATTTTATTTGTCATATTGTATATGTAAGACAAGAAACCGACTTTAAGTCAGGTAGAAGAACCGCCTTACACACAATATCACAGCGTGTATATTCACAATCATGACTGCTTTGAGTCATGAAGCAACACTATATAAGGAAGGAGACTAAATGAAAAATACAGCAAGAGTCCTTATAGGGGGAGCCCTTGTTGCTTGCGGATGTGGTTTTTTTCTATACCCGAACTTCAGGGAATGGAATACTCAACGTGAAGTAGAACAAATCATAGAGACATTTGATAAAACATACGACAGGGGACTTAACGAATCAGACAGCGTAACACATGAAAATGATTCCAAAACCACTAATAAAAAAGCAGACAACAAAAAAGATGAACACGCAAAAGTGACAACAGCGACAGCTACTCCGGCTGAAGGCCAGGACAAAAGCACCGACGAAACTACACAAAACGGCCAGACAAACGGGGATAAAGATAAATCAACTCAAACAGCCAGACCTTATCAGGCTCTATACGACAAAATGGAATCTTATAACAAAGACCTAATTGATAATGGACAGGATATAGCGGATGCGTGGAGCTACGAACAGCAACCGTTCGATTTGACTGGACTTGGTATAGATTCTGGTAATCCGGCAATCGGGTACATAGAGATACCCGATATGAAAATACGGCTTCCACTGCTTCTAGGGGCTTCTACCGAAAATCTTGAGAAAGGTGCAGCCGTAATGTCAAACACCAGCATGCCGATTGGTGGTACTGACACAAACTGCGTGATAGCAGGACACAGAGGATGGGAAGGCAGCGCATATTTTCAATATATAGAGAATATGAAAAAAGGTTCAAGAGTCTACGTAACAAATCCGTGGAAAACCTTGGTTTACGAGTGCGTGGATATTAAAGTAATAAATCCAAATGACGTTGATTCCATTATGATTCAAAAAGGAAAAGATATGGTTACTTTGTTATCATGTCATCCGTACGTTTTAGGAGGAGGACCCTACAGGTACGTAGTTTTCTGCGAAAGAGTGGATACGCAGGAACGGAAGGAGACTGATGGAGTTATGAACCCAAAGTCAAGCAACCCGTCATCTACAAGCGAGGAGATTGGTGATACGGATTCAGCAGAGAAAAACACTGCTAGCGCAAGTAACTCTGTAAGTCATACAAACCAAACTGAATCCTCACCAGCAATTGTTCAAAACCAAGAAGGACTTGACCTTCTTGCATTAGAACAAACACTGAGATACATGCTTCCAATTATAGTTATAATGATATCAGCACTTATCGTATTACTGCGAAAGCCGAAATCAAAACATAGCAAAAAACAAAAAAGCAGGAGGCATAAAAGAAACATAAATAAACAATCTAAAAACAAAAATAAAAGGAGAAAATCAATATGAATAAGATTTACCAGAAATTAAGCATGGCTGCACTCTCAGCAGCAATGGTGGCTGCACCAGCAATCAACGTGTTTGCAGCACCAGAAGATATTATTGACACATCAAAGAAGGCAACCCTTACTATCCATAAGTATGATATTACCGCAGCGCAGGCAGACGGTGTTATTCCGAAAGATAATCCGGAAAAGGCATTTAAGACAGATGGAACAAAAGATGCTGACGCGGAGAAAAAACTGGAAGATTACAAAATCAAAGGCGTGCAGTTTAGCTATCAGAAAGTCGGAGACATCTGTACAGAGACTGTAGCTGGAAAAATTCAGGTAATGTATGTGATTCCGCCTGAACTGCAGACTATCCTGGGACTGACAACAACAAGGGATGATAATAAATACACATCCGATGAAATTAACGACGCCCTGAAGACCGCTCTGGCAGACAATACAGTGACAAAAAACAAACTTGAAGATTACATCAGAGGCGGGCACGGAACAACTTCTATGCCGCTTACTGATGAGGATGGAGTATCCCAGGCAACAAACCTGCCACTTGGACTCTATTTAATCGTAGAGACAGAAGTACCGGCAAACGTACATACAACTGTTGACCCGTTCTTCGTATCTCTGCCAATGACAGACCTGCAGGGAACACACTGGTTCTACGATGTTGATGTATATCCGAAGAACCAGACAAACATCCCTACACTTGACAAACTCGTTCGCCAGCAGGATGATGCTGTTGACCACAACAAGCCGGAATACCTTGATTCCACAACTGTATCAGAGGAGGAGATTGCAAACTATATCATCATCTCAAAGCTCCCACAGATGACAAGTAAAGCAACATATCTGACACAGTATACATTCACCGATAAGATTGACTGTGGCGTAGAGTACCAGAAAAATGCAACAATGTATTTTTACGACAACGAGGCTGATGCAAAAGCGAACAATAAAGAAAATGCAGTATTTACATGGGATGCCGCTTCCGGAAACTTCAAGCAGGACTACACGACTGCTGCCGCAGCTAAAGGAACTTCCACAGCTGTCTTCTCAATGACAGAAAAAGGACTTGCGGCGCTCAATAAACAGAAAGCAGGTGTTCAGTATTCTGAGTATTCCAACCTCTATATGGTAATTTCTTATGATGCAAAGCTTCTGAATTCCGACAACGCAATCCTTGGAGATTCAGGTAACACAAACAATGTTACTCTTGAGTGGAAGAGAACAAACATGGCCGATTTTGACACTCTGAAAGCAAGAGCAAGAATTTACACTTACGGAATTGACCTGAAGAAAACATTTAAATCAGGAGCAAATGCCCAGGCCGGAGACGCAACAAAAGTTAAGTTCTCACTCCGCAACAAGACAGATGACTACTATGTAAATGCCATCCAGAAGACACCTGGTTCTGGTATCTACTATGTAACAGGAAGCGATAATAAGAAAACCGACGAGGCGAACGGTACACAGTTCTCACCAGCAGCGGATGGAACACTTATCATCAATGGACTTGAGGCCGATGAGTATGTTATGACAGAGTTAGAGACATCTCCAGGATATACTCTCCTGAAAGAGCCAATCACAATCAAGATTAACTCTACAAAAGATGATTTCGTACCTTCAAACACAACACTGTACGATACAAAAGATAAGGCTGCAAACCAGGCTGCAGGACATACAGATGTTATTGAGACAAATGTCAACAAAGCATCCGCAACAGTTGATGGAAACAAGACTAACATGAAGGCAGATGGCACATCTACAAATGCAAGAGTTGAGATGGCAGTAACCAATACACCTGGCTTCAAACTTCCTATGACTGGTGGTGCAGGTACAATTGCATTTACAGTTGCAGGATGTACAGTAGCATTTGCGGGAATCGCAGTTGCAACAAAGAAATCCAAAAAGCACGATAATGACGAAAAATAATTTTCGTGAGATGTCAGCTTCTCCACGCTTAAAAGAGAGAGCTTGCTTTGGCGAACGAAAATAAACAGTATTTTAAGCTGGTAAGAAAGACCGGGCGGGAGCCTTATAAGCGCCCGCCCGGTCTTTCTGCCATTCAACGGAGAACGGGGAATCCCCGGCCGACCAAAAGTCGTCCGCGGGTCAAACGTTCCGGTTTTAACTTCGCACGCGGGTCTGAATCCCCGTTCGTGCACTGCACTCAGCCTTATCGACGGGCGGGAAACCCGCCCTCGTCTGGTACACGCGAGCATAGCTCGCGGTATCACGGCTTCGCTTGTCAGCCTCTGCGAGGCTTGGTTATATTTATTCTGGTAACGAAGGCGTAAGCCTGAGTTATCACGAGCCGGAACGGCGAGTTATCAATCAAATTGTGAAGGGATTTTTGCCTATGACAGATATGACAGATATGACAGATATGACAGAAAAGAAACATTCTACAAAAAAGACCAAGAAAAACAAGTTTGATATACGCAAAATGATATTTATTTTCTTAACTATATGTATTTCTCTTGGCCTTATACTATATCCATATATAGCAAACTTTGTCTACGAGCATCAGAAAGACGGAATCGTTGAAACCGTAGAAGAGAAAGTACAAACGGGAGATAAAGAAAAATATGAACAAACAATAGAAAATGCCAAAAAATACAACGAAGATTTGGTAAATGGAGCAATCCAGCTCAAGGACCCTTTCAACGAAGAGAACATAGAGGAAGATGAGCAGGAATACGAATCCCAGCTCAATATGACAGATGACGGGGTTATGGGTATCATAAAAATACCATGCATTGACGTATCGCTGCCTATTTATCACGGAACAAGCTCAGATACTCTTGAAAAGGGCGTAGGGCATTTGCAGGGAACATCGCTGCCAATTGGAGGTAAAAGCACACATTCAGTCCTAACAGGACATTCAGGATTGAGCAGGGCAAAACTATTCACAGATTTGACTGCTATAAAAGAGGGGGATTTGTTTTTTATACATGTGGCAGGAAGGCGATTGGCATATAAGGTAGATGACATATCTGTTGTACTACCGGAAGAAATGTCAAAACTTACGATAGAAAAGGGAAAGGATTACTGTACTCTTGTAACCTGCACACCTTACGGTGTTAATACGCATCGATTGCTCGTCCGGGGCATAAGAATACCGTACACTGAACAAAAAGAAATAGTTGCCAAAGAAGAAACAAGTAACACCCATTCGCAATGGATGGAAGAGTATACTAAATCAATAATCATTGCGGCTATTGCCTTTATAACTTTACTGGTTATCCTGATAGTATGGAGACAGATTTCAAGCAATAAGAAACGAAAAAGAAAAAAGAAACGGCGGAAAAAGCGCAAAAAAAAGAGTCCTGAATGATTCAGGGCTCTTAATTTGTTCCTTAATTCTGCGGGTTGTCAATATCGTATTTTCGTGCCAAAAAGAAGGCTGCGGCAACCAGGCATATTTTCATTAAAAGATTAATCACGGGGACTGCCTGAGACAGGACCGTAAAGGCCGCTACGCCCCAGGCTGCACGCTTCCAGGTGTACCCTGCACGGATGGCGTTAAAACCACATACGGTAATCAGCAAGATTGGAATGATATACGATGTAGGCAGAAATAAAACCGCCAATACTCCAGCAATCAGCGCCAACGCTTCAACGTATTTTTCTTCTAATGATAAGTTCTCTTTGCTTCCAAAAATTAAGTTCTTCATGTTTTTTCCTTTCTTTCGTTTGTACAAATCGACAGATTGCTTATGTCAAGGCCATTAGAACAGGCTCTTAAAAAAGTAAATCTATATAAAAAGCACACATAGGTATGCTTGTTTACAAAAAAAACAGTTAAACATTTACAAATTTGACATCACCATTCTTGTTTTTTAACTGTACTTAATATAAACAAAAATATTAGAAACAAAAAAAAGAAAAAAATTCAGCATACTGTAGATAGAGCAAAAAAAATATTACTAAAAAATACGGAGGAAGCTAGAAGAAAAAATGGAAAATTACACAACAGATGATTCTAATATTGAAACTATTGATATCTCGGCCGTACATAAAAAAGCACGTAAAATCGATATGAGTTTATTCTTAAAATTATCGGATGAATGCGAGATTATATCAAAAATATATAAAATCACGGAACAGACCCTGACCAGAGCAATAGACCAGATGACAGAAACTATTGGCCTTGGCAGTGTAGACTTTAAACTAGGCAGCAGCCCCAAATTAGTAAATCTCTTAATGTGCAGTCGAGGAAACATCCCGCCGCTTCCGATAACCGGCTCTGATGGCGACTATTCTTATACGATTATTGCAAAGGTAAGCAATAACGGCCCGATGCCTGAGATATCGGCGGCTATATACAGAACGGCAAGCAGCGGCCCAATGAATGGATTCTGGGTGTTTGATTTTAAACTAATGGACTGGAGCATTGTAAACTACGCAAATCATCTTGGCTATACGCAGAAGCAGTTTGATATCATACAGAATAAGCCAAATTCGAATGAAGCGTTACTTCTAAAAGTGAGCAGCACTGGCAAAAAAATCATGCCTGATTTTGCATTTGAGGAATTATGTGAGAAGAATGAGGAAATTCTCAACTTATATAAAAAAACTGATTTATTTGTAAGTCTCAATTTTGACCAGGAAGGCCAGGAAGCATTTTTAGCTCCATTGAAAAGTGATGCAGCGGATGGTCTGAGCGTTACCTTCCATAATGGTTTTTACGAACTAAACGCTGTAGCGCATGAACAGGTAATTGAAACGATTCTAAGGACAGAATCTGAAGACGAGATTTGTTCAATATTGACGGATATGCTGGATAGAAAGTTTTATCCGGATTCAGCAGCCATTGTTCCGTTGTCAGCAAACTCATTGATTGATGTAAGAGAAAATGGAAGCTATGAGTACATAGGAGACAAAGCAACAATGCCCGCTGAGGAAGAACAGTTTTTTCAGAAATACCTGACCTATTATAAAAAGTAAAAAACTATCAGATAGAAAGACGAGGAAACTAATATGAATGAAAATAATATTGAAACTATTGATATGACCGAAATGCAGAAAGGAAGAAACAGCAATAATGAGAAGGATAACGGTGGCTTGAATCTATCTTTCTTTGATGATATGGAAAATACCTTTAATACTTACAGAAAGTTCTGCCAGGAAACACGTGATATGGTGAAAGAAGCGGCTAAAAACGCAATTGCCAAGGCAGGTCTTGGACATATAACCTTTTCTGTGCATAATGCGGACGCTTTCAAAGATAGCATTGTAAATAACAAACTGCGGCTTCGTGGTGTTACGCTGTCTGGAAGAGATGAAACCTATACGTACATCCTGGCTATCGTATCGCGCTACGAAGATGAGGCCGAAGATATCTTCGACCTGGATGATGAAGATGATTATGACGATTTAGATATCGACGAAGATTTGGACGAAATATCTGATGAGATTGAATATCCAGACAATGTACAGATTACGCTATTTAAATATAACTCTGTTGATGAGGCAGCGCTTACAAGTTCAAAATGTTTTCAGTATGATTTTGAATTTTCAAAATGGATTCCTGTAAACGTAGAGGATATTTCCGGGATTACTGCAAAACAGGAAAGCATCCTAACCGGAAATGACAAAGAACTGAGCCGGGTTCTTTCTGTATGCATTGACGGGCTTGGTCCGATGACAAACAAGCAGTTTGAAAACCTACTGGCAGGAAATAAACCAATCATTGACCTTTACAAGCGCACATCGCGTTTTACTGATATAGAACTTTATGACCCGGATACAATCATCTTGATTCCATCAATGCAGTATGAGGGACTGTCCGTATCATATGAAGATGGAACATATCGCTTAAATTCCGTTTTTCTTGGTGAGGTCATTGAAACTGTTGCCAAAATTAAAAACATTGATGATATAGAAAATGTCCTTATTGAAATGGTCGACAAGCAGTTTTACGCCGATACAATTGTCGTGACACCGCTTTCCAGCAAGGCATTTTATGTTATCCGTTCAGATGGAGCATCAGAGTTTTTCTATCCGGCAGATAGAAAAAAGCCGGCTCCGACCGATGAGGAACGCAGGATTATGAATGAATATACGAAATATGTCAACGAATTTTACGCGAGGGAAGTCGCTGGAGGAGAGGAGGAGAGCTAATGGACAAAAAGACCGAAGTGAATCAAAGAGCCACCAAAAAGAATAGAAAAAGAGCTGTTCAGAAGTGGATAATGGCTATTGTAGCAGCCAGCATGGTTGCAAGCATGGTCGCCGGAGTTGTCGCTCCGGCTGTTTCGGCAAAGGCAGAGCCTCAGGCGCCTGCACAGACAGAAACTCCAAAAAAGAAAGGCACACCAGTAGGCACATGGTATGGAAAGATTTTCGGAATGTCAGTTGTGCTGAACCTAAAGGACGGAGGCGCATATTGTATAGACTTTGAGGGACGAAATGAAGAGACCGGAACATGGATAATGGATGGAGACAACGTTATCACAGATAAAGGGGACAACAGTGAAACGACATATATATTTAATGGGGACAGCCTCATCACGAAGGTTAAGGGGGCAAAAATGAAGCTAACAAAAGACGAAGATGCCTCTTCCTCAGAATCTGATAAAACGCCAAATAAAAATGCTGATGAATCCGATTTTAACGGAGTTTGGGAAGCAGACTCTGTAAGTATTGGAAAACTTTCCGCTGAACCATCTACATTTGGAATTGCAAGTGCTTTTTTAAACATTAAAAATAAAAAAGTTGATATTTATATTGACAACACTTCATCGAACAATCCAATCCAGGCTGACGAAATGGACGGCTCTTTTGAGAACGGAACGCTAACCTGTGCAATAGAAAATAACGATAAGCCATTTATCCTGGATATGGTTTCCCTTAATGACAAGACTATTATATGTACTTTAAGGACTGATGATTATGAAATGCAGTTAAATATGAAAAAGAGCACGGAAAAAGAACTGAAAAAAGCAAAGAAGATGGCAGCCGCATCCGAACAGAAGAGTAAGAAAAACGCCGATTCAGGTTCTGAACCAGATACAGACAACTATATCGATTCTGATGGCACCAGCACGGCAAAAACAAAAGATATCAAGCCTGGTACGGCTGGAGCAGCAGCACATACAAATTAATAAAATCTGGTAACGAGCCGGTAACGGCGAGTTATCATATTTATTCTGGTACCGAGTCCGGCAAAGCAGGCGAGGTATCAACGGAGAACGGGAAGTCCCCGGCTGACAAAAGTCGTCCGCGGGTCAAATGTTCCGGTTTTAACTTCGCACGTGGGTCAGAATCCCCGTTCGTGCACTGCACTCAGCCTTATCGACGGGCGGGAAACCCGCCCTCGTCTGGTACACGCGAGCATAGCTCGCGGTATCACGGCTTCGCTTGTCAGCCTCTGCGAGGCTTGGTTACGAACCGGAACGGCGAGTTATCAAAAAGAACCAAAAAAAAGAAGAAGATACTTGATATGTATCTACTTCTTTTTTTTATGGTTCAATAAATCCTACATATTATTATCGATAAAATAATTTTTCAAACATGAAAGGAAGAAAAAAAATGAAAAAAATCACAAAAAAAATGGTCACTGTTGTTATCGCTGCTTCTGTTGTTGCACTGTCTCCAGCTCAGACTTTTGCAAAAGACCCAACACCGGAAGAAACCGCTATGGAGTCATATGTATCTAATAGCGTTGTTGGAACATGGTATGGAACATGGGATGAAAGAGAAGCCGTTGTTGAGTTAAAAGATGATGGCGATTATTACATTCGTTTTACAGACGATGCTAAGCCTGGAGATGTTGTATTTACACAGGGCAAATGGTATGCAGACAACTTGTCTGTAAGCTTCCTGGAAGCATTAGATAAGGATGTAGTCACAATGGATTATAACAACGTGACAGAAACCCTGCATAAAACAGGACCGGATGGAAACGATGAGGTGTTCTCAAGGGAGAAAAACGATGACTATTCAGAAGAAGTGTCTTTTGATGGCATGTGGAAGGTCATTGATATCACCAGCAATCGTTTTCCAGTAGGGGCCGATTATGTTGAAAATGTGTTCGTGTCTATTATGGGTAATAAAATGGACGTTAATGTTCAGAGACCGGATGGAAACGAGCTTGAGCTCAAAGACATCACATTAGAGACAGATTCGGACCTTGGCATCGCATCTTATGAAATGCATGACGAACTGCTTGGGTATAGTTCTAGCAAGATTGTTGATGGAACACTTATGTATGTTGCGGATGGCCATGTCGAAATGAGTGTTAAATTAAGCGGAAAGACACTTAGACTGACACTTGAAAGAATTTGATTTTTTCAGAGGGGATATAAAATAATCCCCTTTTATTTTTTTTCTAAACAGAGGAGGTAATCAATATGTTAAGTACAATTTTTATTATTTTAATGTTTGCTGTTGTTGTGGACTTTTTCTGGCTTGCAATTAAGCTGGCGTGGAGTGTCGGAAAATTAATCCTTTCTTTTATCTTTTTTCCGGTCGCTATGATTCTTCTGGCAGCAAGTGGGCTAATTACGGCAGCACTGATGATTCTTTTAATAGTTGGAATCATCGCGCTAATCTTTTCCTTTGCAAAATAAGAAAAAACATGCTTAGACGGCCCAAAAAGCCGTCTTTTTTATTTTTTATATAGAATATTTTTCAGTGTTTATTTTTTAAAAAAAATATTTTTATTTTTCGCACTTTTTTTTATTTTATTTAGCATATTGGAATTGCACCAAAAAAATGATGCAAAAGAAACTCGTTAACGAAGACCATGATTCCGTTGCAACCTGGTCATATAAGACCGGCGGTTTTATGGGATTTTAAATAAAAAATAAAATCATGAGGCATCACCTGTTATCAGTACAGGGCGCAAACGGACGAACCGGAGCGTGATGAGAAACGAGATGCTGCTGTAGTAATACAGCAGGGATTGCCGTGGATTCCACGGGTGCTGCAGATGCAGCATTTGACGGGTGTTTTTTGTTGCCAAAAAAAAGAAAGAAAAAATAGCAACAAAAGAATACCAATATTTTCATGGATAACAATTTATCAGTTAAAAAGGACGATATCATCAACAATTACTAAAACAACGTTAAGTGAACGGCCGAGCGGCAAGAAGTCGGCGGGGACCAGCAGATAAGGCTTTGAATCAGCTGGGGCACCAAAGGGGTTAAGGCGCGTTTCAGGACCTCAAGAAGCCTAAGGACACGTTGCAATGTCTAGATGTTGAAAAACACGTATATTCAGAAATAAATATAGGGTTAAACGTAGGACGCGGGGGCTCGCACGCAATTGCTGCGAATGCCGAGGATGCTTAACCTATGCGGAAGAACAGAGAAGAAAAGAATGTCTTCCTCATAAGTTAAGTATCCTGAACATGCTTAATGAACGAAAGTGAAGGATGTGAGGGGCGGCGGAAAATATAAGGTGACTTATATGACCACATCCGCAGAGAGTCGCAAGACTCACTGCAATAAGGCATGCGCTGCTAATAGTAGCGACTATTCAAAGCCGTCATGATATGCGAGGCGAACGACTCATTATACGGGTGTCATTACTTTTTGGAGTGGGCTGAGTGTGGATTGGCATAGTTTTTCTGGAAAAATAACTCTTTTTGTAGTTATTTTTTCTTCATATTCCTTCATAGGAGAAACTATGTCAACCCGCTCAGCTCACTCCTATTGCCGGGGTCATATGGCGCAAGCTCAAATTTATCGACAAAGTGCTACTTTTTTCGTATGTTAAACGTTGTGAAACACAAAACCCGGCAACTTAACGACTGCCACAGCGTCTGGTGTAGGTGAACGCCAGTTCACCGAAACAAATGCCAGATACCTAGTGTATACGACTAACTGCTGAGCGTTAGCCAATAGCCAATAGAACACCGTAGAATTCACATGTCGCAGCATGAAAACTGGGAGCGAATAGGCGTAAGCCTATTCAGCGACGCTCTAAATCTTTCAGATTTACTTGCTTGAAAAGCAAGTAAAGATGTGAAGATTTGAGCCATTACAAAATACTTATACACTCTATATTATTGGTTTGTCTCTAACACAAATACTGGCAATAGGCTGGGTGTAGGAATAGAGTGGCGTAGCATGCAGGCAGCAATGGGAAAACAATGAGAAACTGTCTGGCTGTTGTGCGGCTGCTTTTTTTAAGACTCCGTGTGTTTTGCATATTAAACTTGTATAAAATTTTTGATACAAAGAAAGGAGCCTTATTATGGGTAAAATGTTTACAACAAAGAAGAGAGTAAGACCGGTATTCGTTGAGGATACAGACAAGACTATGTTTGCGGAGGTATGCCCGGCGTACGGACTTCCGGCAGATTTTTACGAGATGGGCGCTATGGATGAACTTGGTTTTTATTATGTCCTTAAAAGCCTTAAGAATGGAATGGCGGAGTTCTCTGACCTCAAAGGATATATGTTTTCTGTTCCATTTGAAGACGGCGTTAACATGATGATTCGCGAAGCACTCCAGGAGATTCACGAGCTTGCAGATAAAGCAGAAATGCTCGGTATAGAGGATATCAGGTCTTCTGCAGCAGTGAATGAGGCCAGAAGAGATATCCGTGCACGTATTGCAACCCTGAACGAATCAAAGAAGGTTGCAAATACGGACATGATGACCGTATTAAAGGATATGAGTCTTAACGAAGAAGGATACAGAGTTGGATGCCGGCTCAATGGGATTGTTTATGAATTCGTTTCATACCGTCCTGATGCTGGCGATAATCCTTATGTTCTTGAAAATGTGTCAAATAGGAACCCGATAAGTAGATACCGTTTTGTTTCTTTTGAAATGTTGTCAACGGCTATCAGAAACTACGCTTCAAGCGAAAAGGAAGATGGTGGAACTGCTGAATATTTCCGCTTGATGGCATTGGCTAAAAAGATGGTACCGGTAGTAGAGAACATTGAAACCGTTGTGCCAAAGAAAGCCGATGCGGCTGTGTTACTGATAAAGGCTGAGACTCCAGTCACAACCGAAGAAAGCGGACAGCTGCGGTTTTGCTAATTATACAGAAAAGAACAAGTACATTTTTGTGCTTGTTCTTTTTTTAGTTTTTTTTCGCAAAAAAATTAATCATTCGTGTTTTTTCGGCATACTACATATACAAAAACAAATACGAAGGAGGACTCGTTTATGAGACTTACAATTTCAGGAAAGAATTTTACATTAACAGAAGGGATTAAAGATGCAGCAGAAGAAAAAATCAAAAAGATTGAGCGCCTGGTTGGAGACGATGCTTCTGTCGCGGTTCTGGTGTCTGCAAAAAAAGGAAAAATCAATGCAAAAAGGGCAGAAGTCACCGTTAAGTTCAATGGAAATGTAGTAAGGTCAGAAGTTACGGATGATGACTTATATAAAGCAATGAATGATGCCGTTGATATTGCAGCAGAGAGAGTAAAAAAAATGAAGGAAAAAGGAAGAAAAAGAGCCGGCAGTAAGACCATCCGCGAGGCTGATGTTACAGAGGTAGCTGATGCATGCACATCTACATATGACGCTGCGCAGATGGTTAAGATGATTGACCGCGAGAAGATGATTGCTGCAGAGGTAATGTCAAGAGAAGAAGCCTGTGTAGAGATGGAGTATACAGACCATGATTTTTATGTATTCCGTGACTCTGACCGTGATGACACGCTGAGTATTCTGTATAAACGAAAAGAAAAAGGATATGGCCTGCTGGCGGTAGATGAGCCGTTTTAAAAAACAACAGAAACGAGTAAGATAGCCAGAAAGAGAGAGGAGTGAGAACGAGAAACGCCGGCAGTAACTTGCCGGCGTTTTGTTTTGTCATCGCAAAACGCACTGCGTTTTTCAGCATATTGTCTCTGACACAAGAAACAAGCAGCAGTACAGGAGGCGGTATGTATAGTCAGCGAACACTACAAAGAAAACAGGTATACAAGAGAATCCCTGATTTCAGATGTAATCGGCGAAGGAAATGTTGTGGATAGTTTCGTCGTGGATAGAGGACATCCAAACGGGCCGGAAATCCATTCTGTAACAGACACCGGCATCATCGTTGTACATAATCAGAAAACCGGAAAGATGGTGACAAAACTGATTGCCAGGCCGGGGCAGGTTAAGAGATACTATAGCGCAGAGGGAAGAAACGCACCACAAGACATTTTGGCTATCGCAAAAGAGCATCTGAAAAAAGGATACAACAATATATAAAGAAAAGACAAAAAAAAGCAGCGGAAAGATTATCGTTCCCGCTGCTTATTGCTTTTATGCTGCGATGTCTTTGGCTGTTGCCTCGAATTTTCGCTTCAAAACGAACAAGAGCGTATCGTCAAGTACGTCCTGCACTCCAATCAAGGTGCCATCATCACGAACATCATTGACAATATATTCTTCTGTATTGAATCCAAATTTGTCACCCATTGCCTGCAGTAATTCTTCATCTGTCGCATCTTCCTTAACTGTAAAATTCTTGCATAATACAGTATCCCAATAATGTACTGTATAAGCAACCATCGGCTGCTCGTAGCAGATTCCAGTTTCAACAATACCAGTCGGATAAAAGTCGCAGATTACATATCCAAGGTCAATGTTATAGTCACTTTCATGCTGCTCCTGTTTTATATCTTCCTTTGTTGCACTCAGTACACAGAAGATATCGGAATCCAGGCATCCGTTTTCAAGCATTCTGTGCAAAGTCTCTTCAATACATCCAGACAAATCAATATCTCGGTTGATATCTTCAACAACAGGTCCGATGATATACGTTGATTTGCTCGCACAGCATGTGACCTCATAAATCGCTTCATTTTCCTTTAACAGTTCTTTTAAGATTTCCATAAAATATTTTCCCCTTTCGTTGTTTGTGAATTAAATCGTCAAAAGAAATATGAAAAATATGGATAAAAAGAAAAAAGTGGAAAGGCTGGTGAACGGAAGCACAGCCAGAAATATAGATTTCTCACAGACGTTTTCTCACCGTGAGAAAAAACATGCCTATAGGAAATTCGTAGAATAAATAACTCGCAAAAAAATCACGCCTGCCTTGTTTTTAAGCATATTACTTACAACAAAAAAAAGAACCGAAAAGGAGTTGTAAGTATTATGACAAAGAAAGCAAAAGAAAGGACATTATGGGAAACACAGGGAAGAAGTTTTGTACGTGATTTGGATTATGGAAAAGAGGGCGAAGAGCGTATTGCCAGACATCTGAGAAAGTATAAAAGTGTTGTAGACGTCAGAGATATTAGCAATACAAGACGTGGAATCGATGATGATATTGATTTTGAAATCGTTTATGCAGATGGTCATGTGTCCACTGCTGAAATCAAAACCGATACTATGGCGCACAGGACGGGAAATCTGGCTTATGAGAAATTCTCACACAGAAACCCGGGCTGCTTTGCAAGAACAAAGGCAGACCATATCATTTACCTGTTAGACCATACAGGTGAAGCATTTGTACTGGACCCGAAAAAATTCAGAGCGTTCATTGCTGAAATGGAGGCAGACCAGGATAAGGCGAAATCACTTAGGGTGGCATGGAGAAAGATGGGAGAGGGTGCTTCCGGATATCTGGTCCCGATTAAAAGTATTCTTAAAACGGATGTGGTAGAGGCTAAAATGATGGTCGCAGCGTAATCTTTATATGCGGTTCTTCTCACCGTGAGAAGAACCGATACGATAAAGCATCGTTTCCTTTTTTGCAGAAAATCGGCATATTGTATGTGAAGAGGCCGGCACAGCCGGTCATACGACAACAAGGAGGCGATAATTTTGAACTCACAAATGGAACAATTTTTTAAAGTGATGCTTGCGCTTGTAATGACAGTCATCTTAATCAGTACATTGGCAGGTTATCTGAAAGAAAACTATTCAAGTTTCGATATCCAAGATGAAACAACAGAAACAACGAACAACGAAAAATAACTCAGGATGTAGGAGGAGCGCTCAACATGGCAAAAAGAAAATTTGCAAGCAAATTCTATAATTGTAGTTACGATTCACTGGTGCCTGTTAGAAAAGCCCCTGCAGACAGGCTTATCCCATGTACAGTATACGGGGAAGTCACAAAAGAAACTGTCGCTGAACTAAAAGACAGATTTGCTTTTCAAATGTTTTCCGAATCCGCAAAAGATAAAAATGAAGATTTTCCCGGGATAAGGTTCTCTGTGAAAGGAACAATGCCAAACGGAAATCTTAAAAGTGCAAAGGAGTTTTTAAAAGAAAAGGAAATGCGGCTACGGCATGATAAATCTGTGTATATGCACTTTGAGATTCCCGGAGGCTATTTATACTCCGGATGGAAAAGCGGGCGGAAAACAAAAATAAAGCCGGAAGACTTGCCTAAAAGTTATGTACGCATTTCTAACTACAAAAAGAACGGATATATGGAGACAGCAGGTGTCGTGGATATGATATATGAACCGGGCCCATTCCATAACCACACATTCAAAGATGATTTTTTGTATATTGCATATAAAGAAAGATTACCTGAGGCAAAACAAGGCTGTTGGTCAGAATTACTTGAAGCATGCGACGAATATGTGTTCGGGAATGATATCATCAATGTATTAAAAGGGATTGAAACAAATAATCCAGATAATCAGGAATTATTGGATAAAGTACAGACAATAAAGTCACAAATGGTTGTGCAATACAATGCGTATGTGGACCAAATGAGACAAGACTTTGGCAGGGAAGAAAAATATATTAAAGATTTCTCAGAACTAGAATGGTGATTTCTTATCGCAAGATACGGCGACTGCTTGGTTGTAAGAAAAGGCTAAAAAATTACAAAAATATGTGATTTTCAGGCCTTTTCCATACATCTATTTGAAAAATCTGGGTTTGTCGTATAGATGTAGAAACCACTGCTTCTAAATATAGTTTCCATAAATAAAATAATGTACATTTTCACAAAAATCTAAAAAAGTTTGCAGTTAAATCTAAAAATGTATAGTTTTACCTAAAAAATTAAGCAAAACTATACATTTATCTCAGGGAATTTTCACAGAGACCTAATCTTTATCTTCAAAATTAGGTCTCTACTTACCTGAATTTACACGAATATCTAAAATTTAGCAAGATATCCTTTGAATAATTACAGAATTATTTAAAAATTATTCTGATTCACAACGATATATTTCTGTCTTGTCCAGATAGTATAAAATAACGTATTGTGGCACGTTCCATATATCAGTCGTTAATCCCTCTATATGATTTGGGCTTAATTCAATAACGCCATTTTTTAACATATGATATGCTTGCTTGATTAAATCTACAAACAAATCCTTTATTATCGGGAACACTGTATATTGGGCAGCCTTTTGTTTTTCAATACTTCCATATATATGATATGGCTCATTATAATACCCCAATTCATCATAAACATTGATACTAAATTTACAAGTGAATCCATTACGTTTCCAATATTTGCTGTGAAGGTAGATAATATTTTCACATGATAAATTTGTAGTAATTGCCTGATATGCTAAAATTATTGCGTATTTATCAATGTCTTCGAATGTCATGTCATTAGAGAAGCGACTGTTTGTAATACGAACAGCTTTTATCCAATTATTATAAGTAATAAATCTCCTTTCTATAATATCCCACATTATTTTCATGAGACACCAACCAAGTGTATCATTTGATATATAGTGACGTGGAAATCTTCGCTTCGGTATACAAATATTTGTAATATGTAAAAGTATATCTTCTACATCTGTATAATCTGGAAAGAAAATATCATTTTGTCGGCAATATTTAGCGTAGTTAGTGAGTATTTCGGATTTTAATAGCGCATTCATGGCATCTATTTTATCAACAGCTAAACTTTGAATACAGCTACATCCATTTATATCTACATCACTTTGTAATAAATATTTTTGCTGAAAAAGCCGCATGGTACTTTTGTAACATCTTCTCTCCTCTCCGTTTTCATACTTAGGCCAAATATACCGTATTTCCAAAGGTGCCTTTCTTTCTCTATGTAAGATATAAGTATTGAGCATAGACGATAAGTTTGTGTTCTGAATAATATCTTCAATTTTTATATTCATAAGCTGATATATATCTTGAAAAGAGCCGACATCAGCTAAAGGAATATTAATAAGTTGACATTTATGTAAAAAGCAAACATTCAATCCATTTATCAAATGTAAATAGGATTGGTAACCATATATCATACATTTGGGACATATTTTAAACGTAACGGGTATTGCGCTCTCTTTGGTTTGCGGAAAGTTATAATGAATGGGTTTTACCAAATCCATACATACATTTTTTCGCAAAGATTTATTTTGGGTTATATAAGATTGGGAAACCCCGTTTAAAAAGCAAAACTTTGATATTCTAGCCTATGAAGTTTCATATGGTAAACAGTATTCATTTTTCCATGTATAAGAAGATTTTAAAGTCTTGTTATTATATGACATAGTATTATATTTGTGAAATAACAAAGCCACTATCCAGGATACTGTGCTTCCACTCTTCTAATGTTGGTTGATAGATACCCTTTCCAAAAACACCGTATTGTTTCATACAATATAAAATTGCATCAATGAAATACTTCATTAAGATTTGATTGGTACGAATATTATTTTCATATTTTACAGTTTCAAAGGCGTTCCATAGGTCCTTTGCATAAGCAGAAAGTTTGAATCCGTCCTGATATGCAATAGGAAAAAAGAAGTCGGATAATATTACACTTTCTTTCCAATCTGTTGGTCTAAATGGTTTGTCCATACTTGCCATACATATAGCAGCATCTCGTTCATTAGTAATACCCTTAAATTCAAATTCATTAACCATGAATCTTAGAACTATTTGTTTTTTGCCGGCAGAAATATAACCTGTTTTTTGCTCTTTTAATTCTTTGGTTCCGAAAAGAAATACAGTAAAAAGAATGTCATGCAAATTAAGTTCATTATAAATATCAATGAGCCATAAATATTCTTTATCATTGAGCAGGTATGCTTCGTCAATAAATAAAACAGCTCTTCTATATTTGGTATCTAAAGCATTTACAATGATTCGGTGAACAAGACGCTGACGCATTTGCACAGCAGTTCCCTTATAGGGTTCTTCATGGCCAATTGAGGCAAGCAAACTTGCGTAAAAAGTTTTTTGTGTCGGAATATGGTCAGTCGCAGTAAATGTATATATTGGAAGTTGAGAACTATATTTATGTTTTAGATGCTGCGAGATATATCTTATGGCTCTTGTTTTTCCAACGCGTGATTCTCCATATATGATGGCACCGCAATCATTCATAGCTATCCACTCCTCTACTTTATTTTGTAAATCAAGAATAGATTTTGTAGGTATTGTATATTGAATTGAGCCTAAATATCTTTCGAGCTCAGTTATATCAACGAAATCCTGTTTTGCATAATATTTTTTCTGAAAATCTTTCATCATATCAACCCTTTTCTATAGGCTTCTTCTATTGACATGGAATCAATAAGTTCTAGTTCTTCTTTGGTATATGTTTTTGATGTACTACTTAAATTGTCAGATTGAGAAAGCTCTGTATTTGGTATGTTAGCGGATGAAATATCTCGTTTTATTTCATTTTTAATAATTGCTGCATTTGTCCGGGAACGTCGACTTTTCTTTGCTTTTTCTTTTAATTCATTTTCATAGGCTGAAAGACTAGGTGTGAATGCTATGTTTTTTTGACTATTTGTTTTTTTTCGTTTTAATGCAGCTTGGTGAGTTTTTAATGAGTGTGGATATTTTCCCCATTCTCCGCTTGCGATAAGTCGTGCTACGTATACCCCATCTTTGTTGTATAAATCAACATGGCTGACATCGGCAGGATTTACTTCGATATATACCTTTTGTCCAATCATATCCATAGGGATTTGTGTATCAACAGCATGATATTTCGTACCAAGATAAGATATTTGAGGTTTTGTTCCACTCGAATATCCTCCACGTAAGGTCTTTTCTTCTGTAAAATAAACCAGTTTTTCAATCTCTGGGCGTTTTGAAGGTGGAATAATATATGGCTGCATCCCCGCACCTCGAATTCTACGTTCCATTACTTGTAAAGGGGTCTGATTTTCAAGGGCAGAATGTGCACTATTATTATAATCGGCAATCAGGTATTCCAAAAGCTCCTGTATATCTGTAAAATTTATTCTGTATCGCACACATTCGGCCTCTGGGGAAACCCGTTTGGCATCTTTAATATGACTTCCGGTTGTTCCAGGTAAACGATGAAATCCCTGAGTTTCAAGAGTCCTGAAAAAACGCTCAATAATTCCTCGAGTTTCGGGTGTAGCAACCGAACCATAATTAACTGTGCTTTTTAGTCCAAGAACTAATTTTTCTAATGTATGTTTTGACAAATGTGCTTTAGCATTATCCAGCATAATCATATCAAATATCGCCCATTGTGATTCAGAAAGTGCCAAAGACGGAAACCCTCCATTTGTTGGATAAGTAAAACTGGAATATGAAAATTTGATTTTTTGATGGGGGACAATAGAATTATATATAGCCTGCAATACATCATACTGATTGTAATTTTCGTATGCTGATATAGAATATCCAATAATTGCTCTTGTTGATACATCTATGACAGCTATTAACCATGCTCTTGTTGCTGGCATACTTATAATTTCCCCATATTCATTTTCTACATCGACAGTATACAGCATATCTATCTTATGTCCGTCTAGTTGCACATGGCTGAATGGTGCAAGCGGAAAAATGCTCAAAGACTCTCCGAATCCAGAAGATTTAAATTTTTGTTTAATATTTTTGCTTTCCCTTGCTATAGCTAAATCAGAAGATTTTGTTTCAAGCTTCTTTATATAACGATATAGAGCAAGATACCCTTTATCTTTTAATACAAATGGAAACTCATACTCCTGTATGCCAAGACGCATACATTCATCCAGAAACTTACTATGCAATGTACGAATATTCATGTTATGTTCTAAAGTGTACTGATGGTTGCCAGAGTAATTCCCTTGTATAAATGATTCTAGTGTTGGATACGAAAGAAATAATTGTTGTAATTTATCATGGTATTTTTTTACATGCTTATTTGGAATAAGTGCAGCATATCCCTTAGAATTTCCCTCATTATCTTTTTCCATGCATCGTTTAGTATATCTGAGAATTTCACATCCTGGAATACCGGTCTTTTCTATTATGTTTTTAGGTGAAACACCATCAATATACAAATCAACTGCTTCTTTTCGCTTAATATATTTCTTTTTATTCTCTTCGGATAAAGCTTCAATATTTATATCTTTCCATAATTCTCGATTTTGTCTCAATTCTAATAAATCTAATTTTGACATAAAGATACCTCTGTTTTATAATCAAGTGGTCTGTTTTGGATATTCATATGTATGAATCCTTTTTCATACATATAGCAGAGATGATTTAGTTCATTACCTATAGGTAATGCATTATTGTCGATAAGAGCTCCGATTGTAATAGTTCCATTTTTTTGTAACATATTAATAATCATAGGATTATAATACTTATCCTCTGTAGGAGTATATCTGCGAAGACGTGCACACATAATGCTAGCGTTATTTAAAAAAAATCTGCCTAATGGGATAGTTTTATCTGTTCTAATTACAAAGTCAATATTGTTTAGCTCACACCATTGCTGTTCTTTTCGGATTTGTTCTTTAGAGCGAATGCTATTTGGGCCATTCCCGTGTAATTCGGATTCGTATTTTATTTCTTGTAGCTCTTCGCGTCCATCATGATATTTAACCCACATGTCAAAAATGGCATAAGTTAATTTGTTATCTTGTAAAATTTGTATTTTTAAAGGCTGTTCGCAAAAGGTATCAATGTTAGGGTTGATTTCTAATGAAAGAAAATTATAATATTCAAGATTAGAATAAAAATGGCATAAACGTTTTACTTTTGAACTATATACTACATAGTAATTATTTCCATAATGTGTACTTCGCGCCATTTTAATTGGAGATTTAAAATTCATATAAGTTACCTCTAAGAAATTTATAGACGAATTTTTATAGGAACTTGAAATTTAAAACTTTTTTTGTATCTTTTTGTAAAATTATACTATTTTTTACAACTTGTTGCAATTTTTTATTTCATCAAAATATAAAATATGATAAAATAGACGTGAAAAAAGCCAGTTTTTCCGAGATTTTTTTCCAAATTTTTTTTATATTATTTTGAAAATTCACAAATAAATGATGATGCTATTGATAACGCTATGACAAAGTTATGGTTTTTTGCTTAAAAACAATATAAAAAATGATTTTTTCTTTGGAAAGTATACATCTGCAACTGTTTACTACTATTACCATGTCAAGTAGCGTAACGAAAAGCAAAAAAAAGGAGGAAAAATAAAATTGGAACGGAAGAAACATATTCGAAATCTTGACCGCATCCGGCAAATGTCTGTTGAAGAACTGGCCCCGTTGTTGGTGCATGAGTCCTACGAGTTCGACGTAGACTATGATTGGGAAAATCCTATAGAAACATATGATGCCGTTTACAATTCCCCTTCTGGAGGTGCCTTCAATAATTACGACGATGCTCTTGATGATTGTATACAGTGGCTGAATGAGGAACCGAAAAATGACGGTAATGATTCGTTGAACATAAGTTCACCGCCACCAGGCGTTGACGGAGTTTCTGACTCCCCGCACACGTCAAGCCACCTCCGAACCGATGGACAACCAGACTGTTCGGGGTCGGACCGCTTATAGCAATCCTTCCCCGACGGCCAGCCTGGCCGCGGTATTCCGCCCTTTGGTAACATAGTAGCATCTTTCGTGAATCAAGGTTTTCGTGTTCAGCTTTACACGTGAATCAGAATCCACATTCGGAATTCTGTAACGGGCCCCGCTAATCCTGAGTTACCAAAAAAAATAAAATATTTTTTCTTTTTCCGTCAAAAACAATATTTATTCAGCATACTATATATGTAGCAAGATAAAAACAATCTTGCACATAACTTAAAGCCTATGGCATTGCATAAAGTCACCGCTATCATGGACGCTTAGCTCAGTTGGTTAGAGCAACCGGCTCAACGCCGAAGGCGTGCGAAGAAAAAGATGTGACAGAGTCACAGATTTGGCGAGTAACCGGAAGGTATGAGCCGGATTAGTGGATTTAGAGTTAAATTAAATATAGTATTAATTATATGGACGCTTAGCTCAGTTGGTTAGAGCAACCGGCTCATAACCGGTCGGTCCTGGGTTCGAGTCCCAGAGCGTCCATTTCTCGTAAAAAATACCGCCACTGATTATTGAGTTAAAAAAATCATAGGTGGTATTTTTGATAAGTATCGAGTATAATTACTTAACTCGATAGTTTTAACGGAGAACGGAAAGTTCCCGGCCAACAAAGAGTCGTCCGCGGGCCAAATGTTCCGATTTTAACTCCGCATGTGGGTCTGAATCCCCGTTCGTGCACTAAACTCAGCCTTACGGCTTCGTTTGTCAGCGGCAAAAGCCGCTTGGTTATATTTATTCTGGTAACGAAGGCGTAAGCCTGAGTTATCAACAAAGGCATACCCTCTTTTTGTCATATGTTTTTTGTATGACACTACTCTTCTACTTTTTTGAATTTTGAAAAATGGAGGTTGTTTTATTATATATAATAACAACATAAATTTCATTTATTTATTATATGCTACAAATGCCGCTATTTGCAAGGCTTCTAGGACTTTTTAGCGTAGATTTACGGATGAACTTACGTATTTATGTGGATAAACTTACGAAATGATAAAGGAGCGACAACCGTCTAAAAATGGAGTTGTTTTTCTGATATGAAAAGGTAGTTTTTTGGAGGAATTAGCGGATAAATCTGGCGCAAAAACCGTATTTTTATAGATATTTTGTAACTTCCGTCCAGAATAAGAGCTTTTCGTTATTGTATCCCGGCCATATGTGGAGAAAAATTCAATTGCTTAACCGTCTAAAAATGGAGTTGAAAAAATATTCCGTCCAAATATGGAGCATTTTTTTTAACAAATAATAGATGAGCTCCTTTTTTGTACGGAAGTAAAAATCTAAAGCCGTTCAAATATGGAGCTTTTTATATCAAGAATAAAGAAGCAAAAAATAGTACACATTACGTATCGTTTATCCATGAAAAATCCCATGGATTACGTTTACAAAGCGGTAATTTAATATTTTGAAGAAGTAAAATAAATATGCCGACATGATTAAGCTTGTCTATCCCGTCTAAATATGGAGCGTATATGGTTATATGTTAATTTTCAGAGAAATCTAATCTATAAACTCCATATTTGGACGGTCGAAAAAAATATCAAATACAAAATTTACTCCATATTTGAACGGGATAGTAGATTACTTCCGTTTGAATTTGGAGTTTTTTTTGCGTCTAAATATGGAGTCGCCAAAAGAGTAAAATGTACACTCCATATTTGGACGGTAAGAGTCTTTACCGTTCATTTTGGAGTTTTGGTTGCTTTTTTTTGCCTGCGCTGATATAATACCTATTAGTTTACCGTTCATTTTGGAGAAAATCCAGTCTAAATTGGAGTGTGACAAATTGAGAAAAAAAGAAGAAAATACTGATGTATTATATGAATGCCATGGAGACCTGTTTTCAAAATCAAATACATTAATAGATAGTAAGTACAAGGCCTCATTAATGGAACAAAAATTGTTAAATATTGTTCTCTCAAAACTACAGAAGCGGCAATATAATGATGAAGGCGAGACTGGCGGATTGGTTTGTTCGATAAAGGCTGCAGAACTCAGAGAATTATTGAGAGTATCTGGAGGAAGTTTTTATACACAATTAAATAAAGCAGCAGCGGCTATGACATCTAGGACGATTGGTTTTGTAAATGATGATATAAAAACATTCAAATACATATCATTAATTTCAATGGCCCAGTATGAAAAAGGAACCTTTACAGTCAAATTTAATTATGAGCTAAAAAAATATTTAACACAAGAGGCTCCTTTTACGGTTTTGGACCTCCCTGTTATACTGGCATATAATAGTGTTTATGCACTACGTCTACATGAGATATTACTGTCAGAGTGTTATAATATGAAAAAACCTGGTGTAGCAAAATATACTAAAAAAGAGGCGACAAAAGGACATTATAAAATAGAAATTGGATTGTCTGAATTAAAGCTGTCGTTAGGCGTCGTAAATGCAGAGACTAGCGCGGTGCAGAAAGTGCTGGCTGGCTCTCCTACTCCTGATTATGATAAAGCTGTAGAAAAGGCAACGGAAAAAAGCTTTTCTGATTGGTATGAGTTCCGAAGGAAAGTCATAGAGGTTGCCGTGAAAGAAATCAATAGAGTGGACAACGGAACATTTGTTTCGTATGAACCTAAAAAGGCTGGTCATGGTGGAAAAGTTTACGCGATTACTTTTTTTGTGGAACTCGGAAATAAAGAAAATGAAGAAGAGAAAAAAACAGAAGCAACTAAGAAGAGCAAATCGCAGTTAAGCCAGGAGGAACAATTTGAACTTTTCTTTAAAGTTAAAACACTTATAAAAGAAGAATTGTCGTATGATGACATAGGTGTTATATGCAAAGCTGCGGAATATGATATTCAAAAAATTGAAAAGGCATATATGGTAGCCTCCTCTTCTACTAATGCTATTGATAATTTAGTCGGATTTATGATTAAGGCTATCAAAGAAAATTACGATTTGCCGGTTAAAAAAGAAAATGGTAAAAAACAAAATAAATTTAATAATTTTCATCAGCGAGATTATAATTTTGATGAGTATGAAAGGGCTTTATTAAATAGGGACCAAGCGTAAAAGAAAGAAGAGAAAAGGATGCATACTCCTCTTCTCTTCTTTTTTCGTTTTCTCACCGTGAGAAAATATGAAAAAAATTAGAATATCTCGTTACCAAGTTCTGATATCTTTTTATTGAGTTTATCACGCAATTCCACTAAATCGTCGAACGCCTGCTTCTTTTCAGAATCCTTGAATGTAGCATTTCCGCTGAAGATATAGTCAAAATCCTTTGCACATTTGGAAATAATCTTTGCACCGCTCCTGCTTCTTACTATAGTCTTTGACTTTGGCTCGTCGGTTTGTCCAGATGTCCTTGCGATTAAAGAAATAATCCAAGGTCTTGTTATATTTTCGGCTTGATTTTCTACTAATTCGTTTGATATGGCCAGTGCTATTAATTCTTGCTTATCTTCCGGCAATTTCGCTGCCTGTGTTAAAGCTGTCCAGGACACCCCTTCGTCTGCAAATTCTTTGAGCTTGGGAATCAATTTATTCAAGGATTGATATCTGTATATCGTCTTCGGAGAAGTATTCATTTTTCTGGCAACAAGTCCATAAACTAAATCTTTTTTTACAGGCACGCCATTCTTCTCTTCTTCTGCTGTGATATTATCCAGTAGCACAGAAGCAACATTTGCTAAGACTGAGGGTTTTAGGTCACGGTTCTGCATATTCATATCAATTAAGCGGATTTTTCTTTCGGTGTCAGATAGCGGAGGTTCTGTTACAATAACAGGTAATTCCTCCAACCCAGCCTCTTTCGCAGCAAGAAAACGACGATGTCCGGATTCAATCTGATATTTTTTTCCATCATCTGTATCTATTGGATAAGCCATGATGGCACCTTTGAATCCATTATGTTCAATTTCAGAAGAAAAGTTGACAATTGAACCAAGCTCTATTTTACCAAAAATAGATTCATTGTCGGGGTCCATGACAAGCTGTGTAATAGGAAGAGTGATTAAGTTATTATTTTCCTTTGCCTGTTCAATGAGTTCTGCTTCCCTCTTCTCCTCTTCCAGCTGAGGAAACTTTCTCCTTGTGAATGATGGTTCATCCATATTGGCGAATAAATCTTTAGACATTAAGCTCATCTCCTTCTATTTGGGATATACGTGATAAAATTTCTTCCGCAAGAGAGGCATATTCTTTTGCTGCTTTTGCAGCAGCCTTGTTGCGTGTTAAGTATTCAAAAATACTTTGATGAAAAAGAGTTTGCTCGCTAAGGCTTACATTCTGATGAATTTTTGTTTTAAAAATAGAAGTCCCAAGTTCCTTGGTGAGCCTATTTAATTGTTTTAGTACAGTTTTTGAGATGTTTGTTCTATTATCATATTTATTGACTACGATGCCTAAATATTTCAGTTTCGGATTTGATGCATCCTGTACCTCATATACGCTCTCATCGAGAGACATTAATGCAGTTATACAAGCAGCATCAAGTACAGTAATTGGAATAAGGTAGTCTGTTACACTCAGGCATAATACGTGACCATGATTCGGGCTCGGTGAGACATCTATAAATATAAAATCATATTCTTCTTTAAGCCGCCGTATGATATTTTTAAAAACAGATGTCTTGTATGCCGGGGATAAGTCTGTTACATATGTGTTGGCTGGAATTAAATCAAGATTATCTTTGACTGTGAGAATTACATTGTCAAGAGTCATTGAATTTTCAAAAACAGATTTTATTGTTTTCATACTGTCTCTGGATTTCAGCTTATCTTCTCCGAGCATGAAGTATGTAATGTCAGCAGACTGTCCGTCGAGGTCAATGACAAGTACTTTATATTTTTGGCTTAAATAATAAGCGAGATTGTATGTGATAGTTGATTTCCCTGTTCCACCCTTTTCAAAAATAGATGATAAGACTATTCCTTTTCTCACAACTATTCTCCTATTCTGTAAAATGTATTTTATAGTTTAATATTTTGATTAAATAAATTATATGATAAAAAATAAAGAAAATCAATAAAAAAGCATTAAAAAATATCAATTTTATTCAGATAAATCCACGGCAAAGTTGAAGTCTTTGTCGGATTGAGATTAACGGAGAACGGGAAGTCCCCGGCCGACGAAAAATTGTTCGCGGGTCAAATGTTTTGGTTTTAACTTCGCACGTGGGTCAGAATCCCAGTTCGAAGTCTGGCTACGAGCGCGAAGCGCGAGTTATCAATTTTAATTTTTGCACTCAGCCTTACGGCTTCGCTTGTCAGCGGCAAAAAGCCGATTGGCAATGAGTCCGGCAGAGCAGGCGAGTTATCAAGCGTGCTCTGGTACCGACGCCGGCAAAGCCGGGGAGTTATCGAAGGTGACCGCAGTTTTTCTACCCGTCGATAAATTTCTCACCGTGAGAAACAGAAAAAAACAACAAAAAAAGTGAGTATTCAGCATATTGTAGATGACTGAATACTTATTTTTTTTAAAGGAGAAAAAAATATGGCTATAGAAAGAAATAAAGATGAAAGAGAAACTCATATCTGTATGTCAGGAAATTCAAAAAAAATGCAAATATTTACAACTGAATATCATATCATGCGAAGGCTTGATAAATATGTAGCAGAATCTGAAGCATGGAAAGTAATCGAGGTAGGAAAAGTAAATGGAAAAGTAGTATCAAAAATATATGAAGCACCAAGAGAATTGCTTTCTATGAAGAAGAAAAAAAGAGTTATGACTGAAGAACAGAGACGGCAGGCAGCAGAACGGCTTGCCGCGTACCGTCAAAAGAAGGCAGGAGACACTGCTACTGCTTCAGGCGTTGAGTCGGATAAAGAATATGAGGAGGAAGATTTTGGTCTGGAGCTGGAAGAGGATGAAGAAAAAGAAGCAGAAGACGTTTCCGGTATGGATGAGAATTCCGGAGCAGAAACTACTTCTAACCAGAGCGGGGAGTCGCCAAGGCTTTATCCAGAAAAATCAAAACCAAAGATTGTGAAGGTAAAAAGTGTGATTGAGGAAGTAGACCGAGGAAGGTGATGCTTAGGAAATTGTTTTTCTCACCGTGAGAAAACTTAATTTTAATCTCTGCACTCAGCCTTACGGCTTCGCTTGACATTTGCTACGCAAATTGGTAACGAGTCCGGTTTTGCTGGCGAGTTATCAGATTTATTTTGGTACTGAGTGCGAAGCACAAAATATCATATTTATTCTGGTAACGAAGGCGTTAAGCCTGAGTTATTATGCGTACTCTGGTGCCGAATCCAGCAAGGCCGGTGAGGTATCAATAAAATCTGGTAGCGAGCCGGAACGGCGAGTTACCAACGGAGAACGGGGAATCTCCGGCCGACCAAAAGTCGTCCGCAGGTCGCGGCAAAATCCGCTTGGTTATATTTATTCTCTGTACTCAGCCTCTGCGAGGTTTGGTAACGAAGGCGTAAACCTGAGTTATCAAAATAAGTTTCTCACCGTGAGAAAATCGGTGAGAAAAAATATTTCCGCAAATTTTTTTAGTAAATCAAAAAATCTGCATAGTAAAAGTAGAAAACAATGGAGGTAAAAACTATGCAGTCAAATAATAAACCGGTATGTAACTTTTGTGGAGAAGAAATTATAAAACCAAAACGTGCTTATCGCTCTTCTCTTAATGGATGTCTTATCTGTGAAGAATGCGTTAAGATTTTATACGGTAAAACATATAAAAACATTGAAAACATTTCTGCAAATAAGAAAGGCAGAAGGATGACGCCAAGAGAGATGAAACATGAACTTGATAAATACATCATTGGTCAGGATGACGCAAAAATTGCGATGTCAATTGCTGTGTATAATCATTATAAACGAATGGATATTGATTCTGATGTAAAGATTAACAAGAGCAACATTCTTCTTATGGGCCCAACTGGAAGTGGAAAAACATTATTAGCCCAGACCATCGCCAAAATGCTTGATGTGCCATTTGCAATCGCTGACTGTACCTCTCTCACCGAGGCAGGTTACGTGGGTGATGACGTTGAGAATGTAGTTCTCAAATTGATTCAGGCTGCAGATGGAGATGTTAATAAGGCCGAGCATGGAATCATCTTTCTTGACGAGGTTGATAAGATTGCAAAATCCAATGTCGGGGCAAGTCTTACGAAAGACCCGTCTGGGGAAGGTGTCCAGCAGGCGCTGCTGAAGCTGATTGAAGGCACTACTGCAAACGTTGCACAGTCAGGCGGAAGAAAGAATCCGAATGAAAGATGCATTCCGGTAAATACAGAGAATATTTTATTTATTTGCGGAGGAGCCTTCCCAGGCATGGAAGAAATCGTCAATAAAAGGACAGCGACAAAAAATACTGCTATCGGGTTCGGTTCAAACGTAGAGAAAGAAAAAGAAAAAGAAATCGGGGAAGCATTAAAGCTTGTTACAACGGAAGACCTTGTGCAGTATGGCTTCATTCCAGAATTTATCGGAAGGGTTCCGGTTGTCGTCTCACTTGATGAACTGGATGAAGAGGCAATGATGAAAATCCTTACTGAACCAAAAGATTGTATCGTTAACCAGTATAAGGAAATCTTTAAGTATGATGGTGTAGAATTAGAGTTCACACCAGAAGTATTAAAAGAAATTGCCAAAGAGACAATCAAAAAGAAAACAGGTGCAAGAGGTTTAAGGGGTATCCTGGAAAGGATTCTGAAAGAAGCAATGTTCAATATACCATCAGAAGACAACATCGAAAAATGTATTGTTTCAAAAGGTGGAAAAGTTGATTTGGTTAGAAGGAAAGAAAAACAGGCGTGCTAATCGGATTCTTCTGCTACCTGAAATACATATGTTTTCAGTGAAAGCTGCTCTTGTATAGCAAACGGGGAATTCTTCTCACCGTGAGAAAAACAGTTTGGCGGAAAAAGTGTATCGAAAAAAAAGATGCATATAGTAATTTTCTCACCGATTTTCTCACCGTGAGAAAGTTAAGATTGGTATAAACTGACAAAGAGTGGATGCGGCAGACAAGAAGAAGTCGTCCGTAGGTCAAATGTTCCGTCTTTAACTTCGAATGCAGATTCGCATCCCCGTCCGCGACCTGCATTCAGCTTTACGGCTTCGTTTGTCAGCGGCAAAAAGCCGTACTGTGCTCAGCCTCTATGTGATGGGTACACGCGAGCACAACTCTCGGAGTCATATCGCAGTTTTCTCACCGTGAGAAAATATGGAGTGAAAAAATAGAAAGAAAAGAAAGGAGGAAAAAATATATGGATTTAGAAGAGTTCAGGCGCTCTTATATGCATATGGAAAGTGTAGGAAACAGCCCCGGAAATTTTTTTAGAAGGGCCGCAACACTAGCAAAAAATATTGGAGCAATAGGGCCTGCAATAAAAAAAGACCGACAAGCCTCAAAATACAGGTACGCGCTCAGGCAGGAGGCTAAAAAAGAGCTCAAGGAAAATGGGATGAGCTGGGATGTCGTTAAAAAAGGCTTTCTTGGAAGAAGAAAAGTACACGGGCAGACATCGGAAGCAATATCGCGAGCCGGAGACGCTGCTGTTGGAATGGCTATGTCAGTGAATGAACTGGGACAGACTGCACAGTCTATCGTTGGAACAAATGGCAGGAACATGTATGGCGGCCAGGACCTTGAAAAAGGAATTCACTTTGCTCTTCTGGCAAAAAGGTATACGAGTAAAGCATTTAGAATGCCTGGCGAGATTTTAAATAAAGCAGAGAGACTGATTAATACAGCAGATGACATCACAAGAAAACAATTTGATTTTGGACAGGATAAGGACAAAGGAGGAGGTCAAAACCTTTCAAAACCTTTATCACATTCAATGCCGATGCCTGCGCATGATGAGATTGGAAGGTGATATTTTCTCACCGTGAGAAAAAAATAATGTCTAAAAATGTTTCACGTGAAACATTTTGTCAAAACAAGATGTATACGGGCGATTTTTTTTGTCGCTCGTTTTTTTGTTTCTAAAAAATCAGCATATTATTTACATCTAAATAGAAAAGAAAGGAGAAAAAATATGTATAAAATAAATCCTCCGAAAATTCATTTGTCAACAGTGCTTGGATACGATGTTGAGGGAAAGAGGTATATAGTCAAGGACGAAAAGATATTTGACACAGAAAGGGAGCTGGTATGCTTTCTTGCAAGGTACAATCGTCCAGTATGTAATTTTGAGGGGGAGCCTATAGCAGGCAGATATAATAATAAATATATGGACAACCAGGCGTTAAATGGTCTCATGAGAAAAGACCTTTACGATTCGACGTACGATGAAATAATGTATACCATGTACCACTATCCTATTTCACGTCTTCATTACAAAAGCATTAATGATGAATGGAAAATCAATAACTATCTTTTTTGGCTAGATACATCAGGGCAGCCAAACTATGACGCTAGAAATCTTCGCGATAAAGTCAATGCTGAATATATTAGGCAGTCTGAGATAAAAACAGACATGCAATATTATTATAAAATGCAGACAGAAAGAAGACACAAAGAAAAACAGGGCCGGAGCCAGCACAAATGCTACCCATGGCGAGATGACGCAAGATATATTCAGCGTGCTCGCGCTGCGTACGCCATGGAGGCTGAAGAAGAATATAGAAGATTTGTGAAGGCAAAGGATAAATCTTTTAAAAGCATCTGGCCGGATGAAGAATTTAACGGATATCACTCTACTGGATGGAAAGATAACTCTGGGAACCGCTATAGGCATCAGTGGGAAGCAAAAGAAAGAAGAAATTATGAAAAGATAAAGAGAAACAAAGACATAACAATGTTCAGCGGAAAGAAAAGAGAGTCCCCAAAAAGGAGAAAAACAAAGGAGGAACTGCTTGAAGAATTGGATATGCTGAGAAAAGAATTCGAATGCTGAGAAAGTACTTTCTCAACACGGAGTGTGCAGTACTTTTCTCACCGTGAGAAAAGCGCTGCGGTGAGAAAAACACTGCGGTGAGAAATCATCGATGGACGGAGAAACCGACGCCCATGCTTGCCGTCGGGGGTGGATTGCTGTAAGTAATCAGTTGCTAAAGTGTACGGGGAGCCGGAAATCCCGACCGCGCTCTGCACTCAGCCTTACGGCTTCGCTTGTCAGCCTCTACGAGGCTTGACACACGCGAGCATAGCTCGCGGTATCATTGCCGCAAGAACTTTTTCTCACGGTGAGAAAAACCTAACACACAAAAACTTCAGCCGTCTGCGTACTGCAGGCGGCTTTCTAATTCGAAAAAAATAATAAAAAAAATACGTAAAAAACAATCCATTGTAATTTTTTTCAGCATATTAAATATACAGAAACTTGAGATGCCGGTCTGGCATTCCAAGTCAAGAACAAAATGACGTTGCGGCTCGGCCTTCGATATACGAAGAAAAAACATCTCGCAGAAAAGAAAGTCAATCTTCCTGAAATCCCTAAGTATTTCAGATGTTTCTGATATTTCTGGTGTTTCCGTGACGCAGCCGTTCCTGGCTGCTTTTTTTTGCGGCTCAAAACATACATCTAAAACAAAAAGGAGAAAAAAATATGAATAAAACAATTATGAAAAAATATTATGAAATGCAGGGTAAAGTAATCCTTCCGGAGCAGAAAGATAATGATAACCTGAGCCTCGCAGCAACTGTTGCTGCAAATTTCATTTCCATTGGATTTCCTCTTACAACAGAACAGCTGCGCGCACTTGCAAAAGCAGATGCTGAGGATATCAAGGATTTTTATGAAGACAATTTTGCCATGCTGTCAGAAGTAATCGGAGCAGGTAAACAGCCGAAGCCGTTTTATCCGGATTTTCCTGAAGGATGTATGGAAAGAAGTCATGCGGAATACTTTATCGACCAGGTTATTTATGGTTTATCCGGACTGCAGCTGGAGCCAAAAGAATATATGAAAGAAAAGAAGTCCTATCCATTCATCGGGCAGCCTATGAGAAGAGTTCTTATGACTGGAAACCGAGAAGACCTTGACGCTACTTTTGAAATGGCAGTGAAATCAGTAATCGCATACTCAAAAGAACAGCGTGAGTTTATCATGGAGTATGTAAAAGAGAATCCGGGAAAAATTAATGCTCTGATTGATAATGCTGCAACAAAGAACCGCGAGAATGCTGTTGCCTGTGCAATGATGGTGGAGGAACTTTCCGAAAATTCACTGCATACCGCTAAGTTTATGAAACAGCCGGCAGACCTGCTGAGGTATGCGGCGTTTAAATCACTGCAGAGAATTGGTGCAGCACGTGACCCATATGGAGCAATTGCGCTTAAAGATACAAAAGAGGATATGCCTGATTTTGCGCTTGGAAGAACAGGAAGGCGTTTTGTGATGGATAACCTGGCGGAAATGGACAGAGGAAGTGGAGAAAAACTTTCTAACTTCATGCATGGACATGACGAAGAATGGAGCCGACTGTTTAAGCGTCTTCATATCTCAGACCCAGCATGGAAGGCTGCAAAATACGATAATGTAAAGCAGGCAATTATCATCATCCAGAGCGGAATGAAGATTGACCGTCCGGCGAGAAGACTGGAAGAGGCCGTTAAAGCCGGGAATGTTGAACTCGCAGTAAAGGAATCTGCGAAAATGCCAGGTGAGTTCATGCGTCGCTTTGACAAGCTGTATCGTATGGGTATTGAGCAGGGTAAGGAGCAGGTTGTTCTTGACGCAATGAAAAGAGTTTCAGCAAAAGCCGGGATTGCAACTGTAACCGGAGCAATCGGTAATATTGAGATGAGAGACCATGACGAAGAAGAACGCTTCTTTAAGGGAAAGACCGGAAAAGTGGTAAGAAGCGTTAATAAAAACCGAAAAGGCTTTACAGCAGAACAGATTGAAGAGGCCGTTAATATCGCGATGAAAGGAATGTCGGAAAAATTTGTCGGCAAAAAGCCAATGGGTAAAGTGTTTATGAGTGATGCAATCGCTACCGTAAAAATCCCGACAGATATTCGTGATAATTCAGGAGCGGTGGGAGGCATGACCTCCGGCTCCAAGATGCCGATTGCAGAGAATTGGAATAAAATGCGATTCTTCACCAGTTGGACAAACCTTATGGAAGGCGATGATAACGAGGGTTACCATGATGGCAACCGAGTTGACATTGACCTGACAGTTGCGTTCTGCGATAAAAACATGAATGTTGTGGAATTCTGTGGCTGGAACGGTTCAAAACATGGAGATGGATTCGTTTACTCTGGTGATGTCCAGGATGGAGGACCCGCTGACGGTGAAGGACGTGCTGAGTTCATCGATGTGGATATTGATAAGCTGAAAGAACGCGGAATCGTTTATCTTGTGCCACAGGTCAACAGCTATACAAACCAGAAATTTTCAGAACAGCCGCACACCTGTTTTGGTGTTATGAAAAGAACGGATAAGGACATGGGGAAAAAATATGAACCGGCAACAGTCGTAAACCGGTTTGTCCTTGATATAGAAGCAAAACAAGCGTCTATGTACATCATTGATATCTCTAATCGCGAGATTCTGTGGCTCAATGAAAAAGCACAGGAGAATGTAGCATCAAGGGGATTATATGGAATGCTTAACCAGGTTGGACGCGTTTCCAGCTCGAAGACAATGTCTTTAAACAGGCTGATTGAAGCAAACGTAATGTCAAACGGAGAGTTTACAAAGAACCCTCAGGATGCAGACATCATCTTCGTTCGAGCAGATGAAATGCAGGAAATCAAGGATAAATATAATATTCCAGATGCAGATGATAGAAAATTTATTCTATCCAGTAATATGGAATATATTACCGGATATCTGATGCAGGAAGGAACGCCTGCATCAGGCGAAAAAACAAAGGAAGCCCCAAAAGAAACAAAAAAAACAATCTCTCCAGAGGATATCAAGGTTGAAATTGAAATACATTCTGAAGAAAAAAGATGAGTGTAAGAACCGGTGCGAGAGTGCCGGTTTTTGCCTGTTCTTTTTTTGAAAAAAGGAGAGAAAAATGCAAAAAAAATTATCAAATATAATACGAAAAGCGGCTTTTTTTATGATTCCGATTGCATCAGCAATATGTTATGCAGGAATCTCAGATGATGTGTATGCCAGCAGCGAAACAACAGAAGATAGCCTTATTTACAATTTCAGGGATGCGAAAAAAGAAGGTACGATAACTTTTGTTAAGCGCTGGAAAGACGGAAAAAAGGAAGAAGACCGAAACATTCCAAATATAGAGATAAGTACGAAAAAGCCGAGAAAAAATGTCAGCGGATATACTGTTATATTTCACGGAAATGGGATGACGTTTGCTGATGGCAGCACTGAAAACGAGATGCTGTTCAATAGCAGTATGAATATCATTGGCGGACAATACAAAGTTCCAGGGGAAGCATATGCCTTCTGGTATACTGAACCGGAATGCATCAATAAAGTCAATGTATCAAGTACGGGAATACCAGATTTGCAGCTTGATGGAGATATTAATCTGTATGCGAGAGCTGTCACATTTGTTACAAAAACTGGAACAGAATTCAATAATGCAATACCTGACAATATGACATCTGTAATATTTACTGATGAGGAAATGCCTGATGGAGCTGAAATTATAAATGTTGATGAAGATAATGATGGTGGAGTAGTGGCATGGACTGAAGGTAATATAATGAAGGTATCCACTCAGATTGAAGGAATCCCGATTCAGTTTAATTCAGATTGCGAAGTTATGTTTGGAAACAAATCAAATTTAAATTCAATAGAGTTTGATAATATTGATACATCAAAAGTGGAAGAGATGGGAAACATGTTTAAAAGCTGTAGCAGCATTGCAAATCTTGATTTGTCATCATTTAATACATCAAACACTGAAAATATGAGTTCAATGTTTAAAGGGTGCGGAAATTTAACGACCTTAAATATCTCCTCATTTAATACAGCAAAAGTTGTGTATATGAACTCAATGTTCTGGGACTGTAGAAATCTGGAAGAAATAGATGTATCAAAATTCAATACTCAAAACGTGGTAAATATGAATGATATGTTTAATTCATGCACTAAATTAAAAAATCTGGATTTAAGAAGTTTCAAGACATCAAAAGTAAGAGGAATGGGTTATATGTTTTATGGCTGCAGTAATCTTCAGGTTGCAGATGTCTCTGGATTTTCTACCGGAAATGTGACAACATTTATTGGAATGTTTTCTGGATGCAAAAGCCTTGCAATTATAGATGTTTCAAATTTTGATACATCAAATGCATCAACATTTGGAGAAATGTTCTATCAATGTAAGAGCGTGACTGAACTGGACGTGTCCAAATTTAACACATCAAAATCAACATCATTCAATCATATGTTCTGCGGATGTTCTAAAGTTGCGACTATAGATGTGTCTAAATTCAATACAGCAAAGGCAAAAATGATGCAGTATATGTTTTCCTCATGTTCCAGCCTGGTTTCAGTAGACTTATCGTCTTTTTCAACAGAAAACGTGATAAATATGGAGCAGATATTCTATGGATGCAGCCTTCTCAAATCAATAGACATGTCATCATTCAAAACGCCAAATGTAACTAATGTCTGTAATATGTTTAATATGTGTTATGCTTTAACCTCGCTTGATTTATCGAATTTTGATACATCAAAAGTAACAAATATGAACTGGACATTTTCTAACCTGCGAAGCCTGAAAACTTTAACTCTTGGAGAAAATTTTGCATTCTACGGTACGGTTCACGGTCTGACCGGAACCTGGGTTAACTCTGCGAGAGAAGAGTTCGACGCCAAAGAAATCCCGGGTAATGTAGCTGATACATATACGAAAATCTGATTAAGCCAAATTTTTTGGAGCGAAAATAATTTTCGCTCCTTTTTTTTTGTTCTTTGTTTTATTTTTTCTGCATATTATATATGTTGGGATATTTTTTCGGCATATTAAATATAAGGCAAGAAAAAAGCCCGCAAAAATTAAAAAGAAGGTGGAAATAAAATAAAATGGTAAAAAGAAACAAGGTTGTCGCTATGCTGATGGCGGGACTGATGGCTGTGTCTCCAATATCGCAGCCAGTTTCAATATACGCCAGCGAATCTGATGTGGAAACTGTGGTTCAGGAGGAACCTTCTGAAGAAGTCCAGGAAGAGCCTGCTGCAGAGCCAGAAATATCAGATGAATCCACAGAACTAGAAGAGTCCTCAGCACCTCAGGAAGACATTGACATAAACTACGACGACTCTGGCGGCGATATGTTCTCAGATGGCAGCACGGAAGATTTAAGCGTATTTGACACTGAAGAACAGGAAGCAACGGTGCAGTCGCTGCAGTGGACTGGCAGAATTAATGAAACTGATATAACAGCTAAGCTGTCATGTGAAAGCGGCTCTAAAATGGATGCTTCTGATATTCTGGATATTAAAGAAACAGAAAAAGAAGCAAAAAAAGAATTAGAAACAAAAATTTCCGCAATGGCGGTAAACTCGTGTGCTTCGGTAAAATTTGGATTTGATGTAAGCCGAAAGGACAAAAATGGAGAAGAAAAAGAAAAGAATATTTCTTATAAAATTTCCTTAAATATGGCTGATATCTCAGCGTTGAAAGGTCTAAAGTTATATCACCAAAAAGAAAATGGAGATATGGAAGAACTGACATTTACAGCAGGAAGCGACGAAAACGGAGGGCAGAAAGTTGAATTTGTGTCTGCTGAAGGTCTTGGAAGTTTTGTTTTTGCAGAGATAAGTGAAGACCTAACGGTAAATGACGAACCTAATACGACAGATGCACCAAAAAACGATACTGCGGTTCAAGATTCAGAAGAAAATATTGAAGATTTGACTGTGAATACAGAAAATATTTCAGAAGAACCTCAGGTTACAGAGGAAGATGCGGCTGCAGGCAACACCCAGGAAAATCCTGATGCAGACCCAACAGGAAGTGTTATCCCTGTTGATATCAGCGAATTCCAGGTGTCATTTGTCAGCGGTGCAGAAAATGCAGACGGTAAAAATGTCTGGAATCCATCAGACCCGACGAAAGGACATTCGTTTATTTACCGTGTAAATTACACAATGTCAGGTACATTTTCAACAGATATTGGAGCCTTTAAAATAGAACTCCCGCTGCATATCCTAAAAGATAAAGATGGAAACTGGGCTGATACGTTTAACTGTCCTTACTGGTTAAGGTCGGAAGTGACAGAGGAAGATAATCCTGATTTTGTCTATGAGATAGATGAAGAAAATAATAAGGTTACAATCTATAACTATAAACCATATCCGACAGGTGAAGCTGGCTATGTAGAATTCTCTTATGAAACCACAAAAGATACAATGCAGTATCTTGACATGGGAGCATCAACAAAAGTTCATGCGAAAGTGTATGCAACAAATGAATCATCAACAGTAACGAAAGAATCAGAAGCTGATGAGGTTTATATTGATACACATGCAACAATCGCTTACACACAGAAAAAGAAGCCTACATTATATAGAGAGTGGAACGAAGCCTGGGGCGAGAAGCCGGCAGGCGCAGAAAACTATTATTATCTTGTATGGCCAATCAGGTCATATGTCAATAAGAATACTTCAATCTATGATTTCTCTTTAAGTGACATCCCAACAGAGATGGATAGCGAGGTAATCGGATATAAGTTCTTTGGACAGACGGAATTTAGCCAGGAAAGCACCATTACATGTATCTCAATGTATGGTGATAGATATGATTATGTATTGACAAGATATAATAAAGCAAAAGCAGATGAATTGACCAACAATAAAGAAAGATATTTTATCCATAATGATATTGAAGCGACAGTAAGCCCGATTGACCGGGTTGATGAAGATTCAAAGGCAACTTCTTCATATGACTGGTTTTATGAAGCGCCAAAATATTTTGGAGGTGATGGCGATTTCTGGGCTGAAAAATATGGTGTGTATGGTGAATATACAAGGGTTGAAAGTTCTGAAGATATTTCAAACTATGCTCTTGGAGAATTTGAAAGCGGAGAGATTGATTCCCTTTCATATTTGAAATACCGTGCAATATGCGATGGTGCACCGTATGCTTACACTCTTGCTGATGGAGCAACCGGAACAGTTGATGATGCACTAAATGGACTATACTGGCAAAAGAAAGTGGATTATGACCTGATAGATAATGGAATATCAATTGAAGGAACAAAACTTGATGATGCAGATTATGATATTGGAAGAGCAGAAGTAATACCGGTAATCAAAGACGCGACTTTTGATGAATCAACTTACACATTTAAATCCAAAAAGAAAACTTCCGGATTCAATGACAGTGATAATATTGATGTGTTCGTAAGAACAGCAGATGGATGGAATAAAGCTGCAACATATAATCTAAATAATAAGATGTATGAAAATATCAATAATAAATATATCAAGAATACTGACGGAAGGATAATTGAATTTAATGCAGGCGTCAAAGCACTGGAATATAAATGCTCTCACGCTTATTTCTACACAGAACTGAATATTTATCCGGAACTGGTTCTTTACAGAACGGAACATATGCAGGAAATATTAAAAAGCAAACCGGAAAAAATAGCAGTAACCAATGAAATTGATTATATCGTGACGCAGGGAGATAAAACGATGCTCAACAGACACACTCAGGGTACTGATTACGTACAGAAAGTAACACGAGAGTCAGAAATCAAAAAAGATGTCGTAAAAACAGAAAATATAAAAAGGGAATCAAGATTTGAAGTAACCTGGAACGTGAATTTTCAGGAAAAGTATATAGATGATAAAGGCATACATTACATTTATCAGAACAGCGGAAAATTTTACGACCTGCTTCCGACAGGATGCGACTTTAATGCTGACTCACTGGTTGTGACTGAATCGGGAATCCCCCTTGGAAAAGGAGAATATGATTATAGTCTGACATATAACTATAAAAATTCCGGAAGAATACTTCTTACAGTAACGATTTCAAGTCCGACAAAAAATGAATACGCTATGCAGTACAATACTTCACATGATTATAATTCTATTAATGATTATGGAAGAAACCTGCTAAACTCAGTTGTGTATGAGTCGGGAAATACAAGAATTGGTGAAGGATTTCCGGATGATGGAGGGAATATCACTGACAAAGAAATTCTGAAAGATATTGACCCTGACACCGATGCAGAAAAGTTTGTATACTCTGAAGCCCGTTATGAAGTAAACTTCCCGGTGGCAGCAGTTACCGGATTAAAGAAACAGGTTAAGAATTCAACTTCAAAATCTTATTCTTACAATGAAGTCGTACACAAAAACGAGTGGTACAGTTATAAAGTCAGAATGACAAACAATTCTTCAACAAAAGCAAAAGATATTGTTTTCTTTGATTCACTTGAAAACTTCTATCAGAATGAAGGCCAGAGCAAGCCAACGCTTAAATCTGACTGGCATGGAGCGCTGAAAAGTGTGGATGTGTCACAGATAGAGCAGAAAGGAGCTGCACCTGTTGTGTATCTCTCAAAGCTTGAGAGCATGAATCCAAATGAACATAACGATTTGGGAGAAGTTCTGAATGGGGAGCCGGTATGGCTGGAGCTCAGTGAATTTGAAAAGAAATATGGCTTTGATAAAGCAGCAGCAATTGCGATTGACGCATCAAAGCGTGAGGATGGTTCAGAATTCCTGCTTGATGAAAAAGAATCTGTTTCTTTTGTAATCTATATGCAGGCACCCTCAGAAGATACCAGCGGGGAAAAAGACCCGGTGGCATACAATAATATCTTCGTAAGAAGGACTGCAATCAAGGAAATCGGAAATGAAGTAAAAGAGATAAACCAGTTTTATCACCAGGAATACACTCAGGCACATTATAGAGTATCAGGGGATTTCGATTTTAAAAAAGTTGATGCGACAGACGTTGAAAGTGTAATAAAAGGTGCTACATACAAACTGACAGGAACATCAGATTATGGAACATTCTATGATGAGGAGTGTACTTCCAATAAAAAAGGAAAAATAAACTTTAAAGAAATAGAAAAAGGAAAATATGAACTGAGGGAAGTTTCCTGTTCTGATGACTGGCTGCTTGATAAAAATGTCTATACCGTTGTGATTGACGGAAAAGGCAATGTCGAGATTGCCGGACTGGCAGTAGAAAATGGTGAGTATGTCCTTACTGACGAACCAAGATACCATGCTGACATTGTTTTTCAGAAAATCAATCCGGTGACAAACGGAAGTGTTGAAGGGGCAGTATTTAAACTAACAGGAATATCAGATTACGATAATGATTATACACTGTATGCCAAATCAAATAAGATTGGCCGTGTCTCATTTAAAAATATTGATATGGGAACATATGAACTGAAAGAAGTTGAAGCTCCGGAAGGATACATCAAAAACAAAACGGTATTTACCGTAAAGATTGATGAAAACGGCAGAGTATCAATGTTTGACGGAGATAAGAAACTTGAAATGAACAATGCTGATATCTACGAGATAGAGAACGAACCTTATCATAGTGTAAGATTCCTAAAGAGCAGTACTTACGGCGATAATATTTATCTTGAAGGTGCAGAATTTAACCTTTCCGGAATCTCAGATTACGGAACAAATGTAAATATGACGGCTATGTCAGGAAAAGCCGAAGATGGCGGACTGGTAATATTTGATGGTCTGGAGCCTGGTGTTTACACACTTAAGGAGACAAAAGCGCCGGAAGGACATTATCTTGATGAAAAGCCTTACAAGGTAACTCTTAAAAAAGACGGAACATTTACAATTGATGGTCTGGAAAAAATCAGATTCGGAGATACGACAGATGGGAGCGAAGTGAAATGATAAAAAGAAACAATAATACTAAGCCAGGGAAATCTTCCCTGGCGAAGGTGTTTTTAGTACTATTTAGTTTAATATGTTTATTTATAACAGGAATATCTGTTGTGTCTGCTGACGATGCCGTTTATTCCACTGTCGGAGGAACCTGGGTTAAGGTTAATGAAAAAACATGGACGATGGACAAAGACGGGGACGGCAAAACTGATGTCACTCTGATTAAAGAAGGTGACGAATGGAGATACATTTTTAATGTTGCAGACGATTCATCAATGTATTACGGATGGGAGACAGATATCCCGGACGGATATCAGGTTGAAAACGGATATGGAACAAAAGAAAATCCGGCAGTAAGCATCCAGTATGCACATACTCCCAATATTGATAACGACGGGGTGCAAAACGGAAATTACACGGGCGGGGTTGACACAAATAAAGTTTTCTCAGTTCCCGGCTCTTCCACAATAATGATGAAACTGACGGCTGACCTGGCTGCTGGAGACTATCTTGTTATCTGGACCGGAAGCCATCCGGATTATACGGCAGCAGGAGATACTGCAAAAGGAACAAAAATAACTGGAAAAGTAGATACAAAAGAATATGCATTCAATGACAATACAATCACGCTTGGATTTCATTCAGAAAAAGACGGCGAAAAAGGTTATGGATATTATGCTGTTATCAACAGCGATAAGAACCAGAATGGCCTTATGGCAACAAATGTGGCTACAGATGAACCGATTCCTGACACAGGAAATTTAATCGTTACTAAAAAAGTAACAGAATCCGACGGAACAGAATCAACAGATAATAATGTGTTTAAGTTTGATATTGAATTCACATCAGACAACGCTGGCACGACCGCAGCCCTTGCAGAAAAAAAGGATTATGGCGATGTGACTGTAGAAAACGGTAAAGGTTCTTTTTATCTTTCAAACGGACAACAGGTGAAAATGACAGGCCTTCCAGCCGGAATTTCCTATAAAATTACTGAAGCAGAAAATACAGATTATGAAGTTTCCTGGACTGCAGATTCCGGAGTCATCACGAAAGACGCCGAGACAACAGCAATATGTGTAAATAAAAAGAAACCAAAAGAAGAAGTAAAAAGACAATCTTTAACAGTAAAAAAAGAAGTAAAAGAGGCAAAAAACGGAGCAGAGGAAAGCTTTGTATTCCATGCAGCATTTGAAGGACTGGAAGAAAATGCAGAATATAAATACAAAAAAGGAGAAGCAGAAACGGTCTTCTCTTCTGATGAAACTGGTGCTGCAGATGTTTCTTTTGAACTGAAAGATAAAGAATCCGTCATCTTTGAAGGACTCCCAGTGGGAAGTAAATATCAGATAACAGAAGATGGGAATAGTTATGCCGCATCTTATGAACTCACTGATTTTGTGAATGCGGTGCAGCAGAAACAGAATAACGATGAAGTAAACAAATCATTATCAACTGGAACAGAAATCGTTGATGCAGATGAAAATGCAGTTGTTACATTCATCAATACCGGAAAAGAACCTGATGTTCCGGAGACAAAAACAACAAAAATAAGAATCAAAAAAGTATGGAGCGATAACGAATCAAAAACAAGACCGGCTGCAATCACTGTATACCTTCTGCAGGATGAGAATATCATTAAAAACATTACATTAAATAATGATAATGGATGGCAGGCTGATTTTGACGGGCTGGACGTATTTCAGGAAGACGGGACAACGGAATATAAATATTCTGTTCAGGAAGAAAAAATTGACGGCTATACTTCCGAGATTACAGAAAGTACTGTTGATGAAAATGGCGAAAATATAAAACTTTTCACTGTTACAAATACTGCTGTATCAACCGGAGCGATTAAGGTAACAAAAGCAGTTGAAGGTGAGAAGGCTGAAACCGACAAGGCATTTAAATTTAACATCACGCTTCAGAAAGATGACCAGCCGGTGACAGGTGTTTACAATCTTGACAGCAAAGCCGGAACAAAGACCGGAACAATCGTATTTGACGAAAACGGAAAGGCTTCGTTTGAATTAAAACATAACGAATCAATCGTAATCTCAGGTCTTCCAATCGGTGCTTCATATGAAATCGCAGAGAACCCATATAAGTACTATACCGCATCAGATGAAGGTAAATATTCCGGAGTAATCCCTGAGGGAACTGCAGAAGTCAATGTGGTAAATACGCATAAAGAAATGTACAGCATCTCTGTTACTAAGACAGTCAAAGGAAACCAGGGAGACAAGACAAAACAGTTTAAGTTCCAAATGTCCATAACAGGAAATGGCGTACCGGGAAATCTGGCCTACGCAAAGAACGGAAAGGCCGGAAGTGTGGCTGTTAAGAACGGAATTGCAGAGTTTACCTTAGGACACAAAGATGTGATTGTCTTTAAAGAAGTGCCTGAAGGCGTAGAATATGCAGTTACAGAACTTGATGGCGAAAGCAATGGGTACACTGTTGAGAGCAAGAACGCAAGCGGAACGCTTAACAAAGATACTGAAATAAGTTTCGTGAATACCAAAGATGTTGGTGTACCAACGGCGGCTATGACAAATACAGGTGCAATTGCTGGTGTGGTCATGGCTGGAGTGATTGGAATTATGGCTATCGTGATTCTAAAAAGAAAGAAAAGAAGTGAAAAATAAGGTGAAAAGATAAGACGAAAGGATGCTAAATAGAGGGGCCCTGCCGGAAACGGCAGGGCCCTAAAAATATATGAAAATAAATAATGGAGATTGTTAAGATGAAATTTTTGTGTAGGTGTCGGCAACGTTGGAGGGGAAATTCGCTGTATTATAGTTTCCGTTGAAAGTTTCACCGGCGGTGTTCTGCCATGTGCCGGAGAGTTCATACTTTGTTCCGACAAATTTGAAGGTGGTGCCAGTGGTGAGGCTGGTGAGGTCAGAACAGACGGAGAACATACTATTCATATTCGTCACCTTTGACGTATCCAGTGGCGTTAAATCCAGGCTAGTCAGGCCGGAACAGTCGTAGAACATGGAACTCATATCCGTCACGTTTTGCGTATCCAGCGGAGTCAAATCCAGGCTGGTCAGATGGGAGCAACCGGAAAACATGTAACTCATATCTGTCACGTTCTGTGTATCCAGCATTTTGAAATCGATTTTTTGAAGTTTACTTCTGTCGTCAAACATACACCCGCTGTCTTTTGCTGCCTGCACTTTTACACCCGGAATCTGTGTGGACACTTTCATGACCGTTCCTGCGTCATTATCCAGCCATGCGACAACGCCTCCGTCTCCGTCCGCGTCTACGTCAATAGCTTCTTTCGCTTTTGGTTTTACTTCATCAGTAAAGATGACCTCGGTCACGGCGTCCGGAATCACAGCGTTGAATTCGTTGTTGTTTTTCGCTCCGTAACGATACCCTTTAATCTCAAATGTCATCTCTTTCGCCCACAAATCCAAGTCCCCAGTCAGCTCAACCTGCGGCACGCCGTCATCAGAAATCTCTACTTTCTGTGTACACACTTCATCTGAATACCATGCTCCGGTAATCCAGTTTGGTGTTTTATAGTCCCCCTCCACAATCTGCCCTGAAGAGTTGTAAACCACCATATTCTCGTCAGTCCCGTCGGCGAACTTCAGCCCGTTCCCGTGGAACGTGACGGTATATCCCTTCGTGCTCTTGCTCGGCTTTTCGGTGCTTAGATACATATCCGGGATTTCACGCTCTGCATTGGTCAGTCCGTCATCCCATTTCTTTGTGATGGTCACAGTCCCGGTCGTCTTATTGTCCTTGAAGTCGTAGATTCCACTTCCGTCGTCGCTGTTCCCGCTAGTTTCCACATCACTCTCAGCGCTGTCTGTCTTGTCTATTTTATCCTCAGTACTGGTACCCCCCCCGAAATATTCTGACTATTCTGATTACTCGCATCTGCGGCATAAGCGTTAATCACCAGCCCATGTCCGCTTCCAGGCAGCATCGCTGCACCGGCCATCACCGCTGCCGCCAGTGCCATCCCAGCAGCCATTTTCTCAAACATACATCTGTTTCTCATTTTATTCCTCCTTCTGAATATTACGATTTAAAATCAATATGCAGAATAAGTGTGCAAAAACAACACAAAAAAAAGAAGCAAAAATAAATTCCGCTTCTTTTTTTTACATCGATGGTGAGGCGCCATGGACGCGTTCAGCGTTCTTCTTAAATATTAGAATCATCCCAGTTATCACTGTCACTGTTAAATAAATCATCAAAAATATTTCCACTGCCACTATTGATATCTGGCAAATCGGAAGGCAACGGCTCTTCGGGCTCCATGACAATTCCAAAGTCATCAGGCAGGTCAATATCCAGCTCTGCAGATTCTGTAAAATCTGGCTCTGAGAGCGGTTTCTCCTGTCCTGGATTTGCAACTGTATTATTGTTTTCCGTTTTTGCAGCAGATTGTGCTTCTGGATTTTGTGTATTCTTTTTCTGCTTCCTTCGGTCCTTTCTGGATTTTTTCTTTCCGTTTTTGTCAACGACAGTGGCGGTGGTAGTAACAGCGGAGGAACCCTTGACCTGTTCGTCTGTTTCTGACTGTTTTACCTCAGGCTGTTTTTCCTGCTGTGTCGGCTTTGAGCCCTTTTCCTCTTTATTTTGTGTAGATGTGTTTTTCTTATTGATTTTCGGGGTATCTGTTTTTGCCCGACCAGGTGAAGTTGCGTCGTTTTTTTCAGCTTTTTTGACGGATATTGATAACTCGCCTGCCTCGCAGGACTCGTTACCAGATTTCATTGATAACTCACCGGCTTTGCCGGTCTCGTTACCAAGCGGTTCTTTTGCCGCTGGCAAGCGAAGCCGCAAGGCTGAGTGTAGAGATTTCATTGACGCCTCCCCGGCCTTGCCGGAGTCGGCACCAGATTTCATTGATAGCTCGCCAGCGAAGCTGGACTCGTTGCCTGACTTCGAACGGGGATTCAGACCCGCGTTCTTCGTTGAAGTCTGAGGTTTAGGAGTCTTCTCTTTAGGCGCATCCTTCGCGTCGACAACGGCTTTTGTCTGACTAAGCGCAGTCGTTGTGACTGTGGTTTTTCTTTCGGAAACCTGATTATCTTTTTCTTTTTTTTCGGTTTTTTCTGGTTTCTTTATTTCTTTTAAAACGGGTTCGGGTCTGGGCTCTGTTTTTGGAAGTTCCTTTTCGGCTTCTTCTTTATTATTTAATACAAGCGGTGCCTGCTCCTGGCTTTTTGATTTTGCATCGGCTGGGACTGAATTGCCCATATTTTCAGGCTCCGTGCTGATTTGAGAAGATGGTTCTTCTTTCTCCGCGTTCGGTTCTTCGTCCGGGCTCTCTAAGCCTTCTGACGTTTTAGGCTTTGATGCCTCCGGGTAATAGTATCTAGCCAGCTGCGCTAGGTCAATCGGGCCAAAATACTCTTTGACTGCATCCTCTGCAGTCTGCGGGAAGACTGGTCCGTCCTGTATTGGGGAGTCTGGCTCACTTTCTGGATTGTCACCGCTCTTTTCATCGCTGCGGTTGCTCGTAGTGTCTGACTCGCCGAGATTGACAGCAGCAAATAATTCGGCTGATGTTTTGTTCAGTTCTTCCTCTTTCTTAGCCAGTTCTTTTTCCAGGTTTTTTATTTTTGAATCCATGTTCTTCATTCTGTCTTCACGGATAAAAAAGTCGTGTACGTTTCGCTTTACCGTATTTTTTAAAACTGAGAACATGGATGACGGTTTTGATGCTTGTTTTAGTTCTTTTTTTAATTTTTGTATCTCTTCATTTTGTTTTTTGAGCAGTTCATCTTTATTTTCTGGCATCATGTGTCACCTTCTTTCTGGTTTTTTTCTCTTTATGTTTAATATGCAAAACGGGCGGATTTTTTGACATAAAAAGGTTTTGGCATATTAAAAATGAAATTATCTTTACAAAGAAAGGTGGAAAAATATATGGGAACAATTGATAAAAAAGAAGCACATAAGGTTTTCGGCGAGGTCTGGAAGATGTTTAATACAGTCAGAAAGAATGATACCGATGACGGATGGAAAGCGTGCATGGATGAAGCAAACAGGATTCATGCTGAATATCCATCTGAATTTTATAAAACGGTCGTCCTGGCTGTTGTCGCTGAAGCGGAGAGAGAGGCACGGCTCAATCCGTCTGACCGTCAGAAAGAGTATAAGAATGCTGGAACGGTTTTTCAGGCTGCGTGGAAAATGTTTGAAATGTTTGCTGATGATATAGAGTCATTTAAGGCAAGCGGCATGAAAGCATTGAGCGATTTTAATGTAAAATTCAGCGGAAAATTTGCGGAGAAGATGGGAAGTGCTGTTTATGAAGCACTTTGCAGGGCAGCAAATGACAAAGGCTCGTTTATGACGGACGCTTTTTCGTTTTATCAGGAATTCCAGGGTGGAATTTCTGACAAGTCAGAAGCAGAGGCATATAAAAAAGCGGAAAACATCATCAATGTACATCCGGAACACATGCTGCAGATGATGAATCTGTATGCAGACCTTCGGGCGGCTGCACGATAGAAAGGAGTTTTTTTATGAAATATGACAAGACTTTATATGGAGAGTCTGACCTTTTTGAGATGATTGACGCCTCAGAGGAAAGAAGTACAAACGGCGTTAATATCTCTGTGGCACTTGAATCAAAAGCAGTCAAGGAAGAGGAGATAAAAAAATCGGCAAAAGAGCTGGAACCGTTTAGCTCTGAAGAATTGGAAGGGTATACAATGCCCGGTAACGATTTATCCCGCATACAGATTGTCTGTGGCAGGATAGCGGAAATCACGGTAGAGGATGAACAGACGGTAATCAATGTTGAGGCCTGCGATGGGTCTGGCTCTGCAGTAATACGCGCCAAAAAAGAAGATGTGCTAGATAAGGCAAAGACCATGCAGAAGGGCGACCCTGTCACGGCAGTGATTGACAGCGAAATGGAATGTGTCAATTTAAGATTCGGACCAATCTATGGTCAGGTATGTATCAGACTCAGGAAAAAGACGAACAAAAAAGTCGGCCTGAACTGCATCGTTTCTATGTAAAAAGTAAAAATTGCAAAAAGGAATCTGGCGAAAGTCAGGTTCTTTTTTTGTGCAAAAAAGAAAAATAAAAAATTTCACTAAAAACGAAAAAACTTTTCAAATTCCGGCATATTGTATCTGACTTGGAAACGAACTTAAAAAATGCGAAAAGGAGATTTTAAAAAGAATGTCAGAAATTAAGAGATTAAGAAAAATGGCAGATAAAATATATGCAAAGATGGAAAACATGCAGCGTCTGACAGACAGTGAACTGAAAGGCAAAACAGACGAGTTTAAATTAAGGCTGAAAAACGGCGAAACCGTGGACCAGATTATGCCTGATGCGTATGCAGCAGTGGGAGAGGCGGCTTACCGAAGCATTGGTTTAAGACCGTACAAAGTGCAGATTATGGGTGCAATTGCGCTGAATGAGGGAAAGATTGCGGAACAAAAAACCGGCGAAGGAAAGACTCTTACTGCGTCAATGCCGGCGTATCTCAACGCTCTTGAAGGCAAAGGGGTTCATATTGTAACTGTTAACGATTACCTTGCAGAACGTGATGCGGAAGATATTGGAAGAATCCATCGTTTCATGGGTCTTACCGTCGGATGTATCTTAAAGACGACATCACCGGAAGAAAAGAAAAAAGAATATGCAAAAGATATCACATACATTACGAATACAGAACTTGGTTTTGACTATCTGAGAGACAATATGGCGCAGCGGATGGAAGACAAGATGCAGCGGGGATTCCATTTCTGCATTATTGATGAGGTGGACTCTGTACTGATTGATGAAGCGAGGACTCCGCTTATTGTTTCCGGAAACAGCGGCAAGTCTACAAAACTATATATCGCATGTAATGAACTAGCAAAACAACTGGAAAAAGGAGAAGTAACAGAATTATCAAAAGTGGACCTGATGGCAGGGGAGAGGCCAGAAGAGACTGGCGATTATACGGTTGATGAAGAGCACCGCATCGTTACCCTCACGCTGCAGGGAATCAAGAAGTGCGAAAAATACTTCGGAATTGACAACCTGGCAGACAGAGAATATACAGAGTTATATCATAACATCCTGGCAGCACTGAAAGCACATAACCTGATGAAGAAAGATAAGGATTATGTTGTTAAGAATGGCGAGGTCCTGATTGTAGATTCATTCACAGGACGTATCCAGCCGGGACGCCGTTATTCTGATGGCCTGCATCAGGCACTTGAGGCAAAAGAAGGGGTTGAAGTCAAAGAGGAAACTTCTACATATGCAACCGTTACATATCAGAATTTCTTTAACAAATACGATAAGAAATGCGGAATGACGGGAACAGCGTCTACTGAAAGGAAAGAATTTAAAGACATTTATCATATGTCTGTTGTAAAGATACCGACAAACAAACCGGTACAGAGGGTTGATGAGTCCGACAAGATGTTCTTGACTAGACAGTCAAAATTTAAAGCAGTTGTTGACGAGATTAAGAAAACGCATGAGACCGGGCAGCCGATTCTTGTTGGTACATCAACTATTCAGGACTCTGAAATTCTGGATAAGATGCTGAAAGAAGAAGGTCTTCCACATACTGTACTGAACGCCAAGTTCCTAGAGAAAGAGGCCGAAATCATTGCAAAGGCTGGAACGAAAGGCTCAATCACCATTGCAACAAACATGGCCGGAAGAGGAACAGATATCAAACTTGATGATGATGCGAGAGCAGCCGGCGGCCTTAAGGTAATCGGCACACAGCGTCATGAGTCAAGAAGGATTGACAACCAGTTGAAAGGACGTTCCGGCAGACAGGGCGACCCTGGCGAATCTATCTTCTTCCTTTCTCTTGATGATGAGGTGCTCAGGCTTTACGGCTCAGAGCGTATGAAAAATATGTTAAGTCTGGCAGGTATGAAAAATGAAGAGAGCCTTGAAAATGGAACTGTAAATAAATTTGTCAAGAAAGCACAGACTGTGATTGAGGATAATAACTTCGGAGCAAGAAAGAATGTCCTGAAATTTGATAAGGTAAACAATGAGCAGCGTGAACTGATTTACGCAGAACGTGATGCTATCCTTGAAAAAGCAGATACCAGAAGTACGATGGTGACAATGATTGAAGATTCTATCAATATGGTCATTGATAAACACTCTCCGGATAAGAAGGTAACAGATGCACAGTATCAGGAAATCCGTAAAGAAATTGAAGTTCTGGTCCATGGCATTAAAAGCCCGGAATATGAGCCAAATATGAAGAAGAAGAGGCTTTCTGAGCTTTACATCAACGCCGCAAAAGACAAATACGTTGACAGGGAAAGAGAGTGGCCGGATATTAATGTATTCAGAGAATTTGAACGCCAGATTATCCTGAGATGCATTGACATCAAATGGATGCAGCATATCAATGACCTGGAAATCCTGCGCCAGAACATTGCCCTTGTGGGATATGGACAGAAGGACCCAGCGATTGTATACAAACTGAAAGCATTTGACATGTTCAATAAGATGTCTGATGAGATTAAAACAGACTCCGTATACACACTGTTTTCTTCAAGACTGAAATCTTCAGCGGCAAATAACGGCGCGGCTTAAAAAAGAAGAAAAATACATAGAGGCCCGGGATAAAGATATCTCGGGCTATTTTTTCGCAAAGAATTTTGCATCTAGATTTGTTTTGCATATTTGTGTAGTATAGAAAACATACAAAAAAGAGGAGGAAAAGTAAATGTTAAAAAAATTCAGGATGATGCTGGCTGGAGTTATTGCTGCAGTTGTGGTAATCAGTGGAAGTAATGTCGGATGGATGCAGCAAACAGAAGTTCAGGCAGCGACAGATTTGAGCCAGGCTCCTGGCTACACAGGAAGCCCATATACTGTTGTCAATGACAATGAGCCGGATTTTGCAAAATCGGATTTCACGACAGATGCTTTTGAGGACTATAGCGATTTGGATAGTCTTGGGCGATGCGGTGTGGCTTATGCAAACATCTGCAAAGAGTTAATGCCGACGGAAAAACGAGGAAGGATTGGTATGGTTAAACCCTCCGGATGGCATACCGTCAAATATCCGGATATCATCAAAGACCGGTACCTATACAATCGCTGTCATCTTATTGGATTTCAGCTGGCCGGGGAGAATGCAAATGAGAAAAACCTGATAACCGGAACACGATATCTGAATGTGGAGGGAATGCTCCCGTTTGAAGATGAGGTGGCAGATTATGTTAAAGAAACCGGAAACCATGTACTCTATCGTGTGACTCCGGTTTTTGATGGAGATAATCTGGTTGCTTCCGGAGTGCAGATGGAAGCAGAGTCCGTGGAAGATTCCGGAGCAGGTGTCAAATTCAATGTGTATTGCTATAATGTGCAGCCTGGTATTGGAATTGATTATGCAACAGGCGACAGCTGGGTAGACCAGGAGTCAGTCGTAGACGGAGAGCCGGATGCGAGCGGAAACGCTGACACGAGTTCTGCAAGCGGTGTGCCTGGGAATTCTAGTGGAGCGACAGAACAAACGGAATATGTAATTAATACAAATACGGGAAAATTTCATAAACCGAGTTGTAGCAGCGTAAAGAAAATGAAAGCAAAAAACAAAAAAGAATATACCGGCAGCAGGGAAGAACTGATTTCAGAAGGTTATGAGCCTTGTGGAAATTGCAGGCCCTAGGAAGAGCAATAAAAAAAAAGCATGCAATAAATATGCAGTCAGAACAAAAAAAGGCAACTGGCATTATTCCAGCTGTCTTTTTTGTTTGGATAGGTTTTTCTTTGTTTGTAAGTAAAATAATGGTTTTGAGTTGTTGATGTCGTCATTAGTGGGGTGCTCAACTTTAACTAAAAGCATTTGCTCATCTGGATTATCAACAAGGCAGTTGTATGTATAGCTTTGGATAGCTACATATTCATTGCAGAACTGTGTATCGGTGCAGATGGCAGCATAATAAGAATAGAAGTTTTCGATTGGCTCTCTCCGCATGCTCCAAACCTGACAATCTAAAACATGGATGTCGTAATCGTCTAACGCTCTAAATTGAAGTTTGTTATTCTTTTTGTATACAAGTAAAAATACAAAAAATATACAGATAAAGATATACGTCTGCATCGTTTCCTTTTCTAAGTGTCCATCCATGACAACATGGATAGTATTCCAGACAAGAAAAAATAAAACGACGGCTAAAAATGGAAGAAAGGAAGAAATAGTTACAGCCCTTAAGATTTTCATTGATTTTTTGGCATGTATAGCCTCATCCTTGTATGGCATACGAAAATTGTAAAAATCTTCTAAATTGTCCACGCGCGTTTTTCTTTTGATTTTGTCTTCGTTTCTGTACATTTCTCCTTTTACGGTTTTTTCTTTTGGCATTGGTGATTTTCTCCTTTTGTGTATTTATATTGTTTAATATGCCAAATAAGGATTTTCCTGTACCATTTTTGTACCAGCATTTCTTATCGACGGGCGGGAAAGCCTGGCCACGGTTTTCCAACCCGCTGATAAGGATTCAGAGTATTTCTCTTAACATGTTTTTTTTGCATATTAAATATGTAAAAAATAATATTCGTCTCGTAAATATAACATAGAGACGCGCAAAGAAGGGAGAAAAAGATATGTCTAAAAAATTAAGCAAGAAAGAACTTCAGAAACTGGAACTGCAGATGGGTATCTCAAAGATTCAGCATGACCGTCCGCCGGTTGGAAGGCCAACTGTATTTTACGGGAAGACCAATAAACAGAAACGGAAAGAAGGTCGGAGGATGGCGAAGGAGGGCTTCGTATAACGCGAAGCCGTCTTTTTTTATGCAAAAAAAAGAATACCACATTATTTTGTGGCATTCTTCGATAAAATTAGTCGTTTAAGCATACATCGCCTGGATTTCTCTGTCTGCTGCCTGGCGGTATGTATCCAGTGTATCTAATACTTCAGGGGTCAGGCTGATAACCTGCTTGTACTGCGCCAAGTGTTCGAGGCTTGCCCAACAGTCCATAACTGAAGTACGAATCTGAACTTCTACCTTCATTTCTGGAAAGACTTCGTCGTCAGATGTGATTCCTAAAATGACGTGCAGGCTGCGATATCCACTGGGTTTTGGATTTTTGATGTAATCCTTGATATGTAAAACCTGACATTTCGTATCACCGAAATCGTGGATTTTATCAAGGTTATCTGAAATCTTATACACGTCAGAGATAGAATCTGTGATAATACGGATTCCAATGGCATCAGATTCCTCAACCAGCATAGAGTGATAATTAACTGGCAAACCGTCTGCCAGAATCTTCTTCTCCATACTTTCCGGAGACTTTATCCTGGATACAATTCTGGATGTTTTTGCTCCGGAAAATTCGGCTGCAAATTTCGCAATGATGACCGCTTTGTCTTTGACAGTTTCCATATGGGTTAAGTGTACTCCATAAAATTTTTCTTTTTCGTTTGTTTTCATTTTTTATTGCTCCCTTTCTTTATAAAACCAAAATTTCTCAGAATTAATATGCAGAATAATAAAAAATATGAAACGCTTTAATTTTTTCTTTTTGGAAAATTTTTCATATTGTCTGTATGCAAAAAAAATATATGCAGCAGGAGGAAAAAATATGAGCTATAAATTGGATATTAAAGATGATGCATTACGAATCTGTGGACTGTTTGGTACATATGAAGCGGCAGACGATGGAAGCGGTGGCTTTCTGGTTTCCGTTCAGCAGGATTCATGCGTAAATGAGATTGATGCGGATGGGGAGGAATACCTTGTTGATTTTGGGCAGGAATGGAGCGTTCTAGTAAAAAATCTGTCAGAGCTGAATGGTTTTATAAAAAGATGCGAAGAAGAGCGGTTATGGAATTACCTGCCAGGACCGGTGTTCCGGATGAAACCGGATATGGAAAACGGAATTCTTTATATAAGAGGACAAAGCCGAAATTTCGTTATAGGAGAAGGAGATAAGGGTCTGTACGTAGATGAATCCGCAAGCACGAAAAACCATAATTATAGAGATGATTTGCTTGGCATCACCAGATATATGACAGCAGAGGATAAATGGTGGCAGCGACCGGCAGAAGAGACTATAGATATCGCCAGAAATATGAGGTGCGCTGCAATGATTACTTCCGGAGGTAATCTACAGCTTGAATACAGGAATAAAAGTTTATGTATCGGACAGAAGGACGACGGGAGTTTTTGGGTCAACGTTTCCGGGGACCAGGAAAAACATATTTTCTTTAAAGACAACTGGAAAGAAGTAATTGCATTGCTTGGAAATTGAAAATAGAGGAGAAGGCCTGAGGATAGGTCTTTCTCCTCTATTTTTTTTGCTATTTTTTGGAAATTGTTTTGTTTATTTTTCGGAAATCTTTTATGGCCTGTTTTCCGATTTTAATGATTTTCGGAATGTTGATTGAGTTTACGCCTCCCTGGCGTGGCCGAAATGTGATAGGAATATATTTAACGCTGCATCCTTTTTTCGCATAAATGACTGACAGCAAAATATTGGAAAGGTTGAACCCATTTGGGATTAACTGAATATAGCGTTTTAACGTGTCAGTGTTCATTAAGCGGAATGGTGTGTTCGCGTCCTTTAGTGAAACGCCGAAACATAAACGTAAGACTAACTTCAAGGTCTTTGTGACAAGCACCCTTGAAAATCCGTCCTGCCTTCCCTTTCTCCATCCAATAACCATGTCATAGTCGCTGCGGTTCTGCCAAAATCCTTCAAATTCTGAAGCCAGCGTTTGACCATCAGAATCTGTCTGAAAAACATAATCGGCATTGTTTGCGATTGCATGCTGATATCCATATAATACAGTTCCACCGTGCCCGGAGTTCGTTTTTTTAACCGGGTGAAGCAGCGGTCTTGTCTCCGCTGCGGCGGAAATAATGTTGTATGTATCGTCCTTGCTTCCATCATCAATGATAACAAGCCGGGATTTTTGGTTTCCGTTGTGCTTTTCAACAACTGGATACCAATCATTGATAACGTTTAAGATGTTGTCTGTCTCATTATAAGCAGGAATGATAATATATAAAATGTCTTTTTCTGACATATAAACAGCCTCCATTCTGATTTGATATATATAGTATGCCTGATTCTCTCCGAGAAAGCAAAAGAAAGCAGGAAACTAAAAATGAAGAAAAAATAATCCGCAAAAAAAATAAGCAGCCGCATGTATGTGGCTGCTTAAAAACATTCGATAGCAAACGCATCAGTGACTTCCTGCTGCAGGAATAATTGAAAAAATTTTGCCTGCGGGTCTTTTTTTGTGTTGTATCTGACAAGAAGGAATGGACAGCTATTGTCTTTGTGCCATTTCTGAAATATTATGCTATCGACCATGATTGGCTCCGTGCAGATTTCTGTGTCTGTTGCTGCATATGCTGCATAAGTACCTTTTTTGTACAAATTCATTTTTGACACCCGACATGTCATTGTTTCAAATATTATCTCTTTCTTACGTCTTCGTTCCCGGAAGAAAAAATCTACGAAAAAATAAGATAAAACCCAGGCTGCAAAAATAAGGGTAAAGAAACAACATAAAGAAGCAGCGCGCATATAGCCATGATACCACTGGTAAACGGCCAGCATCGCCATAGCAATAGTTGCCCATATGATAGGAAGCAATGCATCCCATAGTATCCTGACTGTAAACGTCCTGGAGGTCTTGTTTTTGTTCTCAAGGAAGCGCTGTTCGTCATATGTAGGTTTATGGAAACCTTTCAGTTCTTCTTTCTTAACTTCTTTTGGATTGATTATCATTTGTCATCAGCCCTCCTTACTTATTGCAAAAGGAGAGCCCGAACCAAAACTCAGCAATAGCCCAAAGAGACACGATGAAAGCGCCAATTCCGCAACAGATTGCTGATTCCGAAGAAACGAAAAGTGCATGATGTACAGCCAGATATGTCAGCCCCAATGCGGAACTGATAAGCGGAATGGATAGGAATAAAAGAGTTTTTGCGATAAACAATGCATCTTTATGCTTGGATTTTTCCGTAATGTTTTTTAATCTTTTCAAAGTTAACACCTCCTATTTTTCTTTTTCTTTATATTTACAATATGCAAAAAAGAGTAAAAAAAATTGTGAAAATGCAGTGAAATTTTACAGCTAAAAAAACGCAAAAAGAAATCCTCAAAAAACGAACGATACAGAGTTTTTTCAGCATATTGTATGTATACAGGAAGAAAAACAAAGGAGGGAAAAGATAACGAAAAGAAAAAAATATTGGTTTCCACCTGGATTTACGGTAAGCATTGTCGGTTTTTCCAGCATACTGGTTTTGACCGGATGTGGCAAACAATATGATGTGCTTGACAAGATTGCCGATTCCACGACAGTAGGAGAAAGTATTTCCGATAAAGTGCAGGATGAACTGGATGTGGAATCATCAAACGCGGAATACATCATAAAGCGTCTGGCTGCGGCTGTCAACAAAACAGATGCGGACAGTACTTCTGAAGATGAAGGTACAGAAACAGGCAAAAGGCCAGAATACGACCCATTGAAATATGTGGATGTAAGCGGCTGCAATATTGCTGAAACAGCAAAAACGCAGGATATGGATATTTCCGAAAAGGATATCGATAATGCTGTAAAAGAAGAAATGATGAACCAGAATATCTTCAGTAAAAAAGAAAAATCGGAATCCGGTGATATTGTTACGATTGACTATACCGCAACAGAAGAAGAGCAAAAAAAGGCTTTTATTGATGTGAAAGATGAGGACCGAATCGTCGGAGATAATCTGTTCCCTGACGAAGTTGATGAAAAACTCGTTGGGGTTAAGGCTGGTGATGTGATTAATGTAAAGTATTCATTCCCGAAGGACTACAAGGACAAAAATTATAGAGGAAAGACTTTTGATTATCACATCACAATTAAAAAAGTGAAAGGAATGACGCTGACAGATGAAACAGCGGTAAGCCTGTCTAGCGGGGCGCAGACGACGATTAAGGAATACCGTGAGTACATAAAGTCACTTTTAAAGTATAAAAAAACGCAGGAATTAAGTGAAAACGGTGTAGACGCCCTGTGTAAAAACGCAAAAATCACAGGCTATCCGGATGATGTGCTCAGTTATGATATACAGCAGGCTTTTATCCGTGTATATCAGGAATCCGGGCTTTCAGATATTAACAGTGATGCTTTTAAGTCTTATGTAAAGAGCATAGGATACGACAGCATTGATGATTTCACAAAGAAGATGCAGAAATCAGTTACAGAGGCACTTGAAAAAGAAATGAAAGTCCTTGCCCTTGCAAAAACATATGGTCTTTGGCTGGATGATAAAACATTAAGCAAGGAAATTTTAAATCAGGTAACAGGCTATTCAAGTGCAGAAGGCTATTATGCTGATTACTCAAAATATCATGCACAATACGTTATGGCCAGAATCAATATAGCAAAGGAAATGCAGAAAAATGTCAAACAAACAAAACGTGCCGGCTAAAACGGCGCATTATCCAAGAAGAACAAACTTATTATTAAAAAGGACCAGCCTTTTGATTGACGAACTGGATGTAAGGAGAGAAGAGGAGGAGAAGTTTCAACTCACACCGTATGAGGCTGGACGGTATATGCAGCTGAAAGAGATTTTTAAATGCCAGCGCCCAGCCGAGCCGATTGAGAATGCACTTGAGGACGAAAGGGCCTTAAAAGAAATCCGGAAAGAATACCTGACAGCATCAAAGATAAAAAGAGAAAGGCAGGAGATTAAAGAAAATGCAGATAAAGATGGAGTGGGAGGATTGCTTTTGGCCACCGGGACGCCGGTCATTTTAGTAGGGGTTTCACTTATGGAAACATTTATGACTGCGGGAATCGGTATCATCGTAGCCGGTGCCGCGATGTACGTCCCGGCATTTATCAGAGAAGTAACAAAAAAGAGGAAGGCAAGAAAAGATTTAAAAGAAATTTCAAACTGTCTGGATTCGCTTTCCAATGAGATTGATGAGAAGACGATGAATGTGGACAAGATATGCTCACAATACGGACTTCCGATTAATTGCCTGGAAAGAGAAAAATACATGGTTCCACTACTGGAAGCAGCAAAAGAATATGAAATGTTAAACCAGAAAGAAACAGATTATGAACTGCTGGTCCAGATAAACGGAAGCCAGGATATCAGCCGAAAGATTTCAAAGAATCTGGAAACGATATTAGGCCTTCCGGTAAAAGACGAAAAGGAGTATAAAAAAACATTAAAAAAAATTGAAGACCAAATCAAAAATTAAATACAGAAAAGGAGACTTAAAAAAATGATTAACTCTATCAAACAGGCCCTGACAACACGAGACATCAGACGGAAACTGGAAATCATTGTCGGAATAATCTTTCTGACACGTGTGATTTCCATGATTCCGGTTCCCGGAGTGGACGCCTCTGTTTTTAAGCAGTGGATGGCGTCCAATTCCAACGATGCGCTCAATCTTTTCTCAGCATTCACAGGAGGGTCATTTGAAAACTTCTCCATGTTTGCTTTAGGCATCACCCCGCTTATTACAGCACAGATTGTCATCCAGCTGATGGCAGGCGTAATTCCGTCACTGGCAAAACTACAGAAAAAGGGTGAGCATGGACAGAAAGTCACAAAGTTCATCACTAACATCGTTGGTATCGTACTTGCAGCAATCCAGAGCCTTTGTATGGCAATCGGGTTCAATAAGAGCGGTATGATTACCGGAAACGCTGTCTTTTCTGCTATCGCTATCACAGTATTTATGACGGCAGGCACAGGAATCATGATGTATCTTGCGCACATCATTACAGAAAAAGCAATCGGAAACGGTGTATCTGTACTATTGATGGCGAACATCGTATCCAGGATGCCAGGCCAGTTCGCATCTATGGCGAAAAGCGTGGTTGACGGAAAGAGTAAAATGGTGGCTGTACTCTCTATCACCGGGTTTATCGCTTTACTGCTGCTGATGATTATCGTAATCATTTATATGACAGAAGGATATCATCCACTGCATGTACAGTATAGCCAGAAAATGAGCCAGTCCGGAGAGGATGCCGAAACAGGACAGATTCCGGTAAAGGTAGGAATTTCTGGCGTTATGCCAATCATCTTTGCTTCATCACTCATGGCTATCCCTCAGTTGATTGCAACGATTGCCGGGAAAGGATATGGCAGCGGATACAGCAAAATCTTCCTGAACATGATGACACAGAAGAACTGGTTTGATAACGACCATCCGATTTATGCGGTTGGCCTGCTGATTTATCTGGCACTGATTGTATTTTTCGCGTTCTTCTACCTGCCGGTGACATTTAATGCGGCAGAAATCTCTGACAATATCAGGAAGGCCGGAGGCTTCATTCCTGGAGTAAGAGCAGGAGAGGATACGGAGAACTACATCCAGAGTATTTCCCGCCGCCTTACTTCTATCGGCGTGGTGATGCTGATTTGCGTAACGGTAATCCCAATGGCTATTTGCGGTTCCCTCGGAATCACAACAACCATCAGCGGAACCTCACTAATCATCGTCATCGGTGTTGTGGCAGAAACGATGCAGCAGATTCAGCTTGAAATGGCAGGAAGGAATTATTGCGGAATCCTTTGCCAGGATACAGAGAAATAAAAAAAAGAAGGAGTTAAAAATGGAGATAAGAAAAGGAGAAAATATCGGTGAGCCAGGCGATATCGAATTTAAGAAAGAAGAACTTGACGAGTCTAAAAAAATGACTCCGGATATGAAATATATCAAATGGCCAGGCAACGTAACGGTTATGAAAGAGCTTATGTCAGTTGTGGTGGCATCCGCTGTACTGGCTATGCTGATTGCAGCAGGTGACCAGCTGGGAATGGCAATCGTCAACCTGGTGCTGAAATTTATCTGATATATACGGCGGCTGTATCTTGGACGATACAGCCGTTTTTTTGTATCCTCAACATTTTTGCATATTGAAACCGTAAAAGAGAAACAATATCTCAAATAAATCAAAGAAAGGAAAATGCAAAAATGGCGAGCATTAATTTATATGAAGAGCCAGTCTATTATTCGGAATTGGCAGATAAAGAAATCACAAAGGAAGGGGTGAAAGAAGACTGCAGCCGAATCCTGAATGTCTGCACATATAAAGTACAGAAATATATCAACAGCCACTACGGAAAAAGTTTCCTCAACGAAGATAGCCTGAAAGACATGGTCCAGAATACTGCTGTAAGTATTATGGGAAGCATCAGTGATTACATCCTCACAGACAAAGCAGTCCCGTTTTGGGCATATATCAATGTCTGCATCCGGTCAGCGGCGAAGGAAGCATACCGGAAAGAGACCGGAGCAATGGGCGCATCTGCGCATGTAATGCGCGAGGCATCAAAGACAGTCGAAAAGATGCATAGCGAGCATCTGTCAGAAGACGAAGTCGCGAAAAGCATGCATATGAAAAAAAGCACAGTACAGAGTTATGTACGGTTGAAGTGTCATACACTCAGTATGGATGAACCAGTTGCGCTAGCAGCAGTTGACAGTTTTGATGAAGGAGACACCCTTGCCGACAGGATTGGTGAAAAGAAGCAAGATATCTTAAGACGCGACAGTGTCGACGAGGTTTTGAAAGAAGAGCCGGGAGAGGTACATGAGATTGTTGAAAAAATGCTGGTCTCCATGAACGAAGAGGCCAGGTTCGTTATTGACAACTACCTGAAATATGCGCCGGAAGATAATTGGAGAGAATTGACCATGAAAGCATGCCGGCAAAAGAATATTTCCGAATCAAGGACAATGGACATCATCTACCGGTTCAGGAGAAGAGCAAAACATGAACTGAAGGACTGGGAGAAGAATGGCAGGATTGGCTCAGAGTAGAATTCAGGGCGGAATATCGCCTGCTAAATATAAATGATGCTGAAGATAAGATTACAAAGGTAAAAGAAAATAAAAGCAAAAATAAAACAGCCTGGCGAAGCCAGGCTGTTTGTTTAATATAAGCGTTTTGTACAGTCTTCGGCTTCGTTACCAGATTCGCTTCGCTCAATGACCGCGGTCTCCCGTCCGTCGATGATACAGTGAGTAAAACAATTAGTATGCTAAAAAAAATGTTCTAATTTTTTTTTGATTTGTCATATTAAAAAAGAAAGAAAAAAATGCCAGGAACGGTTTTTCATAGAGACAAAAAAAAGGCAGGAAATATAAAGAAAACAACGGGAGGATAAAAAATGAGAGAATACAAACCGTAGCGTATAGTTGACAAAGAAGAAAGGAGATTAAAATGATAAAGCTTAAAAAGATAAAAAATCTTAAGCAAGGAGGAAGAAAGATATGAAAAAACAATATTTTAACCCGCCAGACCGGAGAAAAAGAAAAAAAATAACAATAAAAACGGTTAAAGCAGGTATCATGTCAAGCGTGATGGCAGCAGTAACAGCTGCAACAACCGTGGCTGCGCCTATTTTAAGTTATGCTGCAGACCTGACAGAGGTAGACCCTTCAGCCCAGACGCAGACTATTACGAATGATGACGGCACTCAGACCATCCTGAATACAAGCGAGGGGAACGAGACTGCTGATAGTACGGAAGTTTCAAGTGAAGATGAAGCAGAAGAGACAAAGTTTTTGTTTCTGAGGCTGAAAACCACTAGCGGAAAAATCGTCATAGACGAAGGCGAGGATGAAGAACATACGGTCAGGCTCGTAAAACATAAATCCGAAGACGGAAAGACGGATGAAGAAAAGATTGATGTTTACGATAAGGATGACGTACTGGTCTCAAGTGAGGATGCCGCTAAAAATAATTATACATATGCTTACGAAGTAAAATCCGACAGCGTGGCTAATGTGAAAGCAGAGGCTGATGAAGGATATGTACTGAAAAAGTATGAGGTGAAGGCTGAAGATGCAAATAAAAAGGCTGACCTTAACGCTAATGATGTTTCAGACAGTTATGAGCAGGCAATTTTTATGGATGAAAACAAAACTGTAGACGTGGAGTTTGAGAAGTCCAGCGAAGGCGATACTGGTGTTACTGATGAGACAACGCAAACAGCAGATGAAGATGTCAGAGATGATTGTGCTGAAGATGCGGATGTAAATGATGACAAAGAGAAAGACGAGGATATCAGCGTTGATGATTCGGTACGCAAAGGGGCTGATGCAGAGACAGAAGATGTTGAATCCAAAGCGGATGCTGCGGGTGTGGATGATGACTTATCAGTTGTAGACCATGAAGAGGACAAGGCTGAAAGCGAGGCCGAAACAGCAGTAGATGAAAATGACACTGATGACGTTACTGAGGCTGGCGATGAAGAGTTGACTACAGACGCGGAAGCTGCGGATGACAGCGAGACAACGGATACAGGAGAGAGTGCGGATGAAACAGTGGAAGAACATTTTTTGGAAAAAGCAGACGGCGTGGATGAACTGAACGCTGATGAATTTGCTTCTGCAAGACTGATTGTTATGACTGATACTGAATCTGGAATCGTTGACAAAGAACATTTGATTGGCGCTTACGGCAGCATTTACCTGCTGCAGTATAAAGATGCTGCGCAGGCAATGAATGCTTATATGTATTACAAAGAGAATGCAGAGGCGGTGGAACCGGATGCAATCGTTGAAGCTGCTACTGAAAATGCTTCAGAAAATGCGTGCGACAGCATCCCGTCAGAAACAGAAAGTAACGCTATTGCAGCACTGAATACCGCCGAGGATTCTGTGGCAGCAAAGAGTGAAGATAATGTAATCGCACTGATTGACACAGGCGTGTCTGAGTCTGAAAATATCGTAGACAGAATTTCGCTGATTGATGATGACCTGGCCGGTAAAAACAGCCATGGTGATACCATGGTAAAAAATATCGTAAATCAGAACAATGAAGCAAAAATTTTGTCTATCAGGGCGCTTGGAGACAACGGCCAGGGTAGCATTTCTGATGTTATTGCTGCAATGGAATATGCTATAAAGCAAAATGTAGGTATCATTAATCTTTCAATATCAACAAGAAAAGACTCCATAAACAAAATATTAGAAACAGAAATCGATAAAGCCGTAGGAGATGGAATCACCGTTGTTGGTGCTGCAGGAAATAATGGCGATGATGCTTCCGGATACATGCCTGCATCTGTTGATTCTGCGTACATTATTGGCGCATGCAATAAAGAAGGCGTGAGGCTTACAACATCAAATTATGGAGATACTGTTGATTATAACGCGGTAGCCAATTCAACATCGGAGGCTGCGGCCATGTTCAGTGGTTATGCTTCTAAGTGTGGAATCAAAAATGTAAAAGCAGACAAAAAAGATTTTTTTGACGCATCTTACAGGAGTGATGAAGTATCGCAGGGTGACGGATTGAAAGTATATTACCTGTTTTACGATGCAAGTAAGCCAGATATTGATGAGCATACAAAAAATGTTGTAACAAATATCATTTTGAAGTATCCATATGAAAAGATGTCAGATGGAAGCCTTCATTGTTTAATAAATCCAGATGCTTCAAAATACAACTATAATCTTAACGGTGCTGACGGAACATCACTGGCGGTTGATGTAGACCGTGGAGCACATGGCGGACGGCAGCAGCCTATCACTGATGAATGTACATATGATGAGCAGACCGGCTATATCGACATCCCGGCAGAATATGCAGACAAAGATGTAACTGTCACTGTATGGCAAGACACGGAGTCAGCATTCTATAAAAACCTTATGCCAGATGAGATAAAACCTGAAGAAGACCAGACTGGAAAAGTTTCAGTGGCAACTTTTTCAAGCTATTTTCCAGATGGAACATATCCCGCATACTTTATAGCAAAAGGATGTAATATGGTATATCTGAAAGGAGATATCAGTAAATACACCGTAGGAAAGAGCTGGCAGGCCAGCGCAACAACACATAATGTTGGAAATGGTGGTGTTTCGTTTAACTGGGTATCTGGAATGGACGTATACCATAATGGCTTCGGGGCCGGACAGATTTTTAATATTCACGGTTGCAGCGATAGTATCTTTAATAACATTGGCGGAAAAGGTGCTGATGGACTCAACTGGCTGTTTGGTGGATGTGTCAGTGATGTGAGCAATAACTTTGACGGAGACCCTGTTGTAACGGATTTTTACATTGAGTGTATCAAAAATGATTCTGCAACAGCAAGAACCTTCTTCTTCCGTGCAAAATGTTCAGGACCAAGCGGACAGACCGCGCAGACAATGGTTGGCTTTTTCTGTGCATCTATTACGACTCCGCCCCCAACGACTTCAAAGTTTTCGGTTTATAAATGTATGAGCTTGTATGACCAGCTGGCAAAGAACACAAGCCGTGTAGGAGAGGTTGTTGATACAACGTTCACTATCTATACAAACAAGGACTGCGCTGCTTCACATATCGCTACGATGTCAAATGGCAAAAAGGCTGTCATTGGTAAGGGCGGAAACGTTCCACTGTCATACATGACAGATTCAAAGACCAAAAAAACCGTAAAATCAAAAGCGTACGCTACTGTTGTATTAAAACCAGGAACATATTACGTGAAGGAAACAGGCCGAATATCCGGTACGATTCAGAATACAAATGTGTATGGTCCGTGTAAGATAGCAGCGGGAAAGAGCTATAAACTCAGAGATTTTGTCAAAACGGCAGACAGAAGCAAAAAGAGCATGACGTCGACAGGATATGTTGTAAACTATCCGTTCAGGTTCAAAGGCGCGATACTTACCAAAAAGGCCGGGGACACGAAAAAGCCACTGGCAGGAGCGATATACAAAGTGCAGTACAGTGAGCAGGGTGGCACAGCTTTTAAAGCAAAGAGGACATGGTACTTGAAATCTGACAGCAATGGACAGGTTAAAGTAGATGGAAGCCATCTTGCTTCAGGGTATAAGAGCAGTGCACTGTTCTATGTGACGAATGCAGACAATACAAAAACCTATTTCCTGCCTGTATGCTCATTAAAGATAACAGAGGTCAAGGCGCCGGAAGGATATCAGGTTGTGAAGACTACTAAGACAATTAGTATCGTAACAAAGCCGAAAGACTCAAAACTGGACACATGGGTTGATTACAATGCGGTAACTTCTGAGAAGTATGAGCAGATAGACCCGCATATTGATGAAAGATGGAGACTTACGGTCTATGCTAAAAAAATCGACCAAAACGGAAATCCGCTGGCCGGGGCTATGTTTGGAATTTATAACACTAAGGAAAAAGCCGAAAAGGAAGACGATGCTTTAGCTCGTCTTACCACCGGCTCGGACGGGCTGACCCCGGATTATACGTATCCTGATTTAGACCAGTCTACAGAAAAAACATGTACACTATACTGTAAAGAACTAAAGGCTCCTGATGGATTTGCCCTTCCCGCAAACAACGAACCGTTGTCACTTACTTTCAGTCTTAGTGATTATAAAAAACTCACAAAGAAAGAGCAGGATTCCACCGGCGAGCGGAAACCGTTTGGTGGTAAAGGAGTGATAAATACCCCTGAAGGCTGGGCTTATTCGTTCAGGATAAAAAAAATAGATGAAAAAAATAAACCTTTAAAAGGGGCTGAATTTAGTATCTATAAGAGCCAGGATGATGCAGAGGCTGGCGAAAATGAGCTGGATTCATACGTAACTGACGAAGACGGTCTGACGCCTTTGGAAACAATGAGGCTCACGAACGATGTATCAGAGATAACGCTGTATTGTCGTGAGACAGCCGCTCCTGATGGATATATACTTAATGACGAAGTGTTTACCCTGACATGGAAAAAGGCGGATTACGATAAACTGTCTGATGCGGATAAGAAGAATGGAAAACTTCAGTGGTTTGGCTCAGAAAATGGAATTGTAAATGAACACGAATCCAATCCTTCGGGATGGAACCTGAGGGCACAAATTAAGAAAGTTGACGACGACAATAAACCTCTTGCTGATGCTGTGTTTGGAATATATACAAACGAGACATGCGACGAAGATTCACAGGTAGCAGAGCTCACGTCAGGTGAAGACGGCCTTACGGATGAATTTACATATGAAGCTGACGCAGCGAATGACTCAATCACGTTATACTGTAAAGAAACGGATGCTCCAGATGGATATGATATTGATGACAAAGTCTATAGTCAGACATGGACTCATGATGAATATAAAGCATTAAGTGCAGAGGAACAGGAAAATGGAAAACTTAAAATGTTTGGCCCGGTTGATGGTATCGTGAACCATCTTTCATGGCGTGTAAGGATGAACGTTAAAAAGATAAATAAGAAAAAAGAACCTTTGGCTGGAGCACAGTTTGAGGTTTATGGTGATAAAAATTGTAGTTCTTCAGAGTTCATTGGCACATTGACAACGGGACAGGATGGTATGAGCAATACTATCTCATTCGCTGTTGATTCAGCAACAACGTCTATCACGTTATGGTGCAAGGAGACAAAAGCCCCTAAGGGATATCTGATATCAAAAGAAATCGCATCGCTTACATTTGATAAATCAGAGTACAAGACACTTCTGGCACAGGGTAGCACAGAAGGGCCATTGAAGACATTTGCAGGCGAAGGATTCATAGATGATGAGATAACCCCACCGACTGTAAAGATACAGAAAAAGTCTACTGTGTCAAATGAAATATTGGAATTAAGCGGATATTCACTGAAAGGTGCTGAGTTTGAGATAACAGGAAATGGATTCACTGGAAGGCTGATAACAGCGGAGGATGGAACAACAGAAGAGCTGTCGCTTCCAACCACATCCGGGGAGTACCAGGTCACAGAGGTCAAGGCGCCGCTTGGTCATACATTAGACAGCAGAACGCAGACGATAAAAATCAATATGCCCCAAGACAACGGTAAGAAGGTTGCACTTGAGTTCACTGATGAGCCGATATTTGTTTCAGACGGATTCCAGATTACAAAAACCGATGAAAATAAGAATCCAATCAAGGGTGTAGTCTTCAAAGTTGAGTTCATGGACAATGACATAACAAAGAAAACATGGTATCTCGTTTCCGATGAAAAAGGACTCGTAAAAATGGATACGTCATACACCTCAAAAGAGGCTGGTTATAAGAGTGATGGTTTTTATAAACAAAATAATAAAGTAGTTATTCCTATTGGGGGAACGCTAAAAATTACGGAAGTAAAAGCACCTGCTGAATATACAATTGACAGTACACCTAAATATCTGACGACAGGTAAAGATGAAAAAATGAAACTGGATGTTATCAATACTTCAAAGCCATGCAAAATAAGTATCAGGAAATTTGATACAGATGGAAAAACACCTTTAAAAGGAGTTCAGTTTGAGCTGAAGTTCCTCCAGTCTGCTTCGGTACAGTCTGCTCCAAATAGACTTTTGAAAGTTGGTGAGAGCACAAAAGGAGAAACTGATGCAAATGGAAATCTTGTATTTGATAACCTTGACAGGGGACAATACCAGATAACAGAAACAAAAACGACTGAAGGACATACGCTTTTAAAAGACCCGATTACTGTTACCCTTCCAATCACAATGACGAAAGAGGAGGCTATCAAGAATAAGGCTGATACATCAAAGGCGACGTGGGATGCCTATACGAACAAGTGGCAGTTCTACGACTGTACTTTTGAAGTAACCAACTCAGCAACATTTAAGATGCCGATGACTGGAGGAACAGGAAATTGGAAGTATGGTATTATCGGCTTTGGCACACTTGCGGTTCTTGGAACTGGATTAATCCTGATGATGAATCCTCGGAAACAGAAGAAACGCAGGAAGTAACTGAAAATGGATAACCACAAAAAATATGAAGTGGTGAGGAAAAGAAATAAAAGATAAGAAGAGAAGCGCACGGAAACGTGCGCTTCTTGTATCTAAAAAAATAAACAAATGCTTGCTTTGTTGGAACAAGAATGTTATAATATAAGAAACACAGGGAGCCGTTGCAAACGGTCTATCTCCTAAACGATAATTTTAGTGTTATGTTTAGCCGTCGTCTAGTGCCAGTAGTCGGCGGCTTTTTGCTTTTGTTTCGTTTGTCAAGTTCTACTTGCCAGATAAATTTCCAGCATTCTAACACGAAAGTGAGACCACTTATCGCGACTACAAACTTATACATGTCGCATCCCCTCCTTGTAAAAAACTAGAGAAGGGGCATTTATCTGCACCTCCCCAGTAAACTATATTAACAGTTACGAGGAGATAAACCGCCTGCCGTTATTCTCGGCTCCCTATGCAACATAGTATATCAGGATAGAAATAAAAAATCAAGAAAACGCAAAGAAATGGTCAATTTTGAAGAGTTTTTAATATAAATTTACTTTTTTTATCACCGATGGGTAGAGAAATTTCCATCCGTGTCTGCTACACGCGAGCGTAGTTCGCGATGTCACAAATAATTCTCCCTACTTGTTTTTTTATATATATTTTACAAGAAATATATATGGTTTGCAAAAAAAATAACGCACCACCTCGCGGTGGTGCGTTTGTGCGATATAAACTAGTTAAGATGGATTTTCTATCCAATTGGCTTTTAGAGTTTTTGTTTCTGACATATGAATTTCCGTTGTTTGTTTCGTTTCATAGCCATCATCGTAAACAGTTGTCCACTTATCGAATCTGCTGCCGTCATTCTCTGGCTTTGAGATATTATCAATTGATAGCGTCATCCCCGCCGGAATCTGCATCGTATATTTTTCAACTCCACCTTTATCTGGGAATGTACCGCCGTTTGCGTCAACAGTCAACGTAAACTTCTGGTCCGGGTCTTTGGCGAAAATCTGCACCCAGTAAATGACTCCATCTTTTTTGTAGCAGCCTACTCCAATATGAGTAGCACCGCTGTCTGCCATAGTAACATAATGTCCAGGGCTATTTACGACGCCATTGACAAATTCTTTTGGAGTTCTAAAGCCTACAGCGATATTTTCCCCACGAATATTTCCAGCACCGGATTCATGATAAGCTGTGTTCGCATTCGTTCCATCTGGCCTGGTGTGGCTATATTTAACAAGTGCACATTCCTTCGCTCTTACCGCCGCTCCTTTATCAAGCGCTGCGTTCTCCTGCACCGGATTTTTCCCGGCTTTTTGTCTCTCAATGTTCGTCAATCGTATGACTTCCTTGATGAATTTCTCTGTATTGAGCGGGGTTTCTGTTGGCTTTGGTGTAGCGGTTGGCTTTGGCTTCTGTGTCGGCTTTGGTGTTGCCGTAGGCTTCGGTCTCTGTGTCGGCTTCGGCGTTGCTGTCGGTGCAACTGTCGGAGTGGCAGTAGGCGTTGCAGCCGGTTTCTCTGGGATGACAACCCGCAGTCCTGCTTTGTTGTAACTGCCGTAAGTCTTAAACGTCTTATTATATCCCCTTACCATATAGTAGTAAGTCCTTCCGGCTTTAACCGGGTACTTGCGGCTGGACTTGTGAACGTATTTCAGGGTCTTTGAACTGACGTTCGCAATCCTGGTCCACTTTGTGGTGTCAGCGGAGCGGTAATAAACCAGGTAGTTCGTAGCATTGATGGATTTTGTCCAAGTAACAGTAGTCTGCTTATAGTTGTTCGCTTTCACGCGGGTTTTTACAATAGACGGTACGGTCGGAATAGTGACGGTCTTACCTTTCTTGTCGTAAGAACTCCATTTCCTGCCGTACTTGTTGTATGCCCTGACGGTATAGGTATATTTTCTACCACCCTTGAGCGGATGCTTTCTGGAAGATTTGTGAGTGTACTTCAGATTTTTACTACTGATAGTTGCCAGCGTGGTCCATTTTCTCGTGCCGGCCTGTTTGTAATAAATACGGTATGAAGTGGCGTATTTGGACTTCTTCCAGGTAACGGTCGCCGAGTTCTTCGTGGCCGTTACTCTCGTAATCGCCGGTCTTGCGGGCGTCTTTTTGGAAGCGGCTTCGGCTGGACTCTGAATCATCATGGGCACGATTAATAAGATAGCCATAATGAGAGCCAGAAAGCTATAAAACAGCTTCCGTTTGTCTATTTTTCTTGTCATAAATACTTATCCCTCCTTGATGATTTTTTCTTTATTTACTTATATTTTACTATAGGAATTAGTGGTTTGCAAATGTTTTATGACATGTATAATATGCTGAAAAATAAGCCGCAAAAAAAATAAAAGGAAATTAAAAAGATGGTTGCTTCTGATTTTTATTTTTAAATAAAATTGCATTTTTGGTATAAATAAATATGTTATATTTTGCATAAGGAAAGTCATAACAGAAAGGGCGGCAAGCCCCTCCTTTACAGGAGGGCAGAAAATGCCCTCTAAGTTTTTACACAAGGAGGGTTTTAAAATGTCATATCAAGATTTCTTACAAACATTACAATTTATGCTTGATTTTTTAAAGACAATATATGATGTAAATAAAGACAAAGAAAGGTAGCCGCCCCTATCCCCATAGTTGGCGGCTATACGTCACAGATAAAGGGGTTTGCCGCTGTCGTGGCTTTCTCTTTTCTTTATTATAACATATTCTTTAAGAAGTTTCAAGATGTTACTATTTCGTAAAAGCCATCTAATAGCTTAATCTTCGAGTTGTCTTGCTATCCCATGTTCACCTTTCCGGCTTCTCAATATCAGGCATCAGTTCTTCTGCCATACGCAGTAAGTCTTGGTTTTTCTTAGTTTTGCGATGTTCCTTCATTTTTTCAGAACATAGTAAATTCGGGAATCTGGTGTCGTTAATATATATTTTGTTGTCTTTGAGCTGGACAAAACCAACAGGATTGTCTTGGCTCTCCAGTTTGTTACTTACAAGAGTAAGGGTCACGCTTTCCTGAATTTCGTCGTCAATGATTTCACTTATTATGATAAATATGGAGAATTACCGCCAGCTATGTTACTTCTTTCTTGTTTTTTTTATTTTTTTTATTTGTCATATTGGTAATAAATAAAAAACTGCCAAGTGGCAAAGGAGATAACGAATATGAGAGTAAAAGAAAACGCAAAAAAAACTATGTTTACTATTATGCTTTTGACTATAGTATTTTTTATGACTGTCCCAGTGCATGCTGCGAATAGGTATATTGCAAGCATTTCTAGAACACCGATTTCTGTATATACCGGAAACTCTACCACAATAAAACTAAAGAACCCGGCAAAGGGAGAGCGGGTGACATGGACCTCAATAAATAGTAGAATTGCGACAGTTTCCAAAGCAGGAAAAGTAACAGGAAAAAAAGCAGGGACTACAAAAATCAAAGCTAAAAGCAAAAGCCGGTCCTATACTTATACCGTAAATGTAAAAAGTAAGCCAAAAATTAATTACACATCAAAAAAAGTGGAAGTTGGGGATTCCTTCAAACTGAAACTTCTGAATACGGCAGGTGGACGGAACTGGGTGAGTAGTAACAAAAAGATTGCAACAGTAAGTTCGTCAGGGAATGTTACTGGTTGTAACGTAGGAGTCGTAAAAATATCTACAAAATATAAAGGTATTACATATGCTTGTAAAGTGACCGTAAAAAAGAGCTCAAAAAGTCTCGTAAGAAAGGCTGCGCCGATGGCGAATGAATGTGTACTAAAGGCATTTGAAGACTTGGATTTTAAGTTAATATATGATGGCTCAGTTTCTTATGCGGGATATTTTTCAGCTTTAAATCAAAGTATTACGCTTCAGGGTGTAGACGATACTGTATACCATGAATTAGGGCATTTCCTCGCATGGATAGCCGGAAATGTAGATAAAAGAAGTGAATTCGCAACAATTTATAAGTCTGAAAAAGAAAAATATACAGGAGTAAGAAAAGCATATGTAACACAAAATGCTTCAGAATATTTTGCGGAGTCTTACAGGGATTATATTTTGAGTGGGTCAAACCTGAAAAAGAGCAGGCCTAAAACATATGCATATGTAAGAAATGCAGTTCAGACCATCCAAAATTCACCAGACAGAATTACAAAGATTAAAAATGTATATAAGGTGATATGGAAAAAAAATGGTTAATGACTCACGACTGAAGTGCAAGCTTATAAAAGCGAGCAATCAATTTTGGAAATGGATTAGTATCATGTTGAAAAAGTTCCATTTAAGTCTGGCCGGAATTTTCCGGCCATTTTTCGTGCAAAAAAATAAAAATATTCAGCATATTAACGAAGGGCGAAAATCCCCGGCCAAGCAATTGTCCGCGGGTAATAACTATTCTTTAACTTCGTGCGTGGGTTCGAATCCCCGCCCGAAATACGCGTCGCTAAGCCCTCCGGCCTCGCTTGCCGCACTTCGTGCTGGTTATATTTATTCTGGTAACGAAGGCGTAAGCCTGAGTTATCACGAGCCGGAACGGCGAGTTATCATTTTTAATCTGGTAACGAGTCCTGTAAAGCAGGCGAGTTATCAAATGCATAAGCGGGAAGATACTTAAAACGGGCCGAAAACGATGACAAAAAAAACAATCAATAATAAGGAGGAATTAAATAATGAAAAATATAATGAGAAACAAAGAAGTAAAATTATTTGCAGTTATATTTGCTGTATTTATAGCGTCAATGATGCTGTTTGCAACAACAACACATGCTGCAACAATAACAACAAAAAATATGCCTTCAACAAGCGTTTTTGTCAGAAGTTCAAAGACATTGACAAAGCCAAGCGTGAGCGGATTCAAATGGAAGGCAGTAAATAATACATATTATACTCTGACTACTGCCGGAAAACTCACAGGAAAGAAGGCAGGAACCGCAAGTTTTTCAGTCACATGCAAAAATGTAAAATATGTATATAGAGTAACTGTAAGAAATAAGCCAAAATTGAATTACACAAGTAAGACAGCCGTAGTTGGCGACAAAGTGAACTTAAGCGTAAGAGGCGGCACAAATGTAACATGGAAGATTGGAAACGAGAAAATTGTGTGCAAAAATATAACAGACGGTTCTACATTTAAAGGGTCAGCGTTCAATGTTGGAACAACAACTGTGACCGCGAAAACAGCTGGACTCACATTGACTTGTAAAGTAACGGTAAAACCATATAACGGCAGCCTTGTAAAGAAAATGGCTCCAATGGCAGATACGAGGTTAACGTCAGCGTTTGATACGCTTGGGTTCAAGATTAAATACGAAACGTCTCTTCCGGACGGAAGCCTCGGCGGTTGTTTTAATGCTGGAGATGGAACTATTACGCTAACAAGAATGCACATCAATGACGACTTAGATGATACAATATATCACGAGCTTGGGCACTTCCTTTCATTTATTGCTGGACACGTAGATAATAGTGCTGAGTATAAGGCTATATATAATAGCGAAAAAGCACGGTACAGGAAAGCATTTATGGATAGCAGATATGCAGTATCCAGCTCAGCAGAATATTTTGCTGAAAGCTATATGGAATATGTGCTTGAACCAGGTAAATTAAAATCAGCAGTGCCAAAGACATATGCAGCAATCCAGAGCTCACTGAAAAAAATAACACCAGAACGACTTGAAAAACTAAAACAAATCTATGGACCGTTCTGGAAATAAAGATACAATTGCCGCTGAAGCTGATAGATAGAAAGCCGCGGCCAATCTTTTTGTCATCTTATATTTCGCGCTCAATGTCCAACGCTTATGCTACTAGACAAATTCAAAAAATATGAGAATAGCACGACTTTGCTATTCTATGCCTGGCCTAGACATCGTCTTGTTGTCCAGGCCACCCAAACCGGCAGAAATGCCGGTTTCTTTGTTTCAGCCGTTAAATTTTTCAGCATATTAAAAAGGTAAAAAAATTATTAAAAACAAGAAGGGAGAATTTTTTATGAAACTTAAAGAAATCAAACCAAATGGAATCGGGACTGTTGAATGTGTGATTGTTACCATCGAAGAAAAGACAAACCGAAATAACGGTACATTTCTGAACATCGGAGTCAGCGACGGTGAATCTCAGGTCATTGCCAAAAAATGGAATGAAAAAGTAGAGACATTTATGTTTAAGCCAGGACAGGCCGTTTTGATTGAAGTAAAGATGGAAGAATATAAAGGTGAGCCGAGCTATATCATCCGTGAAATTACGGAATCTTCGGCAGACCCGTCCTTATTCATTTGCGGTGCACCGCTGAAGTCTGAATATATGTATAACTTCTTATACAAGACAGCCGGAAGATGCGGCGTGTACGCCTCAACGGTTAGAAGAATCCTTGCGGAGAATAAGGATAAGCTTATGATTTGGGGTGCCGGCAGGTCTATCCATCATAATATCCGTGGAGGTCTTTTGTATCATACATACCGTATGACCAAAATGGCAGCATATACAACTTCTGTATATAACAAGGAGCCTTCAATGTTGAAGGATTGCCGTGACATCAACACAGAACTGTTAGTAGCCGGAACTATCCTTCATGACATTGGAAAGCTTTGTGAGCTGGATACAAATGAGTTTGGTGCCTCAGAATATACAGTTAAAGGCACATTGATGGGACATGCTTTTATTGGTGCTGAACTGGCAGGCAGAGTAGCAAGAGAGGAGGGCCTGGATGAAGAGGATATCATGCTCTTACAGCACTTGATTCTTTCTCATCATGGCAAACATGAGTATGAAGCAGTAACGGTTCCGGCAATTCCGGAAGCATTGGTACTTCATCACATTGACATGATTGATTCTTATATGTATCAGTTTGAGACACAGGCGGAAGGACTGAAACCCGGCGAAATGTCAGGCAAGGTATTCGGGCTTGACCAGAGGGTATACAGACCGACTTGGAGAGTGCCTCAGAAGAAAGAGGAAGGCGAAGAAAAAAAATAAGTTTTATGGAGATTGCCCGCAGCAGATGCTGCGGGTTTTTGCTTGCTTGGAATTGTATTTGTCGTCGTATTTGCATTGCATCTATCGTTGAGGAACGTGGAGAGTTGAGACCAGGCACGCCGGAATAGTCCGGGGGGGGCGTCGGTTCGAAGGTTGCTAGACGGGTACGGGAAGCCGATTTACCAGCCCTTGTGATGTACTGCACTCAGCCTTACGGCTTCGCTTGTCAGCCTCTACGAGGCTTGGTGCACGCGAGCATAACTCGTGCGTACCAAGATAAAAGAGCAGGAAATCTTTCCTGCTCTTTTTGTCTTGCGTTAACGATATTTTTTTAATTTGACTCTTTTTTGGAATCGATTTCGGATTTAAGGGCTTTTATATAGTTATTATCCCAACCCATTTTATCTGCGATTTCCTCTGGAGAAAATCTTTCAAGCATAACTGACACGAAATTGATTCTATCTTCATGCTGTGCTTCTTCCCATTTTGTATACATTTCATGCACCCCTTTCGGACTAGATTTGTAGTATCTTAATGCCTCGGCAAGAACAGGATTTTTAATATCGTCAGGATTTGAGTTAGTCCAGTCTCTGATAAACTGTCCAAGTTCTGAGTCATTGGTTGCGGCGGCAAGATTTACGATGATTTCTTCTTCGCCGGAATTGATGACATTTCCAGACATTAAGTCTACTTTTTTAATATGCTGAATCATCGGGTCGTTGGAATTAAAATCTTTTTCGGTTAAGACTATTATACAACGATTTGGCAATTCTGAAAAGTCCTGACCGCTTTTTAAGATACTGGCGTCAAGCATTGCACCATAGTATCGGTCTCTGTGGTAGATTCCATTTTGCTTGTAGCATTGTGGCTCAATTCCGTATATGGTATTCTCTTCAGGGCAAAAGCCTTTAAAATCTCCGATGACATTGCGTCCACGGTTCCAATTCTTGAGAGAATATTGGGTTTCAGATGTGCTTAACTTAATATCTGAAGATTTTGTTTTGTCTTTATCTGTTGCGTTTCTCACAACATTGATAATTACCTCTGCGATTTTCTTATCCTGTAATACCATGCTAGATATTGCGTCCGTATTCAAAGAGGCCTTCGCTAATTTTTCTTGAAATTTTTGAGGATACTTTCCTCCTTTCTCATAAGCTAAATTATTTTGCATATTATTATCATCTCCATTAAATTAGTTATTTGTAGAAAACTAAAGGAGAGGAATATTAAACAAATAAAACGCAAGACAAATATGTTTGGTTTCCTCTTCTTGGTTTTCTACATATATAAAAAATGATGAATTAAAAAATTTATTAAAACTACGACAGGAGGAAAAATATGTATAAAGGAAAAGAAAATTACGAGACCGCAAAACACCTGATGGCAGGAGAAGAGTGTATTGTAACCGGATATGGACAGTCTATGACGCCAATTTTGAAATCCGGGCAGGCAGTGAGATGTGTTCCGGTGACAGAAGAAACAATATTAAAGAAGAACGATATTGTACTATGTAAAGTTGCAGGACATTTTTATCTGCATAAGATTTCTGCAATCAAGGGTGGAAGAACATTTCAGATTTCTAACAATCATGGTCATGTAAATGGATGGATTGGAAAGAAGTGTATATATGGTTTGGTAGTAGAAAAGTTTTGAGGTATGACGGAGCGAGGGCTCTGTTTTTTATTGCATATTTTTTTTGTCATAATATAATTGAATAACTTAAAGTTTGACTAAGAGAGGAAACTGATTGCTGGAGTTTTCTCTCTTTATTCCCCTAAGCGCAAAAATGGGGGCGCTATTAAATAGATTTACTTTCTTTGTACTCGTCATATGTTTTGCCGCATATGACGATAGAGATAAATTTCCTCCTAAGCAAAGACATCACGTTTGTGTGATGTCTTTTTTTGTGGCAAAAAAAATCCGCAAAATTTGACATTTTTGTTGGCTGTGATATATTACAAAAAAAGGAGGCAAAGAGTATGAGTAAGATAGTAGATTCTCACAATGCGAATGTTTGCTGCCAGAAATTGTATTCAGTGTGGTCCTCAGAAAAAATCGCGACACCGATACGAAAAGAAATGAAAAACAGCCATTTGACGATTCGTGCTTTGCAGTTGAAGATTGCAAGGAATATAGATAGACAGGGAATACCTAAGGATTCAAAGATAGTTCCGTTTGCAGGGAAAAATGAAACAGAGATAATAAAGGCCATGCAGCAGTCATACGCTGACCGGGACTTGATTTTGCAAGTAAGAAGAAAGAAAACTAGTAAAGAAGATATAAAAAAACTGCGTTCAGGGTTGGAGAATCTACAGATGAATGCAGACTGTGACCGTGATTTGTATTTGACTTCTTATAATGCTGGATATATGCTAAAAACATTGGAAAAAAAATTATACGAAAAAGAAGAAGAAATGGAAGAGGAGCCGTTTGGCTTGTAGGAAATGCAGCGCAGAAATGCGCTGCATTTTTGTCCGTGAAGAATCTGGCATACTGTAAATGAAAAATATAAAAAAAGAAAGGAATAAATATGGAAATTAAATGTACAAAAAAGTGCGAAAAAGACTATCCGAAAAGGCTTCTGAAAATGGAAGATGCACCGGATAAGTTGTATTATCTTGGAGATATTTTGTTGCTGGACAAAAATATCGTTGCGCTGATTGGAAAACGTGACGTGTCGGAAAAAGTAATAAAAACGACGAAAAGATGTGGTGAGATTCTGGCTGAGTGTGGCACAGTAGTTCTGAATGGGCTTGCGATTGGATGCGATACAGCGGGCTTGGAAGGCGCATTAACAGCAGGCGGGAAATGTATTGCTGTCATGCCGTGTGGTTTGGACTATGTATATCCAAAATGCAACGAAGCATTGTTAAAAAAGATTTTACAAAATGGCGGATGCATTGTCAGCGAATACGAAGCGGGCACGAGACCGGAAAGATGGCGATTCGTGGCACGCGACAGAATCCAGGCAATGCTGTCTGATGAGATTGTTGTGGTGGAATGCGAAGAAAAGAGCGGGACTATGCACACCGTGAAAGCGGGTATGGAATATGAAAAATCGTTGGCTTGCATTGTTCGTGCGAAGGAGCCAGTACTGCCGTCAGGGAACATATGGATGTTAAAAAACGGAGCAGCAGGCCTGAAAGGCGAAAATGCGTTAAGGAAATTTGTAAACGGTGCGACTGAAATGATGTAAAAAAAATAGAATGTTCTGTCGTTTTTTTTAAAACAGAAAATCCTGCATATTGTAAAAGTAAAGAAGGCAACCGAAGAGAGAACTTCCGGGACCTTCTTTTTTTTGGCCTAAAACGAGAACAAAGAGGAGACTATGTTGGAGTTTCATTTTTAGAAGTTTCAGGCATATTAAAAATGCAACATAAAAAAAGAAAGGAGATGTTTTGTATGATGAATAATGAAAATTGCTCAGATATCTCTTTAAGATATCACGATATTACAACCGAAGATATGAAAAACGGTGATGGGCTTAGAACGGTCCTTTGGTTGGCTGGCTGTGAGCATCATTGTCCGGAATGCCAGAATCCGATAACATGGGACCGGTTTGGAGGTATTCCATTTGATAAGGCTGCAGAAGACGAATTAATGGAATCACTGAAACCGGATTATGTTTCGGGAATCACTTTCAGTGGAGGCGACCCGTTGGCGACTTACAATCGTCCAGGTGTAGCAAAACTTATTGCCAAGATTAAAAATTCAAAAGAACTGGCACAAAAATCCATTTGGATTTATACAGGCTACACATGGGAACAGCTGCTGCACCAGTTAAAAACAGGGCAAGACCATGACCTGATGTTTATTATTCTGAAAGCGGATGTCATTGTGGAAGGGCGGTATGAAAAAGATAAGCGCGATGTTACGTTAAAATGGCGCGGAAGCGCAAATCAGCGTGTAATTGACGTACAGAAATCTTTTCATTCAGGGAAAGTTATTCTGCATTGCAATTGATGTTGGTTGAAGGTGAGGAAAAATGACATTAACGAAGAACGGAAAATCCCCGGCCGACAAAAAGTCGTCCGCGGGTCAAATGCTCCGGTTTTAACTTCGCATGTGGGGCTGAATCCCCGTTCGAAACACGCTTCGCTCAGCCTTTCGGCTTCGCTTGCCGCACTTCGTGCACTGTACTCAGCCTTACGGCTTCGTTGGTCAGCAGCAAAAGCTGCTTGGTAACGAGCGCAAAGCGCGAGTTATCAAGAGAGAGGGTAGTCCTCGTTAAAAAGTCTTTGGGTGATATGCAACAGAAAGAATTTAACCAAATGCTTGAAAAGAACGGACATCAGCGGATAAAAGAAGCAGAAGATACTATATTTTGCAAAGTATTTTTTGAAAAAATGCCTGATGACTGTTCAAATAATGAAAATAGTGATACTTAAGGAGGTAAAAATTATGAGTAAAAAAATTATCAGCCAGAAAGATGCAAAAGAAATTGCACGTAAAAACAATCTGGCAAACGTAATCATCGTAAAAAAGGACGGAACCCGTGAACCATTTGACGGGAACAAAATCATCATTGCGGTTGGCAAGAGTGCATCCCGTATCCTTGTGAAGTTCACAAAAGAAGAAGAGCAGGCAATCGTTGACCATGTTGAAAGCGAAATCAAAAAAAGAGGACTTAAAGAAGTTCCGATTGCTATGATGCACAGCATGGTGGAAGCAGCGCTTGTGTCTATTAATGAAGAGGTTGCAAAAAGCTACCGCGATTACCGTAACTACAAACAGTCATTTGTCCATATGATGGATGATGTATACACAAAGAGTCAGTCAATCAGATATATTGGCGACAAGGAAAACGCCAATACTGACAGCGCACTGGTGGCAACAAAGCGAAGCCTTATCTTCAACGAACTGAATAAGAATCTTTACAGAAAGTTCTTTATGAATCGTGAAGAATTACAGGCTTGCAAGCAGGGCTATATTTATGTGCATGACCAGAGTGCAAGACTTGATACTATCAACTGTTGCCTTTGCAATGTCGGAGCCGTTATGAAAGGCGGATTCGAAATGGGCAACGTTTGGTATAACGAGCCAAAGACTCTTGACACAGCGTTTGATGTTATGGGGGATGTAATTTTATCAACTGCCGCACAGCAGTACGGAGGTTTTACTGTGCCAGAAGTAGATAAAATTATGGGGCCTTATGCCGAAAAGTCCTTTGAAAAATATAAGAAAGAATATCTTGATTTAATGTCAGATGTTCTGAATCCGGCATTCGCAGAATCTCTGATTGATAAAGCAGAGGCATATGCAATGGAAAAAGTACAGCGTGAAATGGAGCAGGGATATCAGGGAATTGAATATAAACTGAACACAGTTGGCTCTTCCCGAGGCGATTATCCATTTATTACATTTTCATTTGGACTTGGAACAGGAAAATTTGAAAAAATGTGTGCAAAAACAATTTTAAATGTACACAGAGAAGGACAGGGTAAGAAAGGTTTTAAACGTCCTGTATTATTCCCGAAGCTTGTGTTCTTATATGATAAGAATATTCACGGTGAAGGAAAAGAATGTAATGATGTTTTTGAAGCAGGTATCCAGTGTTCTGCATCTACGATGTATCCGGATTGGCTCTCAATGAGTGGAGAAGGATATATTTCTACAATGTATCAGAAATATGGAACTGCGATTAGTCCTATGGGTAAGTGCATATTAGCCCATGTAAAACGGTATTCAACCGCTTGCTTAGCGGGTGTGGCGTAACAAATACGCTGCTAACAGATAGGTCTGTGGGAGGAGAGGTCCGATTGGACCACAGATGAAGCTGTGCTCTTAAAAATAAGAGTTAATCGACTATCGGTGATGAGTGTAACCGAGTAGAAATGGGATAAGCTCCATTTCCAAAGATGCCGCCTGATGACGAGGAAGAGGACGCCTCCGAGGGAAAAGCTAGTCAGTATGTATGGTGACATGCAGTAAATACGTGTCGTGCATTTTTAAGTCCGTGGTATGAACGCGGAGGAATGGAACCAGCAGACGAGAATGACAAGCCAATCTTTGTTGGTCGTTGCAATCTTGGTGTTGTTTCTTTGCATCTGCCGATGATTCTTGCAAAAGCAAGACGTGAAAGCAGAGACTTCTATGATGTTCTGGATTATTACCTTGAAATGATTCGTGGACTTCATAAAAGAACATATGATTATCTTGGAGAACTGAGAGCATCAGTCAATCCAATTATGTTCTGCGAAGGTGGACTTTATGGTGGTCACCTGAAACCAAATGAAAAAATCCGAAAACTCCTTCCGCCGATGACAATGTCTTATGGCATTACGGCGCTGAATGAGCTGCAGGAATTATATAACGGAAAGAGCCTGGTTGAAGACAATCAGTTTACGCTGGAAGTTATGAAACATATTAACGAAAAATTAGCGGAGTATAAGAAGGAAGACCACATTCTTTACGCCGTATATGGAACCCCTGGGAGTTCTGCGGGGGCACATGCAGTGATGCATGTTGAAAAAATTGCCTAACCTGTTTGAGGGAACAGGGTGTACGGTTTGCGATTCAGCAGTTGGAGGAAATGCCAATAAAAAACCGTGCTAACAGGGAATTCGCCAAGAATCCTGTGCTAAATATCGCTGGTTTTGCCAGCGGTTAAATGTGAACAGACTGTCGAAATCCTAGAAGGAAAGTAGAGTAGCGAAAAGCGAAAGAGCAAAACCATTTGTGAAAAATGGACAAAGTATAGTCGATAAAAAGAAATATTTTTCTTTGATGGCAGAAAATCTCTGTGGTCTTCAGGTGAAACAGTTCCGCAAGGAATATGGAATTATCAAAAATGTATCTGACCGTGACTATGTAAGTAACAGCTTCCATTGTCATGTGACAGAGGACATTACGCCGATTGCAAAACAGAATCGTGAATATGATTTCTGGGAATTATTTAATGGTGGAAAAATTCAGTATGTTAGATATTCGATTGATTACAATATTGATGCAATCAGAACACTTGTCTTAAGAGCCATGGAAATGGGATATTACGAAGGTGTAAACCTGGCATTGTCTTATTGTGATGACTGTGGATATCAGGCAGCAGACATTGGGGACGAATGTCCGATTTGCGGTTCAAAGAATCTCACCAAAATTGACCGAATGAATGGATATTTAGCTTATTCACGGAGACATGGTGAGTCCAGAATGAATAACGCAAAAATGGCTGAAATAGCTGATAGGAAGTCTATGTGAAAATTTTAACAAAATATCAATTTGTGATGCTAACGAAGGCGTAAGCCTGGGTTATAAAAAATCATACATGCCGCTCGGAGAAATCCGGGCGGTTTTTTGCCTGTCGAATATGTCTCTGCTTTTGAGGCCGACATGAATGTCGGCCTCAAAATTGCTGTCAGCTAGAGAAACCTGGCAAGCTTTTATTTTTTTTGTTATTTTTTCAGCATATTAAATATATGAAAGAACAAAATTTAAAAAAATACAACAAAAAAAATACAGAACTACAGCTTCCCAAAACGGCGCTACCAATCGTTGGAGCAATAGAACATTGGATTGATATTGATGGCTCGGTCTATGCAATAGACCGCAGAAACAACCGAAAGCTGAGACTAATAAAGAAATCTCAGTCTGAGGTTAACGGATACAAATACTGCGGAATTAAATACAAAAACGGAAAAATAATTTCAAAAAGAGTCCACAGGTTGGTGGCTGAAGCGTTTATTCCGAATCCGAATGGATATCGTGTTGTTGGTCATAAAAATAATATCAAAAATGATAATCGTGTTGAGAATCTGTATTGGACAACAACAAAAGAAAATACACAAAAAGCATTTGACGATGGACTTGCTGTAAATGATAAAGGAGGAAAAGACAGCCAGTCTAAACCGGTCATCATGTATGACACATACACCAATCATGAACTTGGAAGATACGGCAGTTGCAAAGAGGCAGAGAGGGAAACAGGATTAAGCCTTACGACAATCTGCCGGCAGGCAAAGTATCACAGACCGACGAGAAAACCGTATTATTTTCGGTATGAAGATGATGAGGATACCTGTCAGGATTTAATTGGAATGTTCGATTTTGATTCGGATAAGTTAATCAAAACTTTTCTGAATTCTGGCGACGTAGCAAGGAGTACCGAGATAAGTGAGAGAACAATTTGCCAGCAGGTTAAGAATGGAGTGAAGCCTGAAAGGAAGAGGAGCGAGGTGTATTTTTTAAGCGTAAAGAGCAAGAAGAAAAAATAAAAATTAAATTTTTCTTCATATTGTAAGAAAGCAGTGCGTCTCCACCATTAAGCGAGAACCGAAAAAAGCGGCGCGTCCCTGTCAGCTGTGAAGCGAAACGGGAACCGAAAAAAGCGGTGCTCCTCTACCGAAAAATGAAGCCGAAAAAATAACGGAGAGATGCCGGCAGAAATGCAAAGTAAGAGTGAACGGGGCGACTCATTCTTCCTATTGGGGAGCGTAATAAGTACCATACAAAATCCAGATTCAGTCATACTCTGGGCGTTGCTCGAAATAAGAAGCCAGTGGGAAAACCTGCTGGCTTCTGTTTTTTTTCGTATGGAAAATATAGCATATTAAACTTGTAAACAATAAAAAATAAAATAAGAAACAAGAAAGGAGCAAAAAATATGTTTGAATTAAAAGGAAAATACAACACCGCAAAGGTTTTCACTGACAATGTTGACAATGAGACCATCAGCCAGGTAATAGAATTGCTGAACCAGGATTACATCAAAAACGCGAAAATCAGAATCATGCCTGACTGCCATGCAGGCGCCGGATGTGTTATCGGTACGACAATGACAATTTCTGATAAGGTATGCCCGAATCTGGTTGGTGTAGATATTGGCTGCGGTATGCTGGCTGTCAGGATTGCAGAAAAGGATGTTGACCTTCCAAAGCTGGATGATGTAATTAATACATATGTTCCGGCCGGGTTTAATGTAAACGATGAGCCACTTGGTAATTTCAGCCATTTGAGCGATTTGGTCGCTCCGGCTGATATATCGCTGGCTTATTGCAGCATTGGAAGCCTTGGAGGCGGCAATCATTTTATCGAACTTGATAAAGATGATGATGGAAACTTGTGGCTTGTAATCCATACTGGTTCCAGACATCTCGGGCTGGAAGTTGCGAAACACTACCAAGAGCTCGCATACAAACAGCTGAAGGATTTAGATGTTGGCGACAAAATCAAGGCTGTAATTGCAGACCTGAAAGCAAAAGGAAGGGAAAAAGAAATTGAAAAAACAATCAAAGCGTTAAAGATGCAGGAGCCGCATATTCCGAAATCCTTATGCTATGTTTCCGGCCAGGCGTTCAAAGACTACATTCATGATATGGAAATTGTCCAGAAGCATGCAGAATTAAACAGAAAATATATTGCCGATACGGTCATTGAAAAAATGGGCTGGCATGTTTGCGAGGAGTTTCAGACAATACACAATTACATTGATACAAAAAACCTGATTCTCCGCAAAGGCTCTGTGTCTGCACGAGATGGCGAAAAATTGATAATCCCGATAAATATGCGTGACGGGTCTTTGATTTGTGTTGGAAAAGACAATCCTGATTGGAATTATTCTGCGCCGCATGGTGCCGGAAGAATTTTGTCAAGAAGCGAAGCAAAAGATGCTGTCGGGATTGATGAGTTTCGTGAGTCCATGAAGGGGATATATTCTTCTTCTGTAATGGAGTCTACAATTGACGAGTCGCCGATGGCGTATAAGCCGATGGAGGAAATTATGGGAAATATCAAAGATACTGTTGATATTGTGAAAGTAATTAAACCGGTATACAATTTTAAAGCACATTAAGATACGCCGCCTGGAGGTCCAGGCGGTTTTTTGTCTAGTAATGCAGGATGCGTTTTCTTTTTTTAAAATCCGGCATATTGAGAAAAGAAGAAAACAAAAAAAGGAGACGTAAAAAATGATAAAACGAGTACGGCTGGATTACAAACCGGTAGCAAAGAGGACAAGCGAAGAGGTGGCATTTGTGGTGTCAACTGAACATGTGGCAGCGGTAAATAGAAGCATAGAAAAGAAATTGAAAAAAAATAAGAGAGAACGAAGAGAGAGCGAAAAAGAGGCGGAAAAATATATTGTAAGATGAGTTGGTGCCTGTGCTTGTAGGCGTTTTTTTTTGCCTCCAAAAATCCCGCATATTAACTATACAACAAAAACAAGAAAAGGAGCAAAAACAATGATTGAAAATCCAAAAATCGGCCAAAAAGTTTGGTTTGTAGAACACTGGAGCCAGTGCATCCACAGTGCAAAAATTACGGCACTTGGCGAAACAGAAGTTTCTGTACGAGACCCGAAGAAATATCCATATGCAGATATTGAATGGGATGATGGTGGAAACAGCGGCTGTCTTCTGAAAAATTTGTATGCTTCGCGTGAAGAACTTCAAAAAGAATTAAAAAAAGAAGAAGAAGGGAAAATTGCCGAAATCAAGGCTAAAATCAAGGATACGGGTGACCTGGTGGCATTCATGTATGACCACTGCGTGGCCTGTGCAGAAGAGTATACTGATTGGACGGCGAGAAGAGCAGTGAAAGAGATTGCGAAGGAGATGCTTGGGTTGGAGTTGTAAGAAAAAAAGAAAAAGAGATGGAAACCGGCGAAGTCGGTTTCCTTTTTTTTGTTGCATGGAAGGGGGGAGAGGTAGAAAGAACAAGGATGAGAACGGGAATGTGTTGCCGAAGTGGAGGTTGTGGGCTGGCGGGAGACTGTGGGGCTGGTACAAAAAGACATGCGGCGGGATGTGTTGGCCGGCTGGAGCCGGAAAGGAGCTTACTGGTTGCTGCAGAATGTTTGATGTGACTGTATTGCCGGCAGGGCTGGCTGAAAGGCAAAACGTAGTTTTTCGGTGCAGTCCAGGCTGCAAGCCTGGCGGGGGTGTATGCGGGGCGCGAAGCCCTGCATAAATGTTTGCTCGCTGCCCGCTGCGTTTTGCTGCTGGCGAAATCCGGCATACTGTATGTATAAAAGCAAAAAAAAGAAAGGAAAAAACTTATGAAAATAATACAGCAAGACAAAAAAGTAATCGCGTGCATCGGCAAAGACGATACAAACGAGCGGAAAATCATAGAAATGATAGAAAACGTTCAAGATGATGGCATTACAGATTTTGAGGTTGATGTTGAGAACCCAAGGCTTTATTCAAAAGGCGGGCTTTTGTATGGCAAAAAGAAGATGATGCTTAATGGAAAAGCAAGGCTTACGTTGATTGCCGTGCCGCCAGACAAGAAGGGAACTGTAGAAATTGCTCCCGGTACAGAAATGATTGCTAGCGATGCGTTTGCAGACAGCAAGGCTTCAAAAGTCATACTGCCAAAAACTGTAACGTCAATCATTCCTTATGCATTTAATAACTGCGAAAACCTGAAAGAGGTCGTATTAAACGAAGGCCTCACACATATTGATGAATGTGCATTTCGTAGGTGTCCTTTGCTTGATAATATCACCATCCCTAATACGGTATTGGATATTATGGCTAATGCATTCTGCGAGAGTCCTCTCCGAAACCTGAAGTTTCAGAATCGCCCGCAGAAATGCAATAACCGGCTTAAGATTGCATATGGTGCTTTTGGGTGGTGTCATGCTGATGAGACAGAGCTTCCGTACAGGCTGGTCTCACTTTCGGACAATAACTTTGTCAAGGTCAGAAGAGTAGTAATAAACTGCTATGACACATCAGATATTGAACCAATACTTAATGCTTTAATTGTCAGGAATTTCGTACCTCTTAATGAGGCCTCGGACTACTATGACCCGAGATGTAACTGTGCCTTGGAGGTATGCATTGGTGGTATAAATGTATATATCCCCAAAATAATGGATGGGTATGTAAAAGGAAAATTCCTTGAAAACATTTCTGATACAATGCAGCTTATCGAAAAGCCATTAAATGAGAAGCTGCATGACCTGCAGATGTATGCTCTGGATGCGGCAGAGACTCCTCTTGATGCATCATATGATGCAGCGATGAAGGTGTATTGCAATACTGAAGCCAGAGAAATAAAAGAAAAAGCAAAAAAAATACTAAAAACACACAGTCAAAATATCATATTGACGTTCTATAAGTCTGGAGATGTAAAAAAGCTGATGGATTACCTGAAGCTTGGCCTGCATAATGTTGGAGACGTTGAGACTGTTCTGAAAAACGATTTCAGGACTGATGCGACTGATATGAATGCGTGCATGCTGCAGGCGCTTGGAAACAGCCCCTGTAAACCGAAGTTTTTGCTCTGAAGCCTGAGGTGCCGCGAAAGCGGCGCCTCTTTTTGTCCGGCAGAATAGCAGTTGTGTTTGCCGCGATATTTGCCGGCAGCAGAAGTTTTGTGTTTTGCGGCTGGCGCCGGGAGTAGCTTGCTGCAGCCGCGGCTTTTTTGAAACACCTGCCGGAAGGTGCTGTCTGAAAAGCAAAACGTAGTTTTGCGATGCAGTCCAGGCTGCAAGCCTGGCGGGGGCGTTTGCGGGGCGCGAAGCCACGCATATTTGTTTACCCGTTGCGTTTTGCTGCCGGCGGAATCCGGCATATTGAATATATAAAAAAATAAGAAAGGAGACAAAAATATGTCTTGTACGATTTGTGGTTATGGTTTTCCAATTGCTGATGGAGATGCGGTAACGCTGGACTTTGAAAAAGCAAAAGAGTTTTTAAAAAAGCATATCGGGTCATTCGGTCAGACGGATGAAGAGATGCAGATTCTGGATGCCTTAGAGCATGCTGAAAGCGAGGATACCGAAGAGGATGAACTGGAAGATGTCATGTATGACATTGAAGATTCATTTGAAGATGAAGAAACTGGTGATACTGGATTCGGCGCTGTCTTGGCTGTAATAATGCGACGCGAGACCGGGATTAACTTTAAGTTCTACGCTGCAGAGAATGACCTCGGGACGCCGCCGGCGATTCTGTGGGTTCCGATGTATCCGTGGATGCTGAACGAAAAAGAAAAAGGAATTACGGAAAGCGATTTGTATGATTTCTGCAGGAAGTATATGGATGAACTGGAAATCTACTGTGAACCGGAAGAGATGGAGTTGGAATATTATTCTTAAGACAAAGCATTGTGCCCGAGAAATTCTCGGGCGTTTTTCTTTGCTGGCATAAATTTGTCATATTGGATATATAAAAATCAACAAGAAAGGAAGTAAAAAAAATGAAAAAAAGAATTGAAGAAGATGATGTGATTTATACCATTGATAAAAACAGCGGTGACTGTATTGATATTGACGTGAAACCAGGTGTTGAAGAAGTAAGCTTCAATGCTTCGTTTGGTCGTGAATATCTGCTTGGTGACTGTAAAAAGGTATTTCCTGACGTTAGGAAAATCGTGATTGATTACAGTGTATATGATATTGATATTCCCAATACATTATTTCCAAATGTGAAAGAGGTGGAATGTAACAGCTGGTACGGAAGATACATAAAAAGCGGAAATTTGCTTCTAAGAAATAACAACGGCCAGATTTTGACAAACGTTTTTGGTAAAAAGGAAGGCGAAACCATAGACCTGAAATATGTAACCAAGATTGATGATGACGCTTTCTCTGGATGTATGGCTACAAAAATCATTAATTCAGGAAGTGTTACATCATGTGCAGAATATGCATTTAGAAATTCAGCAATTGGAGATTTAGAACCTGAGCCGGCTGGAGCAGTTATTGCCGGGTCTATTCTTGTTAATATCGATGAAACTTCTGAAAATATTATTCTTCCTGACAAAAGAGTTTCACTGACGGCAATGCGAGACGGAATTAATTTTGATAATGTTAAAAGCATTACAGCGAACCGAGCTCAGACTGTGATTAATCTGCGGTATAAGCTGCCAGTTGGCGTAAAGATTATTCTAAAAGATAAATCTTATATTACAGACGAGCAGCTGTCAGGGTGGAGTCCTTTTCCAATTTTGGAATTAACTGAAGAAAATCCGTATTATTCTACAAAGGATGGATGCCTTCTATCAAAAGATGGGTTGGTTTTAGTTAAATATCCATCGGCTATTTCTGGAACAGTACATATTCCTGATGGAATTGAAACTATTACATCGTATGCATTCATCCTCAGCGAGGCTGAGGAGATATATTTTCCTGATTCGCTGAGGGTCTTGATGCCGAAGTGTTTCTGGCTGTGTAATAAATTACAAAAAGTAGATTTTGGACATGGCATTGAGGAAATAGGCATTGGGCATGATTGCAGTTTGTTTATGCAATGCAGCATGCTTCATGAGATTGAAATTCCGCCGCAGGTTAGAATAATTGGAGAAAGTGCATTTCTTGGAACAGCAATCAGCAAAGTAACTTTTCATGAAGGACTGACGCAAATTATGGATTATGCGTTTAAGCAGAGTTGTATTAAGGATGTTACATTGCCAGCATCGTTAAAATATATTGGAAGACAAAGCTTTCCTGGTATGGATAGCGTCACACTGTCATCGGATAACATGCCTTATGGTATCGCAGAAGCAATAACGTCAAATACGACACCAGATAACAGCTCTATATATATTAAAATCAAAAAGCCAGCTGCAACGGTTTTCATGCCAAGATATATTGTTACAGCAGATGCTGTCACATTAGACACACGGCTTGCAATCCCGTCATTCAGAGAAAAATGCGAAGAATTACTGTATGATTATGGAATGCAGCCGGAAATCAAGTGGAAAACTGCGATAAAAACAATGGAAGAATGCCAGAATGATGCAGTTAAAACATATCTCAGAAGAGTCAGCAAGAACATTATCGCAATGTACATGGAATTAAATGATGAGACTGGACTGATTGATTTTATCAAACTTGGTATCATGACACCAAAAGCATTAGATGATACTTACAAAAAAGCAAAAGAAAAGGGCCTCACAACTGTGATGGCGTACATCTGCGAAGCACAGAAAGACACGAAAGGAAGCAACTCATCATTTTCACTTTAATTTTTAAAGCAGGCCGGAATTTTTCCGGCCGTTTTTTTTGTCTTGAAATTTCCAGCATACTGAAAATATAGAAAAGAAAAAGAAAGGAGAAGACAAAAATGAGTCTTAAGAACGAAAAATACAAAAACAAATTGGAAAACGGAAGAAAAAAGAAATTCGGAAAAGAATTTGCTGAAATTCCGAAAGGTAAGCATTATGTGGAGGAATTGGAGCCGCTGCTTGGTGCGGCGGTGGATTTGGAGTGCGACGACTGGGTGTTTATTCCAGGAGAGCTTGGCGGTATTCCATGCGAGAAGCTGCTGTTGAAATCGGTGAAGCTGGTCAAGTGCCCGACAAGCAGAGGAGTTGAATACCCGGTGAAAATCTCAAAGAAAATCTGGACAGCTGTGGATGTGGATTTTAGGGAACGCCTTGGACTGGAAGGAGAGAAGGAAAAATACAAGTCCGGTATCCACGGAAGGATGCCAATTCATCTTCGCGGAATAGTATATGAACACAAAGTTTTTATTGATGGATTCAATGGCAAATTTGTAAAGAAAAATATTGGATTTCAATGCTTTTCAATGTGGAAAGTTGGAGACAGGTAGGAGCAGACGCCGGCAAAGCCGGCGGCTGCCTTTTTTGTAAAAAGAAAAAACGGCTCTAAAAACGACAAAAAAGAAAAATATTCGGCATATTAGATGTATAAATATAAATAAAAAATACCGTTAAAAATGTTTATTATAAAATAAATGGAAAATAATGGAGGATATAATATGAAAAAGAAATTAATATTGCCAATTTTAGCCATATCATTAGTAGCGTCTGCACCTGTTACAAACGCATATGCGTCTTATAACAATAATGATTTAATGCTGTCCACGGCAAATAATACAGCAAGCAACACATTAAGCGATAACGATTTAGTAAAAATGATTGAAGATGCAATTCCTTCAGATTATGATGCAGTAAAATCTAATGTTCATTTAGACGATATGGGCAATTACTATTTTGACATGAGCGTTGATGGAATAAAAAAAGACAATATTGTCATTACAAATTTAAACGAAGAATTAAAGGCACAATATTCCAACATTGTATCTATATATTCCGCATTATCTGAAAAGGGGCATGATTTATTAGATGTCGCTGGAAAAGGGGATAAGATGTTTATTGTCAGAGCATTTGATGACTTATATGATAGTAGCAGCGACTTAATCTTTTGCTGCATTGACGGTAGTACTATATATAATTGTTCAGATTAATATAAAGCACTCGATATACATTATTATTATACAAAAAACTGATAACAACATATTTAATGGTATTTTTATTTATATTTATTGTTTGTTACATTAGATATACTTATATATTACAAAATCCATTAACATTTCAAGATACCAATTAATTATCAGAATTAAATAAATCAAATCTTAAATAAGGAAATGAAAGCATATGAAAAGAAACATGGACTTGATTAGATTAGTATTGCTTAAAATTGAAGCGAAAGAAACCTCAGCTGCTCTTTATGCATCTGATTTACAAATAGAAAGTTACACAAAAGAAGAAATTGCTTATAGCTGTAAGTTACTTTATGAAGCTGGATATGTATCTGATTATAAGCCATTTTATGCCGATAACACATTATGTGATTTTGGTGTTGGCAGTATGACTTGGGAAGGTCAGGACTATTTAGAGTCAGTTAGAGATAATACAAGATGGGGAAAAATAAAAAAAATAGCAAAAGAGAAAGGAATTCCTTTAATGTTTAATACGGTTATTGATATTTCAAAAAATCTTATTATAGCAGCATTGTAAAAGAAGTATAAAATAAAAAACGCTTAAATACTTAAAATAAAACAGGAGGCAAAAAAAATATGAAAAGAAACTGGGAACTGATAGACTCAATTGTAAAAACTATCGCAGAAAGCGATAAAGATATTTTCGGAATTAATGATTTCAAATCTGCTGAGACCAGCGAAAAAGAAATCAAATATACTCTGAAACTGATGCTGGACAGAGGTCTTGTCTTTGACGAAACAACCCGATACGGCGTTGTGCAGGTTGGGCAGCTGACATGGGAGGGACAGAATTACTACGAAAGCGAAGTATCGTCAGACCGCCAGAATGTACGGAAAAGACCACATCAGTAATCTTACGCCTGCAGCTTTTGCTGCAGGCTTTTTCTTTTGGCGTATCACTTTTCTCTTCGTTTTGCATATTAGCCTTGAGCGAAAAAATCCGCAAAAAAAATAAGGGTTTTTGAAATTTGCGGCATATTACGTGCAGAAAAACAAAAAAAGGAGGCAAAAATATGCCAAGCGTTGAAGAGAAAGTAGAAGAATATTTCAAGAAAATTCTTGATGCAAATAAAGTAAGACATTATGGAAAGACAGAAAAAATGAACCCGGCGATTGCAAGTGCGCTTAAAAATGCTGACAGTAAGTCTGGTGGCAGCGGATGTAATTTCCCTGACATCCAGATGATGCTGGAAAATAGTAATGCAAGAAGAATTCCTGTTATGGTGGAAGCAAAAGGAACAAAAAATAAGCTGGAAAAGAGGGATAAATCCGGGGCAATCGTTGGGGTTACTTATTATGACAAAGACAGAAAGCCCGGAAAAGACGGTAAGCCGGTACATCTGAAAGGCGAGCCAAATTACAGTGCAGTAAAAGACTATGCGGTCAACGGCGCGGTGCATTACGGCAATGCGGTTCTTGATGAAGGCACATATAATGAAGCAATAGTTGTTGGAATTAACGGGACAGCATTGAATGATGCTGGTGACGTAGCTGATGCAGAATGCAAGGCTTACTACATTTCAGAAAAGAACAACCGGATTCCAAAGTTAATTGAGAAAATTACGGCCGATGACTGGTCTTTATTTAACCCTGACAATGTTGACGGGCTGTTCAGGATTCTTGACAAGCTGAATCTGACCGATGCAGAGATTGAGGAGTTAACACGAAGAACAGAGGTAACATTGGAAGAGAAAATCAAGTCCATGCATCAGAGTATTTATGACGATATGCAACTGAAGACGGCACTTTCCACGAATGAAAAACTGTATCTGTTCTGCGGGCTGATTATGGCCGGGCTTAAAACAGACGGCATGAGCCAGATGGAACCGGCAGACTTGAGATGTTATGACAATGACCGAAACAATGATGGTACATATATCCTTAATAATATTGAAGCCTTTCTGTATGCGAAGCACTGCGACACGGAAAGAGTCAATATGGTAATTGGCCTTCTGGAAGGTGTATTTAAAAAATCCGTGCTCTGGAAACCGAAAAATGGTATCAGTCTTTTAAGGACACTGTTCGAGCAGGTAAAAAGAGATATCATCCCATGCCTGGAAAGCAATTTACATCTGGATTTCACTGGTAAGATTTTCAACTCCCTGAATGACTGGGTGAGTATTGAAAATGATAAGAAAAATGATGTCGTACTGACTCCCCGGTATGTGACCACCCTGATGGCTAAGATGGCAAGAACAGATAAGGACAGCTTCGTATGGGACGCAACTATGGGAAGCGGCGGATTCCTGGTAAGCGCGATGGACTTGATGGTGAAAGATGCAAAAAGTAAAATCAGCGATGAAAAAGAACTGGAAAAGAAAATTCAGCATATTAAAGAAAACCAGATTCTCGGTGTTGAGATTCTCGGCAATGTGTATGTGCTGGCGGTTCTCAATATGGTTCTGATGGACGGCGTCGGTGCAAAGATGATTAATGGCGACAGCCACACATTCAATCTTCCGGATGACTTCCCGGCAAATGTATTTCTGTTGAACCCGCCTTATTCTGCTGACGGAAAAGGTTTTGTATTCGTTTATGAGGCCACTAAAAAAATGCTGCGAGGTTTCGCGGCAGTCATCATTCAGGACAGCGCCGGCAACGGCCAGGGGCTGCCGTATACAAAGAAGATTTTGGAACACTGTACCCTTGAAGCCGCCGTGAAAATGCCAAATGTATTCAACGGCAAAGCAAGCGTCGGAACATATATCTTCTTATTTAAAGTCAACCGTCCGCATGAAGAAGACGATGTCGTTACTTTCATTGACTTCACAGAAGACGGGTATACAAGACAGAACCGTAAGAAATCTACTCAGGAAGTTAACCTGAAAAACACTGACCATGCCGAAGAACGATATGCCGAGGTACTGGCGCTCACCACTGGTAAGATGCCGAAAACACACTACTACACGGAGGAAAATGGGAAAGTGATTAAGGATACGATTACGCTGAATGGAGATGATTGGTGCATTGAGAGCCACAGAAAACTTGATGTTGACGCATCCGAAACAGATTTAAAAAACAAGATTGCAGATTATCTTACTCATAAAATCAACAAAATAATGCAAAAGGAGTGTAAATGATGAAACATAAAGAATTTGTTCTTGCAGATATTGCAAAACTTGATAATGGAAACAAGATGGATAAAAACAAAATGACACGTAAAAATCCTTCTGTAAATTTTGTTTCAAGAACAGCACTTAACAATGGAATCTCAGATTATGTTGATAAGATTAAAGATATTGAACCTTTTCCGGCTGGATGTATCACCTTGGCTTTTGGCGGCTCTGTCGGCTCCTGCTTTCTGCAGGAAGAGCCGTTTTATACCGGTCAGAACGTGGGCGTCATCACTCTTCCTGAAAATATAACAACAGAGATGAAACTGTATTTTATTACAGCTTTAGAAAAGAAGTGCAAATTATATTTTCACGCTTTCGGAAACGAAATTAATAAACACTTTAAAACTGATTTGACAGTCAGCTTGCCAGTAATTGAATCAGAAGACGAAAAGTACATATACACTCCTGATGACATCAACTGGCAGTATATGCAAGACCGCATCGCGGAATTGGAGCAAGACCGCATCGCGGAATTGGACGCATATTTAAAAGCAACCGGCCTGAACGACTACGAACTGACCGAAGACGACAAACATATTCTCGCTTCAAAATTGAAAAACGAAGACGGAAAAGAACCCGCAAAAGAATCCGAGCCGCTGCCGGAAGGTAGATGGTGGAAGGATGGGAGGGAATTCATCTTCAGTGATTTATTCACCTCACAAACGGGCGATACTGATATTCAGAAAAAAGACATTAATGGCAAGGGCTGTTATGTTGTAAGCGCTGGGCTCTCTAATCATGGAATCATCGGCAAGACAGACAGGGAAGCAAAAGTAATCGACAAAAATACAATTACAGTTGATATGTTTGGAAATGCCTTTTATCGTGATACCGATTACAAAATGGTAACACATGCCCGCGTTTTTGCCCTGTCTCCAAAATTTGAGATGACGGAAAGCAGCGGGTTATATATGACATCTTGCATGTCATATCTTACAAAAAAGTTTGCTTATAGCAATATGTGTTCTTGGAATAAGATTCAGAACTTGCCAATCTGCCTCCCCATACAGACCGACGACTCCGGAAAACCAGTCATTGATGCCGGTAAAACTTATAGCCCGAAAGGTTATATCCCTGATTGGGAGTATATGGAAAAATACATAAAAGCAACTGAAAAAGAAATCATAAAAGAAGTTGTCCTGTACAAAGATGAGGTCATTGCGAAGGCGAAGGAGATTACGGGAGAAAAAGAGGTGGCTTGGTGAGCGAAATAAGAAAAATACTGGAAAAAGAACTGAGCAAAAGCGGCGGCCGGGCGGAACTGGTGAAGGTTCCGCCGGAGAGAAGACCGAATAGGGAATCGCTGGACAGGCTGAACCGGGATGTGGAAGGACTGGTGAGGATGACTGGGAATCAGGTTGCAAAGTGAGGAGAGAAATAGAAAAAAAATGGAATAAAAAAGACAGAGCGAATGGGAAACCCGCGCTTGACTTTGATAGCGCGGGGGAGTATGATATATATAAATATAGGAAGCCGTGCAAACGGTCTATCTCCAATATTACTATGATGTAATTTTATTTCTTCCGTCGTCTATTGGCAGTAGTCGACGGCTTTTTCTTACGCATCTTGTAACGCTCAATTTCAATTTTCCATATAAAACGGATACACTGAAACAAAAAAGCTAACGCAGTTAACTCAAGAGCGAGTTTTTCGTACATACGCATCACCCTCCTTTGTAAAAATAAAGCTGGGAGGATGAACCTCCTCAGCGATGTTGCTGCTTTGGAGGAGATAAACCGCCTGCCGTAATTCCGGCTCCCTATGCATAACAGTATAGCAAGAAATTCCTGTATAAGCAAATGTTTTTCAGGAATCTTTAAACTGGCTTATGCCCGCCGTCTAGTTCCAGTAGACGGCGGTTTCTTTTTTTTCTAAAACTTTCTGAATTTTCAGTAGAGAAAATTTTACGCATATTAGATGTATCTAGCAATACCATTCAAGAAAGGAAAAAAAGATATGAACGAACATGAATTTTGGAAAGAACGCCGCCGCCTTGAGGAAATGCCGTTTGATAAGCGTTTTGATGTGGACGGAAACTCTGAACTTTGTCACGCTACCGGATATGAGGTCTTTGATGGCGAGGACTGGTGGGATGAGTTCATTGATTCAAATGGAGACTTCCAATACGGAAGATAACTCCGGGAAATATTTTTGCCTGCAGAAATTCTGTAGGCTTTTTTTCGCAAATTTTTTTTCTCTCCAAAAAATCCCGCATATCATATATAGAAAAAACAAAGGAGACAAAAAATGCCTGAAAAAATACTAGTCTTGGATAACTCAACTTTTTTCGTAATCTGCCACGCAGTAGCAGAAGACGAGAAAGGTATACGAAATAATGCACAGAATCTGGATTGGTTTCTGTCAGACGACAAAAATGCAGCAAGCCAGGAGATTCTTTCCGACCACACGTGTGAAACTATTGTTCTGGATGCAGACTGGATTGCTAAGCATGCCGAAAACAAATATCTTGGACTTCAATACCGTCAGAACGGTAACACGCACACCGAAACAGTATGTTTTCTGTCCAGCGATATTACAGTTTTGCTGAAAAGAAATTCTTTTGCTAAGCTGAATATATGTGACATACACGGCAACACGAAGGATACATACACCCTGAAAAGGAGATGATTCAAAATGCTTAAAAAGAAGCTCAAAACAAAAACAAAAACCAAACCAAAAAGAAGTCTAAAAACAAAATCCTCCATCCGGAAACGGCCTTCGCGCAAGCAGCGCCGCAATAAGAAGATGTACGAAGATGACTCTCTGCTGAATATCTGGAATGGACATGGCTTCGCAATGTGTGGCCTGGGCAAGAAATCCATGTTTCTAGCAAAAGTCAAACATTTTTTCAAATGCATCAAATGGTCAAAGCAAAGAGCAAAAAGAGGTTTTGCAGACTACGATGTCTGGAACATGTACGGATATCTTGAAGAACTGATGCCGGCGATGCTGCAGCATCTGAAAGATAACCGGATGGGAAGCCCGGCGATGCTCGGCCAAAACTATACTGATGAGCATGGCATAATGCAGAACGATGCTTGCCACAAAGAATGGGACAAAATTCTTGACCGGATGATTTTTCTCTGGCGGGAACTTGACGAAGAGACATGCAGTGAGAAAAATAAATACGAAAAAGAATATTCAAAAGCCTCTGATGAATTCTTTGATAAATACGGTTTCTTCGGGGAAGGCCTGGAAACAGAAGAAGAAAAAGAAAAAGCAAAAAAGACAGGCTCCAGGAGAGTGCATTTTATGAGTGAACTGCCGGAGTACGAAGAAATCAGCAGACTGCATATGGAAGAGGAAAAGAGGCTGGTGGAGTATAGAGAAAAGTGTAAGGATGAGGTGTTTGACTTAATGAAGAAATATTTCTTCGCGTTGTGGGATTGAGATTTAATGGGCGCTGCCTTCGGTGGCGCTTGTTTTTTTTGTAAAAATAGAAATCCTTCATATTATTATAGATATATGATATTATTTATATAAAAAAAGAAAGGAGAAAAAAAGAAATGGTAAAATACATTCTAATGCCGGAAGAGGCTATTCAGAAAATAAGAAAAGGAGACAAATTTTTTGTGGATGGCGAATTCAATCCGAATGCTGCCAGAATCATAACTGCGGCACATGATGCATATTTTTGGGTAGATGACAACAATATGCCACATTGGACTGTGGACGCAGAGGGGGGCGGATGCTATGGATATGGAGAAATCTGCCAGCAGGTTTAAGTTTTTTGATACAGCCAGAAATTTTGGCTGTATTTTTTTTTGTAAAAATGGAGAATTGGCATATTAAGAATGAAAATTTTTATTGAAAAAAATTTAGCCGTCGCATTCTCGTGACTTCAGTCGTGATGCAGCGAGCTTACGCTCGCTTGCACCAGACGCGGACGGGGTTTCTATTCCCTCGTATGCGTTCAATTACCTTCAGACCGACGGGCAAGCAAGCTTAACCGCGGTTTCCCGTCCGTCGATGAGTTAGGCGGCTCGTTTTTTTTGAGTACATAAAAATATCGTTTACGACGTTTTATTTCTCTACGTTTCGGCGTAGAGATT